>Ga0209533_1000999_pt1 | contig 26778 bp, 28 predicted proteins | sample COG_04_FD_184748 | JGI IMG/M metagenome (GOLD analysis project Ga0209533, IMG submission 184748) | Pelagic Microbial community sample from North Sea - COGITO 998_met_04 (SPAdes) (version 2) | ecosystem: Environmental > Aquatic > Marine > Neritic zone/Coastal water | place: Helgoland, sampling...
CAAATGCTTTTTTTGATTCAAAATTATAGCACATTAACTTTGCAGTAAATGTCTCTTTACCATCAGTAAATTCGGGAAAATCTACGTCCTTTCCAACTGAATCTTTAATTGGGTAAGCACATACATTTTTTCCTTTAAAATCATATTCGATATATCCTGATTTTAGTACAATGTCACCAAATTTAACTTCGGCTTTTCCGTATAGGTATACTTTTTGCGATACAACATCTAAACGAATAGAATCTTGAGCTTTGTAAGAAACAGGCTCGTCTAGTATTCGTTTTATTTTTAATGAATCATCCGGTTGTTGTACTTCTCCCTGAGCTATTGAATTAGCTGGGAGTAACAATATTAACAACAAACCGCTAATAACTATCGACCTTATGAATATGTACTTGGATTGTATAATGTTAAATTTGTTTTACTGTAATTGTCAAAACCGACACAAAGTTAATCTAAAAACTATGTTTTCAGAAAAAATGAAGGGTATAACTGCTGATTTTACTTCCAAACGTTTATTGGGTGTATTTCTTGTGATGGGACTCGTTTTTTTTCAAACTAATTCATTTTCGCAACAAAGTAAATTTAAAACTGTTGTAATTGATGCAGGTCATGGTGGGCATGATGATGGATGTAGCGGAAAGGGATCTAAAGAGAAAACTATTGCTTTAAGCATTGCTCTTAAGTTGGGTAAAATGATTGAAGCTAAGAATAAAGATGTTTCTGTGCTATATACTAGAAAGACGGATAAATTCGTTACTCTAGATAATAGAGCCAAAATTGCAAACAACAAAAAGGCAGACCTATTTATATGTATTCATGCAAATGCAAATAAAAAATCAACTCCATCAGGAAGTGAAACGTATGTTTTGGGATTGCACAAAACAGATGACCAAAAAGAGATCGCTAATAGAGAAAATGCTGTAATTGAACTGGAAGAAAATAGTAAAGCTAATTACCAACAAATTACACCTGAAAAACTGATTGCTAGAACAATGCAGCTGAGTGCTTATTTAAATCAAAGTATAAGTTTTGCTGGAGAAATACAAAAAGAGTTTAAAAAAATTGGGCGAAAGGATAGGGGAGTTAAGCAAGCAGGATTTGTGGTTTTGTACAAAACAACAATGCCGAGTGTATTAATTGAAACAGGTTTTTTATCAAACCCAACTGAGAATACTTTTTTGAAGAAAAGTGAGAACCAAACAAAAATGGCAAAAGCGATTTACAATGCTTTTAACACATACAAAACTAAGAGAGATAAAATATATAACGAAATAGCTAAAAGTAAAGCTCCAGTCACTAAAAAAGTAACAACAGCTGGGAAACCAGTTTTTAAAATTCAGTTAGCCTCTTCTACTAATAGGATAGAGCCAAAGTCATACAATTTTAAAGGACTTAAGGAGGTAGAAATAAAACAAGACGGTAAATATTACCGTTATTATTATGGAGCTACAAACTCTTATTCGCAGATAAAAACTTCATTGGCTTATGCCAAGAAAAAGGGATACAAAGATGCATTTCTGTTGGCTTTTGTTGATGGAAAAAGAGTAGATTTGCAAGAAGCAATTAAAAAGGCTTCCAAATAAAAACAACACTAAAAATAATTTGTTTTGAAATATAAAAAAGAGTTTATAATTGGTTTAACAGTAGTAGCAGCTTTAGCTTTATTGTTGTTTGGAATTCAGTTTCTGAAGGGGATAAATGCATTTAATACTAACCGTACTTTTTATGCTAGTTATGACAATATTCAAGGATTAGTTCCTGGTTCAACTATTCAGTTTAAAGGAAATAAAATTGGAGTTGTTCAGGATAATATTTTGGATGAAAATAATAATTGGATAACAGTATTGAATATTTCTAATTCTCAGCTTGTATTCCCAATAGATTCTAAGGCAAAGCTAGAAACTACAGTTCTTGGAGAAAGTTCAATTCAAATAATACTTGGCGATAGTTCTCAAATGTTACAAAGTAATGATACTATTAAAGCTGATTACAAATTTGGTATTACTGAATTAGCAACTCAAAAAATTGTACCAATAGAAACAAAAGTAAATATCCTTTTAAATAACCTAAACAAATCTTTGTCTAGTATCGACACTGTTTTGGGAACTGATGGTAGAAATTTAAGGAGAATGATGGCTTCATTACAATCTACTGTAAATACTCTTAACACGACTGTTAAAGATGTAGATAATGTAGTGAAATCTAGTTCAGCTGATATAAAATCTACACTTCAAAATGTATCTCTTATTACCGAGAATTTAAAGAATAGTAACGATAAAGTTACGAACCTTATCTCAAACTTCTCTGATATCTCTGATTCACTTAAAGGAGTTGATTTTGCAAGTACAGTTGCCGAAGCTAAAGCAGCATTGGCTGGTGTAACAAAAATCATGGATGAAATTAATAACGGTACAGGATCTGCTCACCAATTGATTTATAGCGATAGCTTAGTAAATAATGTAAACGCTATGTTGAAGGAGACTGAAAGACTTGTTACAAACATTAAAGAACATCCAAAAAGATACTTGCAATTTGCAGTATTTGGCGGAAAAGAGAAAGGATTGATACTTGATGCTGAAGACGAAAGAAAGCTTCAAGAACTATTAGATAGTCAACCTTAATATAATTATTAGATATAAAAAAAGCCTCTCAAGTAATTGAGAGGCTTTTTTTTTGAGTTAGTATATTTTACTGAATTACAATTCTTTTCACAACTTGGTTAGTTCCATCAGAAACACTTACAAAGTACATTCCTTTGTTCAGCTCATTTAAATTAATGTTTGATTGAGAAGAGTTAAGTTCTTCAGAATAAACTAATTTTCCTGATACATCTGTAACTTGCATGTTGTAGTTATCTCCATTATAATCCTCCATAGAAATAGTGAAACTCCCATTGTTTGGGTTAGGATAGATTAAAGCCTTCATACTTTCATCACTTTCATTTATTGAAGTTGGGAACGAAGCGATTATAGCTGGGATAACAACATCTCTTATTACCTGTCCAATTTTCACTCCATTTCTATATTCTTCACATTTTACTGCTATTACAAATTGTCCTTGTTGTGCAGGTCTAGCAGTTACTATTCCTGTGCTAGAGTTAATCGAAATACTTGTAGCAGGTCCTAATAAATTAAGTAAGTTGAAAGCAGCATTGTAACCTAATAAGTTAAATGGTTTTGAACCTCCAATTGAAGTGTTGTCAAAAGGATTAACTATTGAATAAACCAAACTATCTCCATCTAAGTCGGTACAAGAAAAATCAAGTGATCTATTCATTCCTATGACCATAAACAAACTATCAGGATAGTCTACAAATTTTGGATTGCTATTTCCTCCAGTAATAGCTGGGTTAGTGTTTTCACATGTAAAAACAACTCCACCGTTTGGAGTGTGGTTAACAACCATGTTTCTACAACAATGGTTAGATGATATGTAATATCCATTTGTATTATTAGCCAACTGGATAGTATCAGAATAATATTTAATAATAAATCCATATTGAGTTCCACCAATTGTTGATGAAGCAGTTCTTGTTGAATCTAGAGACAAACTCTTAGTAGCAATCAAAGTATTTGTGTTTTCTTCTAACACCATTACAGAAGATGAGTTTAACGTTATCCCACCAAATGTAGATGCAATTCTCAATATGATTTTATATTGATTAGCTCCAATTTGTTCCATTCTAATATCATTTCCTAAAAAATGCGAAGCATTGGTATTTAAGGATATAAGGATTATTGTAATCGTAAGCAGTAATATTTTTTTCATAATTATAGTATTTGTTCAGTTGTAAAGGTAAAATGCTCAGTAGATTATCAAACCTATAACTCATGAAATACCTGCTTTTTTTCATGAGTAACTAATCTTTATTTAAATCCATTATATATTACTCGGATTCATTTATTAATTATTACAAAAGTTCTATCTTTATTCTAACCAACTTACACAACTATATATGGGAATTGGAAGCATTGTTTTTATTGTAATATTAATTGCTGGGTTTGGCTTTTTTGGCTTTAACGTTAAGAAAGTGATTAGTAATATTAACCTAGGAAGAGATAAAAAGATTAACGACCGCAAAGGCGAGAGATGGAAAGTGATGACTTTAGTTGCTCTTGGTCAAAAAAAGATGTTCCAAAGACCTATTCCTGCTATGCTTCACTTATTTATTTATGTAGCATTTCTGTTAACCCAAATAGAATTAATCGAAATTATTATTGATGGAATAACTGGAAACCACCGAGTTTTTTATCCAAGTTTAGGAGGGCTTTACACTCTTGTTATTAGTATTATAGAAGTACTTTCGGTATTGGCATTAATTGCCACTTTTGCTTTTTTGGCACGAAGAAATTTATTAAAAATTCCTCGTTTTCATAAAGATGAAATGACTGGATGGCCAAAGCTTGATGGTAACATTATCTTGTATTTAGAAATTCTATTGGTATTCTTCATTTTCACAATGAATGGGGCAGATGAAGCTGTTCATATTGCCGAAGGAAAAGGAAGTTATGGTTTTGCTTTTAGTCAATTTTACGGACCAGCATTTTTTGGAGGAATGGATATTGATTCTCTTCACATACTAGAAAGAATAGGATGGTGGGGACACTTAGTAATGGTACTTACATTTATGAATTACTTACCATATTCTAAGCATTTTCATATTTTTTTAGCATTTCCTAACGTATGGTATTCCAATTTGGATGCAAAAGGAAGGTTGTCTAACATGGAAGCTGTAACGAATGAAGTTAAAATGATGTTCGATCCAGAAGCTGATCCATATGCTGCTCCAGCTGAGCCAGTAGGTGAACCACAGACTTTTGGAGTAAAAGATGTAACCGATTTACCTTGGACAGGATTATTACAAGCTTATACTTGTACCGAGTGTGGAAGATGTACTTCGGAGTGTCCTGCAAATCAAACTGGTAAATTATTATCTCCAAGAAAGATAATGATGGACACCAGAGACAGAATGGTGGAGTTAGGAGATTACAAAAGAAAGAACGGAGAAGATACGCATGATGGTAAAAAATTGGTTCATGATTATATATCTGAAGAAGAATTATGGGCGTGTACAAGTTGTAACGCTTGTGTAGAAGCTTGCCCTGTAAATATCGATCCTTTGGCTATAATTGTTGATTTAAGAAGGTATTTGGTAATGGAAGAATCAAAAGCTCCAGCAGAATTAACGGGTATGTTTAGTAATATAGAAAATAATGGAGCTCCATGGCAGTTTTCGCCAAGTGATAGATTAAATTGGAAAGATGAGCAATAAAAAATTAGTTGAAAAAAAAGTAGATGGGCAATATATAAGTCCTGTGTTACCAGAAGACATTAAGAATTACATGATAGACATTGATGGAACTATATGTGACGATATTCCTAACGAAGAGCCAGAAAGAATGTTAACTGCTAGTGTATATCCTGATGCTTTAGACACATTGAACAAATGGTATGAACAAGGTCATATTATTACTTTTTTTACTTCAAGAGTAGAAGAAAATAGAGAAGTAACTGAGGCTTGGTTAGCCAAACATGGTTTTAAATACCATGGAATATTATTTGGAAAACCAAGAGGAGGAAATTATCATTGGGTAGATAATCACATTGTGAGAGCTACCAGATTTACAGGTAAATTCACTGATTTAGTGGATTCTAACGAGAAAATACAAGTATTTAAGTCATAAATTATGAGTGGAATAAAAGTACATACAATGGCAGAGTACCTTGCAAAAGGTGAAGCTCCAGATATTTTATTTTGGGTAGGTTGTGCAGGAAGTTTTGACGACCGTGCAAAAAAAATCACCAAAGCTATTGTCAAGATATTGAACAAAGTAGAAATGAAATTTGCCGTGCTAGGAGCAGAAGAATCTTGTACAGGTGATCCGGCAAAAAGAGCAGGAAATGAGTTTTTGTTTCAAATGCAAGCTATGCAAAACATTCAGATAATGAATGAATACAAAGTAAGCAGAATAGTAACTGGTTGTCCTCATTGTTTTAATACGCTTAAAAACGAATACCCAGAGCTAGGAGGGAATTATGAAGTAATTCATCACACTCAGTTAATTCAAGAATTGATAGACTCTGGTAAATTGAGAATAGAAGATGGGAAACCATTCAAAGGGAAAAAGATAACTTTCCATGACCCTTGTTACTTAGGAAGAGCAAATGATGTGTACGAAGCTCCAAGAAAAGTACTAGAAACATTAGATGCTGAGCTGGTAGAAATGAAAAGATGCAAAACGAAAGGATTGTGTTGTGGGGCAGGAGGAGCTCAAATGTTTAAGGAAGCTGAGCCTGGAAACAAAGAAGTAAACGTAGAAAGAACAGAAGATGCAATGGAGGTAAAGCCCGACATTATTGCAACTGGTTGTCCTTTCTGTAATACAATGATGACGGATGGAGTTAAAAATGCAAACAAAGAAGGCTCTGTTCATGTAATGGATATTGCTGAATTAATTGCTCAGGCTCAAGATTTATAAAAATGACCGAAACAACTTTACATATAGGAACTGATTTTGATTCAATTGATAATCAAGCAAAAGCTTGGGTTTACACAAGTAATCAGGAGTTTACAGAAGAGCAATTGGATTTAATTACCAAATACACTGAAGTATTCTTATCTCAATGGGATTCGCATGGTAAACGAGTTAAAGGAGCTTTTCAAGTTCTTAAAAATAGATTTATTGCAGTATTTGCCGATACAGAAGGCGATACCATGTGCGGAAGAGCACAAGATGGTTCAGTAAACTTCATTAAAGAATTAGAACAAATACTTGATTTAAAATTAATGGACAGAATGCTGGTTGCAATTGATAACAATGGAACAATTGAAACTTTACCCTTTATGACTTTAAGAAATAAACTTTCTTCTGGAGAGATTACCAAATCAACTACTTTCTATAATGGAATGGTAACTTCCAAAGAGCAATTTCTTACCGATTGGGAAAGACCAATTGAAGGGAGTTGGTTGTAATTAGTTACTCTTTAATAGCTATTAAACGGATTAAATATCTGTAATCACCATTTCCAGCCCAATTTATGTATGGATTGTCTTGAATACTACCTTTAGTTTTTATTTTAAAATGGTGCCATTTAGTTGAATCAATCAGTTTAAAAATAATGAATTTAGTAATTGAATCATATTTCCAAATTCCAAGATTTCCAAAGTCTAAAGACTCTATTGTAAAACCATTTCCAGTAATTGAACTAATATCATCTTCACAAATTGAAACTCTAAATGATGAATCATTGCAATTTAATCTAAATAGATAATATTTTTTTAATGGTTTATATTGATAAAAATCAAAGGAATCTTTCTTAAAATTAAAAATAGATACTATTGAAGATTCTCCTTTAATTTCAAGTTTAAAATTTCTTCCAAACATTGTGTCACAAAAGGTTTGGGCCTTTCCTATAATAGAAAAGCCCAACAAGATTGCTATGATGATTATTTTCTTAATTTGATATTATATTTTTTCTATCATACTTACTAAAGGTCCATTGGTTTGAAAGTCAATTATAACATTTTTCTTTATATCATAAACTGCACCCCAAGATGAAGAATTCCCATCACACCAAATTATAGGAAACTGTTTCCATGACAACTTATTTTCCATCTCTTCATTTGTAATATTTGCATTAATGTAGATGAAGTTTTTTAGTTTGTGTTTAAAGGAAGTAAGTTGGTAGGTATAATTTTCAATTTTTATATTTACTAATCCTATAATTGTGTCTCTTTTTTCAATCAAATATTCAATTGCTTTTGTATTGATAGAATCTCCTACAACTATTATTTTAGCATATTTAGGAGTCCCTCTTGAACATTGACTAAATACTTTTTCGGAATTTTCAATCGGCAGAATTGTATACCTCAGTTTAATTTTTGACTTTTGATTTAAAGAGAGTGCAAGACTTATAAAAAGAATCACTAAAATAGTTATGTATTTTAATATTTTTATCAATTATTAAAGAAAATATACCCATTAAGCGAAGTTGCAATAAGAAGCCATATAAAATATGGTGCAACTAGTAAGGTTTTTACACCCATTTTCTTCCAGTTTAGAAACAAGAAATTTCCTACCAAAAGCGTAAGTGAAGTAATAACGAGTAAACCAATTAAAACTTCATGAGCCGAAAAGAAAATAGGATTCCAAATGATATTGAGCACCCACTGAATACCAAATAAAATAGCTATCCCTTTTTTATGTTCAGCAATAGACCACCAATGAGCCATAAAGAAAGCAAAGCAAATCATAATAAATGTCCAAGCTGCTCCAAAAACCCATCCTGGAGGAGTCCAAGGTGCTTTATTTAGACTTTCATACCAATTTGATGAAACTCCAGAACCTGTGTAAAAACCTCCAATTGCTAGAGCAGTAAAGTTAATTACCAAGAAAATTAGAATCCTTTTAAGCATTTGTCTAAAAGTTTGGCTTCAATTTATTATTTCCGTAGAATTCATTGATAATGTCAACTGCAGCTTGAGGCTCATCAACAATTTGCATAAAGTCCATGTCTTCTGGGCTAATGTTTTGTTCTTTACCAAGCATAGTTTCTTTAATCCAATCAATCATTCCTGCCCAGTAATCGCTTCCCATTAATATAATTGGGAACTTGGCAATCTTTTTAGTTTGGATAAGTGTAAGTGCTTCAAATAATTCATCTAGTGTTCCAAAACCTCCTGGAATTGCAATAAATCCTTGAGCATACTTTACGAACATCACTTTACGCACGAAGAAATAATCAAAATCAATTGATTTATCATCATCAATGTAAATGTTTGATGATTGCTCAAAAGGTAATTCAATATTTAATCCTACAGAAACTCCAGCACCTCTTCGAGCACCTCTATTTCCTGCTTCCATAATTCCTGGTCCTCCACCAGTAATTACCCCATAATTATTTTGGGTTAGGAGGTAAGATACCTCTTCGGCCATTTTATAATACTTGTTGTCTTCGTGAGTCCTTGCTGATCCAAAAACCGATACACAAGGTCCGATTTTAGCCATTTTATCATACCCTTCAACAAACTCAGCCATAATTTTAAATATAGCCCAACTATCGTTTGTTTTAATTTCGTTCCATTCTTTATTTTCTACTTTTCTTCCCATTATAATAATTTAATTTTAAGTCATAAAAAAACATCCCGATAACCCGAGATGTTTCTATTAATTAACTGTAAGTTAAGTTTTTTATTTCAAAATACTTCTAGAAATTACAATTTTCTGAATTTCAGAAGTTCCTTCGTAAATCTGTGTAATCTTAGCATCTCTCATCAATCTCTCTACATGATATTCTTTTACGAAACCATATCCTCCATGAACTTGAACAGCTTCTACTGTTACTTCCATAGCTACTTTACTTGCGTAAAGTTTTGCCATTGCAGAAGCCTCAGTGTAATCCATCCCTTGATCTTTCATCCAAGCAGCTTTATAAACTAAAAGTCTAGCAGCTTCAATTTCTGTAGCCATATCAGCTAACTTAAATGCAATAGCTTGGTGTTGGTGAATTGGTTTACCAAAAGTTTCTCTTTCTTTAGAGTATTGAAGAGCTAATTCGTAAGCTCCAGCAGCAATACCTAATGCTTGTGCAGCAATTCCAATTCTTCCTCCTGATAAAGTAGACATGGCAAATTTAAATCCAAAACCGTCTTCTCCAATTCTATTTTCTTTAGGCACTTTTACATCAGTAAAAGTAAGAGTGTGAGTATCACTTCCTCTAATTCCTAATTTATCTTCTTTAGCACCAACTTCAAAACCTGGCATTCCTTTCTCTACAATAAGTGCATTAATCCCTCTGTGACCTTTGTCTGCATCAGTTTGTGCAATTACTAAATACGTAGAAGCAGAGTTACCGTTAGTAATCCAGTTTTTAGTTCCGTTCAATAAATAATGGTCTCCCATATCAATTGCAGTCGTTCTTTGCGAAGTTGCATCCGATCCAGCTTCTGGCTCAGACAAACAAAAAGCTCCAATTTTTTGACCACTTGCAAGAGGCTGAAGGTATTTTTTCTTTTGCTCTTCGTTACCGTATTGCTCTAATCCGTAACAAACTAATGAATTATTTACCGAAACAACTACAGAAACAGATGCATCTACTTTAGATATCTCTTCCATTGCAATTGCATAAGAAACAGTATCCATTCCACTTCCACCATTTTCTGGCTTTGTCATCATTCCCATAAATCCTAGTTCTCCTAGTTCTTTTATTTGTTCTGCAGGGAATCTTTGTTCTCTATCTCTCTCAATAACACCTGGTTTGCAAGAGTTTTGAGCAAAATCTCTAGCAGCTTGTTGTACCGCTAATTGTTCTTCTGATAATTCGAAATTCATAGGTTAGTTTTTTTACTGCTCAAAGATAAGTTTTTGTTTACTAAATGTAAAGTAGGAGGCTCAAGAATATTACTTATAAAATCCCGTTACTTTTTAACTAATTTGTATACTATTAATATGAAAAATACTCGCCTAATTTTTAGTGGTTTAATTCTATTTGGATATTTGAGCTGCCAAAATACTTTATCTCCTGATGTTGAAGATATTGTTGAAAAAGAACATCTTGTAATTCCTCAAAAACCTCTTGAATTTTTATCAGATATTCGTTTGCCAGAAGGCTACAAAAGAGAGTCAGTATCTGGTTATGGAAAATGGATTAGAAACTTGAAATTGAATAAAGACAATATAGTTTATTATTATAATGGTGATGCTAAACCCAATCAATCTATTCATGTGGCGGTTTTAGATTTTGATATTGGAGAACGAGACTTGCAACAATGTGCAGATGCTTGCATGCGAATTAGGGCCGAATATTTGTTTGAACAAAGAAAATTCAATGAAATTAAGTTTTTATTAGCCTCTGGAAAAAGAAAATCATTCTCTGAATACACATCAAAAAGGGACAGAACGAGCTTTAAAAAATACATGAATTATATTTTCGCTTACGCTAATACTGCTTCACTTAAAAAACAAACGAAACCAGTAAATAGTTTTAACGAGATACAAATTGGTGATGTGCTTGTTCAGTCGGGAACTCCTTATGGTCATGCAGTTACAGTTATGGATGTTTGTACAAGTGAAAAAGGACAGAAACAGTTTATGCTTTCTCAAAGTTACATGCCTGCACAAAGTATTGAGATTTTAATTAATCCAAAGTCAACAACAAATTCACCTTGGTATCCAGTTAATTTTGAGGGAGATTTAGTTACTCCAGAGTGGACTTTTATAAAAGAAGATTTGAGGAGGTTTTAAAGATTAATTTGTACTTTCGGATTAATGGAAGGAAAATTAAATTTAAAAGCTGTGTGGGTATTTCTGAAAAAGAATAATATCATCACATTTTTAATCTTTTTCCTTCCCTTAGTAATATATTTTGCTCCTTTAAAGTTTAGATTTAATGGACCCAATAGTGTACCAGAATCTTCTATTCTCTTAGTCTCTATAATTGCCATGTTTCCTGCGCTAATTTTAATGAGTATAGTTAGTTTTTTCAGGCAAAATAATTCTACTTATTGGCTTAAACCTTTGGTTGAAATAATTGTTTTAGCAGCTCGAGTTGATGGAGAAATAACAGCCAAAGACAGAAAGGTAATGTTCAATTCATTTAAGAGTGAATTGGGAAGTTCCAAAATAAAAAAGGCTCTTTCTTATTTTGATTCTATTGCCAAAGAACCAAACCTCGATTTGGACTTAGCTTGCGCCAAATTATTAAAGGTTTTTGACAACAGTAATTCGGTAATTCTTTTAAATGTAATTGTCAAAGTAACTCTTACAGATCAATATCTATCAGCAAAGGAAGAAATCTTTTTAAATTCAGTTTGTAGAAAATTAGGTTTGCCAAAATCTAATTTGACTTCTATTCTGGCATGGAGAGTTTATGTCTCCGAGAACAAAAGAGAACAACAAAGCAGACAAACTTTTAAACCAAAACATTCATCATTATCAAGGTCATATAAAGTATTAGGTTTATCAGAAAATGCATCTTTTGAAGAAGTAAAGAAAGCATACAGAAGTTTAGCCAAGCAATATCATCCAGATAAAATAAGAGATAAGGATTTAAAAGAAAATGCTAAACGCCAATTTCAGGAAATTACTGAAGCTTATAACCAAATAAAGGACAGAAAAGGATGAGAGTAAGGGTTACTACATACAAAATGCTTGGGATGAGTTTTATCACTATCTTCTCGATAATTATGTTGTCTTTTGGTTTAGCCTTAATTAATGAAGAGATAAATTATGGAGTTGGAGTTTTATTAATCTTAATATTTAGTATTTCTTTTATTGGAGCTCTTTTTATTCCTTCTCGATTATATATGAGATGGCAATTCAATCATTTTTATAATGAAGGGCATCCAGATTGTTTTATGATTTTTGCTGCAAAAATGGTAAGCTTAGATAGTCACTATTCTGAAAAAGAACGAAAGAGAGTTTCTAAATATATAAACAGAGAATTTAGACCTGATTACTCACAATTAAAGATTAATAATTTTGATGTATTGGTTAAAGATATTGATGAGTTTTATCAAAAATTTAAGTTCTCAGTAAAGTCTCTTACTCGAATAAACAGATTGAGATTAATGAATAACCTTGTTGGTATTGCATTAGTCGACAGGTTTTTATCAGATAAAGAAAAAGACTTTTTAGAAAATTTGGTAGATTATTTTGGACTGACATCTAAGGATTTATCCTTGATTTTTGAAATGTATTCCTATGTAAGTCAAGAGGAAACGGAATACCAAAAAACATTAAAAACTAAGTCAGATTATAGCAATCATAGATCTTATTCAATATTAGGGTTAGAACCAACTGCTACCCAAAAAGAAGTAAGAGATGCTTATCGAGAACTAGCAAAAGTTTATCATCCAGATAAACAAAGAGGCTCCAAAGAAAGTAAGAATATTGCTAGAGCCCAATTCCAGGTAATTGCTCAGGCATATGAGGTAATTAAGAAAGAAAAAGGCAATTAATCAACTACAGTTGCTCTGCTAACTGGCTCATTACTTTTTACAATAACAAAACACGAAGTAGCGTAATATGCACCTACAGTTCCCGAGGTAGTTCCTCCATTACTTGTCCAAGGTTGAAGGTAATATTCAAAATTGAAAGAATTACCAGCCATAGAGCTACTAAAATCATCAACTCTCACGGGTACAGCCATTCCTGGGCACCATCCGGCTCTATCAGGAGACCAGTTTCCTGCTTGGTTACTTGTTGGGTTAGATGCACAACCCATTGCTGTCATAGCATGGCTAAACATATCACTTCCATCAATTTTTACTTGGTGAGTTCTAAAACACCATTCGGCACAAGGTCTTCCTCCAACATCTACAGGTGTTGTATGTCCCCAACCTGTTATAATCGTTCTTAGGCTTGTTGCTGCTGCATTGCTTGGTATTGTAACTGTTCTTGTAAGATCTTTACTGTGAGTTACTCCGTAAGGAATTCCTTCCAATGAATTGGTGTCGTAGTTCAATAATCTATTTACAGAATAGTATTCGTAATCTGGTTTGCCTAAAGTATATTTAAAATCTACCGAAATTTCCCAACCGTCACTTCCCCAAGTTTCGATATATGCTCTTAATTCTGTAGATCCTTTAAGTAAAGATTTAAAATCAGTTACATCAATTTCGTATCCGTCAGGAAATGCCGAATTATCAACTCCATAAGGGGTGATGAATCGTCCTATTTCGTAATACAATCCAGATGCATCATCTTTTACTTTTATGTTTGCAAATACATCCCATGCATTACAACCACCTGCAGGGCATCTTAGTTTTACATACATTTTAATGGTTTGTACGTTTCTTGGTTCGTTATGTAAGGTGAATGTTTGAACCGAAGATTGAGAAAACCCTCCTCCAAATGCTAATCTTTCGCTACTAAAAGTAGAATAATCTTTAACTTGACCTTCAACACCATCCCAAGGATTAGAAGTGTCTTCGCAAACTGGAATTTCATCTTTTTTACAAGAATTTATAACAGCTAAACTAATAAGTGCGAATGCGAATAACAGATATACTTTTTTCATGATTGTGTTTTAATAGATTTAAAGATAAAAATTTTTGTGCCATAGATTTAAAATTTTTGTAACAAAATGAAGTTTACTAGTTATATGTACATGAGAAAATTATTATTACTATCCGTCCTTATTTATTTCAGTGTTTTGTCTTTTGGGCAAGGAACCAAGAAAAAATTTACCAGAGATTTTTATTTTGATTATGCAAGTTATGAATTGGATAGCCTGGAACTTATTAAAGCTAATAAGTTTGTTTCAGTTTTAAATAGATTCGATTTTGTTATAATTGAAGTAATTGGTCATACCGATTCTGATGGAAGTTCTAAAGCTAATATGGCTTTATCCAAAAAACGTATAGAAACAATTACTCAACTTTTGGGAAATGAGGAAAGAGATTCTTTATTTAAAGTATCTCCAAAAGGAGAAAATGAACCGCTCGTTCCAAATACCGATTCTACAAAACACAAAAACAGAAGAGTTACGGTAATCGCCCACTATTCAGGTAAAAAAGGTGCAAAAAAGAAAGTGATAAAACAAGAAGTAATTGCTGTAAATGAACCTGAAATAGCAACTTCTACTGAAGTTAAAATAAAGAAAGAAGATTTAGTCTCGGGAAAAACAATTGACTTACCAATGGTTCAATTTTATGGTGGAACCGATATGTTTTTGCCAGGTTCCGAGGATGTACTTAGAGATATCGTTCCATTGTTAAAAGCGAATCCTGAATTAAAAATTGAAATTGCAGGTCATATTTGTTGTGGTAACGACATGAATTTATCTATTGCTAGAGCATTCAAAGTTTTCGATTTTTTGGTATCGCAAGGAGTGAGTAGAAAAATGTTGCGTTATGAAGGTTACAATAATACCCAACCTAAATATGGGAATATTATGGATATCCGGAATAGAAGAGTAGAGTTAAGGGTGTTATAAGTATTAACTTCTAGTATTTAGTTTAGTTCTCTTGATTTCTTGCCTGATAAATAACACAAATATATTGACAAGTACTAGAACTAAAGGACCAAGTAAATACATACTTAAAGACTCATCAATATCATAATTCCAGTCATTTGTTAACCAGTAAATTACAAGAAAAAATATAGTTGATGCTATTAATGAAAATATTGGGAATCCTCTTTTTTTAATAAAAACAAGAATGATATTAATTGAGTTTAAAAACAAAGCAAACATGTAAGGAAATACAAAAATTGCTGCCTCTAATCCAGATAAACCTGGAACTCCTCCGCCACTCGGCATATCTCTTGTGACCTCAAAGAAACAACACCAAATAAAAAGTAAAATGGTAAGTATTTGTAATAGAATTAGGATGTTCTTTCTTTTCATAGATAAAGTTAAATATTAATCTTTGATTCCCTTTATAACAGTATTATTTTTAATCTTTTGAAGAAAATTAATTTTCTTTCATAAACTACAAAGCTAGGATGAAAAATAAATAAAAAATGTCGTAACTTTCACTATGAAAAATTACAAAGCAATAGGTTTAATGTCTGGTACATCATGTGATGGACTTGATATTGTTTATTGCGAATTTGTATTTCATACTGAATGGAAATATAAAATCCTCCAATCTAAAATGGTGGAGTATTCACTTAATTTTCAGGAGAAATTAAAAAATGCATTTAAATTATCAAAATCTGAACTGGATGAGTTTGATATTGAGCTTGGACAGTTTTTTGGACAAGAAACTAAGAAGTTTATAGAAGAGAATAAATTAACGGATGTTGATTTTGTAGCTTCTCATGGTCACACAATTTTTCATCAGCCAGATAAAGGATTTACGTTACAAATAGGAAACGGAAAAGAGATTAAAAACCTTGTTCAAATTCCAGTGATTAATAATTTTAGAATTGCTGATGTAGCAAAAGGTGGGCAAGGTGCTCCACTGGTTCCAATAGGGGATGAGCTGTTGTTTTCGGAGTATGATTATTGTGTTAATATTGGAGGAATAGCCAATGCTTCATTTATAGAAAACGGAGTGCGAAAAGCATTTGATATTTGTATTGCTAACATGGCTCTTAACCCAATTGCTTTTCGAATGGGATATCCTTTTGATGAAAATGGGAATCTTGCTAAACAAGGCATTTTAGCATATCCATTGATGAGGGAATTAATGCTTCTCGATTTTAATAAAAAATCGCTTGGTAATGAGCAATACGAAGAGTATTTATTGCCAATTTTAAAAGAAAACATCTCTATTGACGAAACTAAAATTGCTACTTTAACGGATTATATTGCTCGTAAAATTGCAGAAGTATTAACTCCAAAATCCAAAGTGTTGATTACGGGAGGAGGAGCTTACAATTCTTTTTTAATCAGTAAGATAAAAGAATACAGCAAAGCTGATATTGTTCCCGCTTCCAAAGAATTAATTGAATTTAAAGAGGCTTTAATTTTTGCATTTTTGGGAGTTCTAAAAATGGAGAATATTCCTAATTGCTTGTCATCTGTAACTGGAGCTAGTGAAGATGTGGTTGGTGGAGTAATCATTGATAATTAATATGATTAATAATAAAGTTTCCATTCTAATTCCTGTGCGTAATGGAGAACAATTCCTAGAGGAATGTTTAAAGTCGATTATCGACCAAACTTATACTGATTGGGAACTGATTGTTGTAAACGATCATTCCACTGATGGAACTGAAAAAATCCTAGAAAGCTATTCAAAAGAAGACAATCGAATTAGTTATTTTAATAATAAGGGTAAAGGAATTATTGATGCCTTAAAACTAGCTTATTCTAAGAGCTCGGGAGAGTTAATTACCCGAATGGATGCTGATGATATAATGATGCCAAATAAGATTGAGCTAATGGCTGATAAACTGCAAGAAAAGGGGAAAGGATTTGTGGCTGTTGGTTTAGTAGAATACTTTGCCGAAAATGGAGTAGGAGAAGGCTATTTCTATTATCAAGAATGGCTTAATAAATTAACAGTATCAGAAACTAATTTTGAGGAATTATACCGAGAATGTGTTGTTCCATCACCAAGTTGGATGGTTTGGCAAACCGATTTTGAGAAGCTAGGAAAATTTGATTCAGAGATTTACCCAGAGGATTATGAATTGTGTTTTAGGATGTATTCAGCTGGATTAAAAATAGCTGGAATCCCTGAAATAATTCACAGATGGAGAGATTACTCGACCAGAACTTCGCGAACAGATGCTAATTATGCAGATAATTTTTTCCTTCCTTTAAAGATGAAATACTTCTTTCAAATACATAGAGATACAAATAGACCTTTGGTAATTTGGGGAGCAGGAAAAAAAGCTAAGGAAGTGGCTAAACACCTTATCGAAATTAACGAAGAGTTTGATTGGGCTACTAATAATCCCAACAAAATTGGGAAAGACATTTATGGCAATATTCTAATTTCGGATCAAGAGGTTTTTTCCATAGAAAACCCTCAAATTCTAATTGCAATAAGGAATAAAGCAGATGCTAACCAAATAAAAAAGGAGTTAGACTCTAAGAATCTAACTCCTAATTCGGATTATTTTTTTCTGAGTTAAAGCTTTAATCTTCAGTAGTGTCTTGATTTCTTTTCTTCCTCTTTTTATTAGGTTTTTTCTTTCTATCGTTATTCTCTTGAGAAGGATTATAAGGTCTATCACTAAATGGGTCTAAATAAACTAGTTTTCTGTCTTTTGGTATTTGAAATACTGAAATAGGCATAGATTTCTTAATTATTTTTGTAGCAGTTTCAGTACTTCTAGATTTATTCTCACCCATTTCTTCAGTCCTAATACTTTTTAGGATAATATGATTTTTCATTTTACCGATACCGTATACATTTTTGGATGTTAAGAATAATGAAACAAAATACAATTCCATATTCTTAATTTCTCTTCCATCTTCAGTTTTCATGGTACTGCTTTTTCTGTATTTAATACATTTTTCACCTAGTATTTCTACAGTATCTTTTAATCTATAAAGTTTGGTATTATTATGAATAGTATCTGTATTTAATTTTTGAGTTTCAACTTTTGTAAAATAGCTACAAATATTTTCACGAAAATCATTATAACTAAAAACAGTATCGTTTTTCATTATCCAAACCGAAAAATGACTTGTATTCATTTTTGTATTTATACTCGTTTGCTCACCCTTATAAAAATCATCTTTAGACATTGAAACAATTCTAGTACTGGTAATTTCAGGCATTGTTTTGTATGTTGTTTCATAAGTAATTTCCCCTTCAAAATTTTGTGCGAAATATGATAACGAAACAAACGAAATCGCAATAAGTGTAAATAGTGTTTTCTTCATTATTTATAGTTTTTAAAAATTAAAGTTTTTCTTTTTCTTCAATAGCTTTAATACTTTTTTTCTTCTTTTTAGATTTTTTCTTTTTCGATTTATCGCTTTTTTTATTTTTTGATTCAAACTCAAGTGTACTAGGATTATAGAATAAAAATAAAGCATCAGCTGGAATCTCAAAAAACGTACTTGAGATTTTCTTTTTAGTTATTTTGGTAGCTTTTTCAACTATTCTAAAGATCTCACCTTGATTATCATATATAGTTATTGTCTTAAGAATTATATGATTTGGCATCTTTTCAAATTCATTATCGAATTTTGAGGTTAAGTTAATTGATACAAAATATTCCATTTTTCTATTAATTACTTTACCATCATAACCTTTTCCTGAACTGTTTTTTATGTATTTAAGGCATTTTTCGCCTGAGATATCAAACGTATCTTTAATTTTAATTAATTTGGATTCCCAATTTATATTTGACATAGGATTTACTTCAAATTTTTTAAAATCAGTTCTCGAGATAACTTTACATTTTTTCACATGTTAATCATCAAAAGTATATGCTGTGTCATTTTTATGTATTACAAATGATTTCTTATCTCCTTTATCGTAATCTATTCTTACTATTTTTTCGTTTAAATATGAAAAAGTTTTAGTAGAAAAATTTTCAGGATGAGAAGGTGTTTTAATTTCATAAATAATCTCTCACTCAAAATATTGAGATAATGATGATTACGAAATAAACGAAATAGCAATAAGTGTTAATAGTATTTTTTTCATAGTTTTTGTTTTAAAGAATGATGTTCAGTGAATTAATTAAAACTTCATTCCGCCCATCATTTCTTCAATCTCTTCTTTTGTCTTTTTTTCGTAACCCTTTTTCAATTCAAACTCTGAGTCATCAATTGATTTTTTATCAATTTTAGAAACTGTGGCTCTTACAGTCATACCATTCTGCTTAACTATATATTCCATAGGGAATCCTTCAATATCTACATTGGGTAAATTAGAGTTATTGTAACTAGGTAAATCCTTAGTGTACCAATAAGTGATTAGGTTGTCAGCAGTATCTTTTATAACAGCTTTGTTGCATTTATAGCCTTCTATAACCTTAATATCATCTTTCAATTCTACCGAATAAACTCCTTGCTTCATTTCTTCTACATCTGGTTCGTAGGCAATTTTTTTACCCAAAGCATTTACCATTATCAATATATAATCGGTTTTTGCATTGGATACAATATCCATTTTTATCAATGCACTCATGTTTTGTTGCATTTTACTCATATGATTTTTAATGATCAATTTCGAGGATTTTGGCAACATGGCTTTGTAGATTCCCATTTCTTCGGGTAAGTTTTTGTAAGCAAGCTTGTAAGTGATTTCTCCTTCAAAATCTTGAGCGAAATTAGCGCTCATTGTTGTGAAAGAAAGGAGTAGAATTATAAGTATGTTTTTCATTATTGGTGTTGTTTTAATCTAATTTACTAAAGTAAACTTAGAGTTTGGTGTTATTTATACAAAAGGCGTTCCAATTTGTTGAGTGGTAAATTTATAAAACTCTAATTAAGGTTTTGGCTTTGTTTTGTGTTTCTATCCATTCTTTTTCTGGAGAAGATTCACTCATAATTCCACCTCCTAAATATAAAGAAATAGCATCATTACAAACTTGCATGCATCTAAGGTTAACGAATAAACTTGAGTGATTATTTATTCCCATTGGACCAATAAAACCGGTATATAAGTCCCTTTTTTGAGGTTCTAGTTCACCAATCAATTGTTTAGCATCTTTGGTTGGCATTCCGCAAACTGCAGGAGTAGGATGGAGGATACTTACCAAATTCCATAGCGAGCTGTTTTTATCTAAGCTGAATTCAATATCCGATTTTAAATGAATAACTACACCTGTATCTAAATCAAAAGGTTCGGATACTTTTACCGAGCTTGAAAAGCCATTGATTTTATCTAAAATATAATCCGTTACCACTTGTTGTTCTTCTCTTTCCTTAGTTGTCCAGTTTACACCTTCAGTTCTTGTTCCTGCTAGTGATACAGTTTTAAATGTTTCTTCATTTTTATTCATCAACAACTCAGGCGAAGCACCCATCCAAGTACCAGTTTCTTTGGATGATACACAATACACAAATGCTTTAGGGTAGTTGTTACATAAATCTTTAAAGGCTTTTTTTAGCTCAAAGGAATTAGATTTATCCACATTTTGGATTCTAGAAAAAACTACTTTTTTCATTCTTCCAGTTTTAATTTCTTCTACAATTTGAGATACTTTAGAAATATAGTTTTCCTTAGAAATCTCTTCATCCGAAGAGTTTAAAAAGGGTTCAAAACTAGGCCAGCTATTTTTTATTGATGTTGGATTACTTAGTGTATAAGTTGTTCCAGTATCAAAATTTGAAAAGAAAAATCCATTTTTTTCTTCAGAGTTTATAACGAGTTTTTCTTCAGAAGTAAGACTATAATAGTCCTCTTCGTTAGGCATTCTGTAAATTGCAATTGTTTGTTTGCTCATTTACCCAAAGAAATAATAAGTGATAAAAATGGCCGCAATAATTCCAGATAAATCGGCTAAAATTCCTGCTGTTGCTGCATAACGAGTATTTTTAATTCCGACAGAACCAAAATACACTGCTAATACATAAAAGGTAGTTTCGGTTGATCCTTGAAATATGGAAGTTAACTTCCCAACAAAGGAATCTATTCCAAATTCACCCCAAGATTCTACCATCATTCCTCTCGCTCCACTTCCAGAAAGGGGTTTCATGAAGGCAGTAGGCAATCCATCAACAAATCGAGTATCCATTCCAAATAATTCGAAAAACCATCTGAAAAAATCTACCAAATAATCCATTGCACCTACAGATCTAAAAACACCAATAGCGCATAACATTGCAATTAGGTAAGGAATTATTTTGATAGCAACTCCAAATCCTTCTTTGGCACCTTCAATAAAACTTTCGTACACATTTACTTTTCGCACAGTTGCCAAAATGATAAATCCGAAAATAATTCCCAAGATAATAGAACTTGAAATTAAGTTAGAGGCTATTTCGAGCTGTTCTTTATCAAGTGTTCCTAAGTATAAAAATAATGAGATAATAACTAAAGAAAGTCCTCCAATATAAGCAAGTACAACTGGTTGAAATAAATTTATTTTTTGATAAATAGAAGTAATTATTAATCCACATAAACTTGAAACAAAAGTGGCTAATAAAATAGGAAGGAATACTAACGAAGGATTATCAGAACCTCCACTTGCCCTTAGTGCAATTATTGAAACTGGAATAATAGTTAATCCAGAAGTATTCAATACCAAAAACATAATTTGAGCATTGGAAGCTCTTTCTTTGTCAGGATTAATTTCTTGTAATTGTCCCATTGCTTTAAGCCCCATAGGAGTTGCAGCATTATCTAGTCCCAACATATTAGCCGAAAAATTCATCATCATTGAACCTAAAGCTGGATGATTTTTAGGAATTTCGGGAAATAAACGTGTGAATAATGGACTTACCAATTTGGATAAAAACTTGATTGCTCCTCCATTTTCACCAATTTTCATTATCCCAAGCCAGAAAGCTAAAATTGCTGTAAGACCAATAGATAAAGTAAATCCAGTTTCAGCATTGTCATACAAACTTTTTACAATTCTATTAAGAACATCATAATCTTGGAGAAAAATCAATTTTACCAAAGCCACAATAAGTGCTATCAGAAAAAATCCTATCCAAATAAAGTTTAAAGCCATGAATTAAAGTGGTTTCTTAAAAGTAACGAACCGTATTGCATTTAGCAAATAATTCCTAGAGCTTTTCCAGTAAATTCTGTTCCAATAAATGGACTGTTTTTGGATTTAGACCTTATGTCCGATTTCTCGAAAGTCCAAGCTAAGTCTGGGTTGAAAAGTGTGACGTTTGCTTTTTCTCCCACTTTTATTCCTCCAGAATTTAGTCCAAGAATAGTTCTTGGCCCTGTGGTCAATTTCTCAATTACAGTATTTAGTTCCAGTTTTCCTTTTGTAGCAGTAGTAATAGATGCAAAGGTTGTTTCTAGTCCAATTACTCCAAATTCGGCTAAATCAAATTCTAGTCTTTTGTCTTCAATATCATGTGGTGTGTGATCGCTACAAATGGCATCAATAGTTCCGTCTTTCAATCCTTCGATTAAAGCATCAATATCAGTTTGTTTTCTAAATGGTGGTAAAACTTTGTAGTTAGAATCATATTCCTTAGCAGCCTCATCAGTAAAACTGAGTTGGTGAGCAGCAATGTCGCAAGTAACTTTCGTTCCTTTTTCCTTGGCTTGTCTTATTAGCTCAACTGATTTTTGTGTAGATATTGTAGCAAAGTGAATTGGTGAATCATTGTATTCAGCTAAAGCTATATCTCTAGTGACTCTCAACTCTTCGGATAGCGAAGGAATACCTTTCAGTCCCATTTTGGTACTGGTTTCTCCTTCGTGCATTTGTCCATTTTTGGATAGCGAAGTATCGTTAGGGAAACTTATAATCAGTTTGTTAATGTTTTTTGCATAGAGTAAACTCTTTGCCATTAATCCTGTGTTTACTTCTTTTTTATCGTCAGTAAAAGCTATGGCTCCAGCTTCACTCATTTCGTACATTTCAGATAATTCTTCGCCTTTGTGCTCATGGCTCAAAGTTCCCATTGGCAAAATCTCCACAGCTAAATCTTTCGATTTATTTATGATATAATCTACTCGGTTGGTACTATCAATTGGTTGTTTGGTTCCTGGGGAGACAACTACTTTGGTAAATCCACCAAATTCAGCAGCTTTTGCTCCTGATGCAAGTGTATCTTTCCATTCTTCTCCTGGCTCTCTTAGATTGGCTTTCATGTCCATCCATCCAGTTGACACATGAAGGTTTTCATGTTCAATTACTTCAAAACTACTTTCCACAGCAATAGAATCCTCGATTTTCTCGATAATTCCGTCAATAATTAAAATGTCTTTGGATTGTAGATGAAAAGAAGAGGAAGGCTCAATGATTGTAGCTGATTTTAAAAGCTTGGCGTTCTTCATATCTTATAAGATTTGTCAAAGTTAGGATTTTTTTGGAAATCAATTTCATAACACACGCAATTTCTTAATCTTTCATTGTCTTTTACTTTAGGATGAATGAATTCTAATTTCTTTTTCATTCCTATTTTTTTCATCACATTAATGGAGGGTTTGTTGATTTGCGGAGCTGTAGAGATTACTTTCTTTAGTTTGAGTGTATCTTTTCCATAATCCAAACAAGCTTTCGCTCCTCCGGTTGCATAACCTTTTCCCCAAAAGTCAGGATGAAGTCTCCAACCAATATCTACTGCTGGAGTGAATTCAGATTCGTAATCTTGAAAGTAGAAACCAATAAAACCGATAAATTTTCCAGTTTCTAATTCATCTACAGCAAAATAACAATAGCCTTTTTCTTCAAATAAATCTTGTAGTTTTCTTGTGAAAATAGTCGTTTGCTCTGGAGTAGCAACTGCAGGGGAAAAGTTCATTACTTCCTCGTTTCCGCTAATCTTTATCATTTTAGGAATGTCGGTTTCTATCCAATTACGGAAACCTAAGCGAGTAGAGGTGAAGAGATGTTTATTATTTATTTATCTAATAACGTTTATGTGTCCAAATATTTCTTGAGCTTCACCATTTACAGATCTTACAACTAATTTGTAAGAATAACTTCCTACAGGAACTTGTTCACCTTTATAAGTTCCGTCCCAGCTAGATTCTAACTCGGATGAAAAGAAAACTTCTTCTCCCCATCTATTGAAAATACTCCACTTTAATGAAACGATTCCTTGATGATTAATACTGATTATATCATTTAAATCATCTCCATCTGGAGTAAAAGAGTTTGGAATGTAAACAATGAAATCTTCTTGTATAACAAGGTTTTTAATCATAGAATCGACACAACCAAATTGGTTTATACCAATAATTTTTACTGAGTACGTATTCTCTTCATTATCAGGGAATATAATTGGGCAAGGAGAATTAATAGTTGATGAACCAGAAGGTCCAATAAAATCAAAATCCCATAAATAGCTTATGGCTCCTACAGAACTATTGGTAAAACAAACCTTGGTGTCAAAAGTATAAACTGTGATAGGATTGTGATTAAAATCTATTGTAGGGAGTGGATTAACATCAACATTAATAGTTGTATCATGTACACAACCCAAGTTAGAAATGGAGGTAAGAGTTATTGGAAAAGCACCACTATTTGGGAAGGTGAAAGTAGAATTTTGATTGGAACTATTTACTGGTTTTCCCCAATTCCAATTACTTATTATTCCTTTATTAATAAATGATTTATCTGTTAAAGTAGTTGGTAATCCTATACAAACTGTATCCGAAACAAAATCAGAAATTGGAGTTGGAAACTCAGGAATGTTTATTGATTTAGTGGTTATACATAAATTACTATCTCTTAAGGTAATAGCATAATAGCCAGGTGACAAGGTGGTAAAAGTAGAATCTAATTTAAAAGGAAGTAAATCAATATTAAACTGATAAGGAACAGTTCCTCCATTCATGTTTTTTATATTAATCTCACCAGTTTGGCTATTGATGCACGATCCTAAAGTATCATAGTCAAAGTTTATAGTTACTGAGTCTACTTTGTAAAAGGAGGACAACAAGCAACCCTGATTGTAATTTAATAAAACTTGATAGCTTCCAATACCATATGGAGGAACAGAATAACTACTGGTAGTATCATTAACTAAAGCAATTCCATTTTTGTACCATTGAAATGAATTAGGAATAGAATCGTAATTAGCAGTTAAAACTAAGTTGTTTCTACAATAATGACCAGTATCACTAATAGTAACTGAGGCAGAAACTTGACTCAGTTTTAAATCATCAATAGCTCCATAAAATGCTTGAGATGCTGAAGAAGATAATAAAGCACAACTTGGACCAATAACTATAGATGTAACATCAATCGTGGGAGTGAAGGTAAACGTGTACCGGTTCCAAGCTCCATTATTTATTATAGGAACTAAGGTGTCTAAAGTAATCCAATTGGTATCGAAAGAAGGACAATTTGTTGTTGATCCAAACATACCTACTGGAGTTCTTGGATAAGGTAAGTTAGCACAATTACTTGTTCCGAAAATAGCTATTGGTCTTGGTGATATACTAGCTGCTTGTGCATAATCGAATTGTAGATTATACGTAACTCCAGCATGAAGTGTATCCAATAGGCAAGTTCCAATATACTCTTTTGCGTTACCATTACCTACGGCAAAACCCACAGCACCAGTACCATGAGGAAAAGGAAAAGGAATTAATGTTATTCTGTATCCACAATTAAAGTAATCTGGAGAGTTTTGTAACAAAGCATCTTGCCAAAAATTAACTTTACTCATTTGAGAATTGAATGTAGGACAAGCAGAATAAGATTCAAAAGAAGGGTTAGGAATAATGGGAGGTAATACTCCAATTTGACAGCTACAATCAGAAGTATCGTTTAGGTCAATCAACCCATCCATATCATCATCTATTCCATTATCACAAATCTCTTGCGATAATCCAATATTGCAGAAAAATAAAAAAGATACTATGTAAAACAACCGTTTCATTCTATGAATATAAGGAATGAAAGTATATGATTAAAAAAAAGTTAAGTCTTCTTACTTATTTTTCAAGTATAACTTTCTCTTTCTTCTCAACAAGTTCAAATGTTTCACCATTAAATTTGAATCTACACGAACAACTTATATTTTTTTCAATTTCAAATTCTATAGTTCCTTCATCTTCATTATTACACGAACAACTTTCTTGTAAATCATTTAGATGATAATAAGCTTTAATTACTCTTTTTGTAGAATCAACTTCAATGTAATCATCCCAATCTCGAGAATCAAATCGATAATAGAAATCCAAATTAACTGTATCTTTTTTGAACTGAATTAGACTAACATGATTTGTAAAGCAATACGAACATCCTCTGACATTTCCTTCCATTAAATATTTTACTCCAGAATTTGTTTGAATCGTGTCTATCAATCCATATCCGTCAGGTTCAAAGATATTTCCTTCATAAATAGAATCACTTTCGGTATAATACATTAAAGAAATTCTACTTCGATAAGTTCCTCCAGTTTTTTCATCAAGACTAAAATTATAGAGCTTATTGTCAGTTGAAAAAACAATACTTAATTCTTGATTAAAAGTTGTTTCTTTTATTTTTTCATCAAAGTCTTTGTGCTTTAAAATAAGTGATAAACTATTGATTATTTTTTCTTGATAGGTAAAAATAAGGTCTTGTACATCAATTGAATCTTTGTTTATTGGAAAGTCAATATCTTCTTTTTTTAAAGCCTTAATTTCCTTTTTAGTAAACCCTAATTGTTTGTGATTTAGTGAAATAAATCCATATTCATTTCCAGTGTAATTAGTGTAATGAGATAAATAGTTGTTTAATTTCTCCACTAGTTTATCGTAATCTCCTTCTTTATTTTGTGACA
>Ga0209533_1001003_pt1 | contig 26718 bp, 35 predicted proteins | sample COG_04_FD_184748 | JGI IMG/M metagenome (GOLD analysis project Ga0209533, IMG submission 184748) | Pelagic Microbial community sample from North Sea - COGITO 998_met_04 (SPAdes) (version 2) | ecosystem: Environmental > Aquatic > Marine > Neritic zone/Coastal water | place: Helgoland, sampling...
TGTTGTGCTTGTTGTGCTTGTTGTGTGTTGTGTGTTGTGTGTTGTGTTGTGTGTTGTGTGTTGTGTGTATGTTGTCTTTTATTTTGACTGGTTGATTGCCTGCGCTTTGATTCGATTAAGACGATCCATGTGTCCTATTTTATTTTGCATATTTACTTTGGCCGTTGTAGTAACACCATCTCGTCGCTGTTGATCGGTTATATTTGACATATTGTGTGTGGTTGCTTGTGGATGATTGTATGTTTTTAATTTGCGGTTTGAACCGTTTGGCGTGCCAAAGTTTAATGTGTTGTAATAGCTGTTTTTTATACTGTTTGGGTATTCGTATCTGGATTGTAATGCTTTAACTTGATTGGGGCGAGGTGGAGCCGCACGCGGTTGTGATATTCCAATATTTTTTCCTAATGTTGTCATTTATATACATTAACATATTAATTTTGTAAAATGATAAACAACGAAATCATAATGATAAATAATAATTAAAATATATTAAATAAGTAGTGAGATAATTATATAAACCAGTTTAGTTTTATGAATCTTACTAGAATTAAAAAAATTAAAGATCGCGGCTACAGCAAACTAATCGACAACGGTATGTTTCGATATGGAGATAATAGTGATAGGAAAACCATTTTCTCATTTTGTAAAAAAGACGATAAAACTGCTATTGTTTATTTGGAGTATGATAAGTTGTTAAACAAATATGTGTTTTCTTATCCTATGAAAGGCACTATGATTAATTATAATGCCAAGTTTACTACTCTGGCGCAAACAGAAGAATATGTTGATTACATATTAAATCAAGATGTGATTGCTTAATTAAATAAATTGATTTAATTAATTCTTTAATTTAAAGATATTAATTAAAATACTTATCAATAAAACAACTCGTGCAAATACAAACACAAACACAAACACAAACACAACATAAGCGTAAATATGGCAATGGCAACGGCAACGGCAGAGGAACAAGTAAATGCTACGGTGGAGGAGCAAGTAAAAACATGTGGTGTATGTTATCAGAAATTGTGTGTGGAAAACACCGTGGCGACTTTATGCAACCATTTGTTTTGTAAAAATTGCTTCTTTAAGTGGTTAAAAGAATCGAAAACTTGTCCTTTATGTCGGAAAAATTATATTGATTATTCCAAATGGGATTATCAGGGTATTAATATTGCGGCGGCTACATCTGAATTTAATATGTTTAGAGACATCATTAATCGAACCAGAACTACGTTGACCGAGCGTTATGCGGAAACCGAGCGACTAGAGAAAAACATACAAAGTATGCAAACATATATTGATGAAAATCGCAAACAGATGACGAAAATACGCAATTGTTCTATTCGAGCCGGTGAAGATTTGGAATATAAAAGAGGATATTATAATGCGTGTCATTTCCCTATTACTGAGTTGGATTTGTATAATTACATATATTCAGACGATGAAAGTAGTCATTGGAAACATGGATTTGAAAACGGATTTCATGAAAGGTATAGATTTTATATAAGTAATAACTACAAGTATATTGTTGATCCATATGTATTTAACGCCAGAAGGCAGTTGGAGCGATTGTTTCATAATTCTGAGATTAGTTCGATAACATATGATAATTGTAAAAATAACTTGGTCGGTTTAATACAATTGTTGTCTCGTTTAATAAATCCAAAAGACTTTCAGGCTTTGTTTAAACAAGGGATTATTAAAGATGGGCGTAAGAAAACAATTGTAGGTATGCCATATAAATGTTTCAAGACCGATATTAATAATAAAATTCTACAAATACGAAATATATATGTGGATTTTATGTGGGTACGTGAAGAATCTTGCTTTTACAAATTGCCGTCTTTTAAGGATAAACATGGCGACATGTATTACTTTGATTATGAAGTTAAATTAGGAAAAAATATGGAGAAAAAATTTTCAAATATAAAAAGGAAGGTTGATCCGGCGATTCACACACTAATGGATGATTTAAAACAACAAGTTGAGGAGGCATGTGATAGAAAAAAGATGCGAGTATAAAGTTAAACATGCGAGTAAATAAAAAGTAAATAAAAAGTAAATAAAAATACTGTTAATGTAAAATATATATTATGACACCACAAAATGAAACATACGCATATAATTTTTTAAAAAAAGTATACGACATTTATGTCCCTATACATGGTTTAGAAACATTTAATGAAATATTTAAAAACTTGACCGATAAGCACTTATTAAACATGATAAAAATTTATAAAAATGTGGTATTTGAAAGGGAATATAAAATTAAACAATACATTAATAAGGAGAATTTTATTAAACATGATGACTTGATATTTGCAGCGAAGATTTATGTAAATGCCATACAAAATTATTTATACGAGTGATAAGTGATAAGTGAAGTGATAAGTGAAGTGATAAGTGAAGTGATAAGTGAAGTGATAAGTGAATTACATAAATTGATTAAGAAAAAAGGTTTAAAACAATCAGTAATTATTAAGTATTAAGTAATATGAGTTTAAGTGTATCTACTAAGTTGACCCAAAGCCAATCAAATATGATTAACAGCACCAAGTTAAGTGGAAGTATCCGCCTGTTGATGGAGGATGGTAAATCTTACGAAGAAGCAATTGCAGAAACATTGGAAAATGAAGGATGGGAAATGGTTGAAACGGAACATTCATTAGAGTTTCACAATTATAAAACAAAGCAAGTTGCAGCGGCTACATCACATGGTAATATTTATGTTCCTACCACACAAGATCCTTTTATTGTGAATGCGTTTCGAGTGGTGTATAACGGTGCTTTGTATTATTCGGTTGAACCCAACGAATGGACCAGCGTTTATGATTCCAGATATGGAAATCGGTTGCTGAAAAATGTCGTTTATCGCGAAAAAAGAAATATCAAACGTAACAAAAGAAAAGGAAGTCTAAATTATAGTTCGCCCAAATAGAAACAAAATGATAATTGCAAAATAAATAAATAAAAAATATTATAACATTTTTTATTTATTGTTAATTAATAAAATATGGTATTTATATATTATGAAATATACAAGAAAAAACAGGCAAAATAAATGGAGTAAGAAAAGTATGAAGGATAAGAAAAGTATGAAGGATAAGAAAAGGCGCTTTTATACTGCAAAACGCAGTAACCAGAAAAAAGGTAAAGCCTCTGCTTGTATTCTTAAAAATAAAACAACCAGATATGACCCGGGATATCGTGATAAATGGCGCGGTTGGTATGATGTGCAAAAATGTGGTAAATGTCATGATTATTGTCGGTGGGTTGGTGATAGTGGTCCGGGAGGTGATCCCAGAAAAAAAACTACTAGAAAAGTTCGTGGAAAACGCAAATCATGGTGGTCTTGTTGGTTGGCTGACGCTTCAGAAGGACAGAAGATTTACAGTTCAAATAAAAGATGGAAAAAAAAGTTTAAATATAGACGCTGTTCTAAAGAAGGTATTCCGCCATGGGATTTTAAATTAGAAAATTGGATTTTTTAATAAGTGTGGAGGTGGAGGTTGAGGTTGAGGTTGAGGTTGAGGTTGAGGTTGAGGTTGAGGTTGCGTGTATTTTGGTTTGATTATTTTCCGGTGGAACCGTGTCCTCCTGTGCCTCGTACGGTGCTGTCTAGTGTTTCCACCACTTCTATTTCAAATGGTTCCAAGTTTGGCATGCAGATTTGAAAATAGCGGTTGTGTCGCTTCATTTCTACATCGGTATCGTGACAATCTACAGCGGCCATTAAATTTCCCCGATATCCACTATCTATAATTCCCACATTATTTGATAGGCGAAATGGTGTTTTATATATACTAGAACGCACATTTAAAGTATACGCTTGGGGAGTTAATGCGGGGACGATTGTTTGGTGTATGTCGCCTTTTATAATTTTATACGCGGCTGCTTTTACTTTTAAATCGACCAATTGAGTGGTAAAATGTTTGTTAGATTGGGTGGCGGGGGGTGTGGATGACGCAAATGATACTGTTTCGGAACATAGCAAATCAAATCCGGAATCTGGATATTGTGAATTAAGGTTATTATTCCATGCTTCTACTCTTTTTTTATATTCCGATTTTAATGCTTCGTCTTCGACTTTTAAATACAACTTGTATTGAATACTCATTATTATAATTTAATATATTTTTATGTATTTAAATGATTTATACATAATGTTTGGTTGGGGTAGTGGTGTGATTGTGATTGTGATTGTGATTGTGATTATTGTTGATGATGGGTTTGTAAATTAATGGAAAACATATTACGATACATAGACTGTCTGTTTAATTTATCTTGGCGTTTTTTTTCTATATTATCAAATAATGTTTCAAATTGGGATTCCCAATATAACAATTCTTTTTCTTGTTCTTCTATGGAAGGCGGCGGTGGTTTTACTAGGTTGGATGTTTTTGTTAATGGGTTTGTGTTTGTGTTTGTGTTTGGTAAAACAGTAAATATTCGCATTTTATTGTAATAAGGCATTATTAATATATAATACACAAATTATATTTAGGAATTATTATATATTTGTTGTTGTTGTTGTTGTTGTTGTTGTTGTTGTTGTTGTTGTTGTTGTTGTTGTTGTTGTTGTTGTTTGTTGTTGTTGTGTTGAATATGTATTATTTTTATATTAATTAATAATAAACAATTATGTCTCAATCGGATAATAATAATAATAGTAATAATAATAGTAATATTAATAGTAACATTGATACTGAAAAATATATAAAATACAAACACATGTTTTCTTTTTTATATACTGCAGATATTGATGGAGTAGGTTCTATTTTGTTTAGTATGAAAAACTTTAAACCAAAAGAAGTTAAGCGTAATTACAATGAATTTTCAGAATATGTATTGATGTTATGCTTAGATGCTTTAAATATATCGAAAAAAAATAGTTGGGGTAAGATGAGACTATATATAAATTTAAATAACTGTTCTATGGATAATTTTTCACTGAAAATATTTAAACATATCAATAACTTAACAGCCAACGCTTTTCCTGAAAAATTAGATAGCTGTTATGTTTGTTCTACTACTAAATTGATTAAAGTTATTTGGGGTATTGTAGGTAAATTTATTGATCCAGTTACAAAGCCTAAATTTCAATTAGTAAATGACTTGTCACACTTGTTTGAAATGTATACAGCTTGAAAAATTTAATAATACGGATATTACTATTATTAAATTTTATTTAAATATTAATACCAAAGCTAACGCGGTTTGTGTTAGTGAGGGGGGTAGATGAGGTCGTGTTGGTGTCGTCAAGTCCGCATTCCAATCGTCGCCTTGCCCATTCCATATAAACAGGATTGTCGACTGCATATTTTTCCACTATAGGACGATGCTTTTTAATGTATTCTTCGCGGTTATGGAAATGCTTTATGTATTTTAATTGCTCGGCTCCCTTGTCAACTTGAAGACGGGGATAATAATACCCATAATCTTTTAACATTGGTGAATTATGAACCAACGGTATGCCCAAATAAAAACATTCGATAAACAAGTAGTTTAAATCGCAGTCTTCTACATAGGAAACCAAACAATTACAATACTTTTGCAATATAAATGGCAAAGGATACCGGCCTTCTATTGAAAACTTGGCGTTTCGATGTAGTTTGGTTCGTAAACAGAAATTCTTGAAAAATGTAACATCTTTTAATTTGGCAGTTGAAAACGCATATACTCGTTCGACATCTTCATATGCTTTTTCACAAATGGCAATTGGAATAATACAGTTTTTTGCTTGTTCTAAGTTGGGTTCGCAAATGGCAACTCTTAAATGTTCTTTTACATCGGTTCTTACCGTATTCATTAAATTTTCTTTTTTAAATAAATCATCTCTCCAAAAATAAGGACCAATATAAATATTATCAGTGGAATACCGGATTTTATAATATTGTAAGCAATATTCAAAATGTGGACTTATCCATATTTGACTGAATTCGTCCGTTACCACGCCCGACGACCATCTATCGTCGACTATGCTGTGGACATCATTGTGATATACGCTTCCTAATATTATATATATCAGTTTTATTTTATGCTCTTTCATGATACTGGATAAACGATTGCTATATATTCCAACAATAAAGATATAGTCGAAATCAAGTAGTTCTGCGTGTTTTTCTTTATAACCGGACACGCGATAACCCTTTTCGTCCCATAATTTACAATAATTTAAAAAACGGTAATTGGGGTGCGTGTAATCTGTTGTTGTTAAAAAATATACATCATAACCACAATTTGTTAAAAAATCATACCATAATTGATTGTTAAATCGTAGTCCATTACAAAAAAGATCTTTGATTTCTTGTGATGTGATTCCGATTTTTAAGCGTCGTTTCCCGACAGTTGTAGCGAGGCTTGTAGATGCTGGTGCGGGCGTTTCTATTTTGATTTTGTCCGATGAACTATCGATGATTTCCATGGATGGGTTCTTATAATATATATTTTGTTGTTTTTAGTATTTATTTTACGCAAGTTTTGTTTTGTTTTGTTTTGTTTTGTTTTGTTTTGTTGCGGTGTATTTATTGTGATGGGCTGATGTGTTAATGAAGGAGGGATTGTATTACCATCGACCCATCATTAATTCTTTGTGTTTGTTATTTTCTAAAATATACCAACTTTTTTTTGATGATTCCCATTTGGCACCTAATTTCTTTGCTTCTTCTTTTTCGTTATATGGTATATTTAAATAAATCCGCTTTTGAGATGTTGATTTTTTGTTTCGTTTGTGAAGGGAGAGATAATATTCGGTTGCGTTGTTATAGGTAGCGTTGCCTTCAGTTGAAGCCGCTGCGGTATACGGGCATTTATCTACACCAATAGATTGATTTGCGAGTCGGTCGGCGTGGTCGTTGCCGACGGAATGCTTATCTGTGCGATTTGTATGTGCTTCTACATGATGAAAATTAATGTTTTTGTGATTTTTACAGTATAAATAGGCGGTTTGGACCAATTCTAAGTTGGGTATGGGTTTGCTTTTGTTATTGGGATTTACCCAGTTTTTTTTATAACACTTTTCCCCATAAGTTGTGCAACAGCGGATCGCATACTTTGAATCGCTGTAGATGTGGATTGGTTGATTGTTTTTGATTTCTTTGTCTAATATAGATAATGTTTTGATGATTGCTAGTAATTCGGCGATATTGTTGGTTTGTTTTCCATTATATGATTCGCTGGTGTTTCTAGGGTCGTTTTCGCCAAACCATATTCCATACCCGGCTCTGGCATATGGTTTCCCGTTGTCTATACAGGCTCCATCCGTATATACGGTGATTTCTTGTATTGTAGAGGGGTGTTTTGTGTCTTGAGTAGTTGAGTGTTGAGTAGTTGAGTCTTGAGTAGTTGAGTCTTGAGTAGTTGAGTGTTGAGTAGTAGTGCGTTGAGTAGTAGCGCGTTGTGTGGTATCCTGCGAAGTCGTAGTATGATGAGATGTGGTATTTCTATTTATAACAAATTTGTCCATTGTAATAAATAAATATAAAGAATACGATTAATATATTTATTATAATAATGTATGTTTTATAATGAATTCAATTTTCTGTATTTGTTTAGTGCATATCAATTGTTTTTTACATTATAATATTTAAAACATGGGTTTTAAATTCATATATTATTTCTTCTACTGTTTTATACGCTTCTATTTCTATTGGTTTATTATCCGTTAATGCGTTGTGTATTACATATGGATCGGTAATTTGTTGAGCGGCGTTTAAATTTTCAAACTCAAACATTTCAAACACATCTGCAAGTGGTTTTAAAAATATTATATCAGTTAGCATTGGAGAATCAAGTGGATATGAACTAATCATTTCTTTATATCCACCAAGAAGACAAAAAGGCAATCGGGCTTTTTTTATTTTAATATTATGTTTGTTTAATTGCTTATTTAATGTTGTAATTATATCAAATGTTTTTTTGTATATAAAATTGCAGATTGTTGGATACATGATATTATTGTCAAGTAACTCGGTTTTATTGAAATGTATTGTGGTGGCGGATGTGGTGGCGGATGTGGTGGCGGATGTGGTGGCGGATGTGGTGGCGGATGTGGTGGCGGATGTGGTTGTGGTGGATGATATGGTGCTTACAAAATCGGTTGGATTATTAGTTTTGGTGGCGTCATAATTTACATAAAATGTGGTGTTGTTATGATTTATGTCAGGATGTTTGATGTTGTTTATAGGACAGTCGGTTGCGTGTTCGATTATATATATATTATTATGATACACGATTGGCATTTTAAGTATGTTGTTTTTTGTTAATATTGCATTAATCGATTTTATAATGTTGTTGTAAATTAATTCGCTAAAGTTGGTTTTTATAAAGTGTTCTGTGTCTGTAGGGGTTGGGGGGGAGATAGTTGGGGAATATGCGGTTATTTTTGTTAATGTGTATATATTATTTACTATCGGAAAGGTTTCTGTTGTTACCGGATTAGTCATATTGTATAATATTGTATAATATTGTATAATATTGTTTTAAATTATTTGTGTTTTATTAAATAACCATTGATATATTGTATGGGGAATTTATACCATTTTGCTGCATCTACTATCTTTTTTCTATATTCTACCGTTGGTTGTTTAGATAGTTTGTAATGGCAATTGTTTGTATGTGTCGTTGTAGTTGTTACTGGATTGATCATTATAAATGTAGTTGCGGTGTATGTTTTATTTTGTGTGGCTGAACGCACGTGTAGTGTTTTCATTTTATAATACGATTTTTTGGGACTGTCGCGAACTCCTTCTTTTGTAATAATTAAATTAAAAAGTTCTGGTGATACGCGAGCAATTATTCCATATACTTTTGCGCGGTTGTCTGGTATTATAGTGGCTTTTGCGGTGGTAACAATTGGAATGGAATTTGAATGATTCGTGGGTATACACATATTTTTATAAGCAAATTTATATTTAGAAAGAATACCAATATCTAATATCTCATAATGATTTTCTTGGTTATGGTGTGTTGACTTTGGGATGTGCGCACAATATTTATTTAACTCTTTATTTAACATATTAGACCCATATGAAAATATAATATGACTTAATTTAGTATTATCATTCATATATTATGTTTAGATTATGTTTAGATTTATGTTTAGATTTATGTTTAGATTATGTTTAGATTTATGTTTAGATTATGTTTAGATTTATGTTTAGATTATAATTTTTTCTATTTTATTATTATATATGATGAATAAATTGATGGATTCGTTGCTTGGTCCTCTTGGTCCTGAATACTGCTATTATTTTTACATACTTATGATTGTTAGTTTGGTAGTGTTGGCAGTTGCTGTTGTTGGTGTGATACGTCGTTTGTTGACGGATAAAAAGGCTGAACTTTTGACGCTTATGGTTTTGTTGGTGCAACCATTATTGGTTTACTTTGTGAACCGTCTTTTATACACCATGTGCGTTGGTTCCGTAAAAAATAACTCGTTGATGTAATTTTAAAAAAATAATTATTTTTTTCACAAAAAAATAATTATTTTTTAGAGGGTGTTTCACCAGGAGGTGTTGTGTGTGTTGTGTGTGTTGTGTGTGTTGTGTGTGTTGTGTGTGCGGGGCGTGTTAAAACAAACCAAAAAATCCTTTTTTTGTTTTTGAAGAAGGGAGATATGTTGTTTGTTCGGCAATAATATAAGGACCCGGAGATGTCTTAATTTGATACGCATTTAAATTATCCGGGTAGCACCTTTTAATGAATTCTGTCATATGTTCTGTACCCATATCTAAATTACAGGTTTTGCATATTGGACGCAGATTATTGAGATGGATGGATCCGTTTTCCGCTTCTGCTTTAACATGTCCGCATTCCCAGGTCGGTTTTCCCTTGTCGATTTTTTCATTTCGACAGCAATAACAATACGATGTTCCATATTGTTCTCCTATATATGTATCCCATACTTGTAAACGCAACTGTTTAGGTATTCTTTTTTTCTTTGTTTTAGGATTCATGTTTTTCTGTTTTTTAAGATGATGACCGGTTTCTTCTTGGATTATTTCTTTTACCCATTCATAACTATATTCTTGTCCGGTCACTAAATGCATTCCTAGATAAAACCCATGCTCGTCAGCTTCTTTTTTATACAACTCCCAGTTGACTCCATTTCGGATTTTTTTATATGATTCAACCGTCCAATTCTGCATTTTATTGTTTTTATTTACAATTAATCCCATTAAATAAGCCACAGTAACTGGTTGAAAAGGGGAGAGATGTGTGGAGGATGATGATGTTTCGTTTGTACCGGTGGGCGCGGGCATGGGCGTGGATGTGTTTGTGTCGGTGTACGCGGTTTGTTTTAAAGAGTTGAGTTGTTCCGTTAAGTATGATAATGCTTCTTGAAAATCATTGTAATTAATATATGGTCGCTTTGGTTTTTTGCTTTTTTTCCAAATATCAGGATATTCATTCATTAAAGAAGCAAATACTTGTTTAGGAATGTTTTCATCGATGTTGGGTGACCATTCGGGTAAAGGCGTGTTTTTGTTGATTAATTTATAGTTATGTAAAACATCCGTAAAATTGGGGACGGTTATTAATTCGATTTTTACTTTTTCGTTGTGGTATTGTTTGCGATGAAGTCGCTTTATCGCACGGTATCGGTGTTGTCCGTCCATTAAATAATAAGAATTTTGTTCTTGACAGAAGTTTATATTTAATGAACCCAGAAAGTTGAAGTGTTTGTGTTTTTTAAAATGTGTTTCTTGGTATTCTTCAATTTGTGTGACGGTTTCTGGCAATACAATTCTTTGCTCATCTGGGATTTGTATTTCCGCACGCACCAAATCGTTGATGTTGATTAAAAAGGTTTCTACATTGTTGTTTTTAAGTAGTTGGTTTGATTTCAATGCTTTGTTTGCTAAGTCACGCAACTGCAATGTGGTTGTTGTGAAAACAGAGGTTGAAAAGAATGCTTTAGAGGTAATTGATGTCATTTGATTGATTGATTGATTGATTGATTGATTGATTGATTGATTGATTGATTGATTGATTGATTGATTGATTGATTTCAAGTTAAAATTTGCGGGTGATTGCTTATTATATTTGGGAGAGAAATGTTTAAATTGTCTTTTAAATGTATTTAAATATTTATTGTGATAACATATAATTATATATCGTTTATTAAATATATTGATTTATTAAAATAATGGTAATTAAAATAGCGATTTCAGGTAAAATGTGTAGCGGTAAAAGTTTTTGTTCTAAGATGATTGCGGAAAAATATCCACAATTTAAAACATTTAGTTTTGCGGATAAGTTGAAAAAAACAGCACACGAATTGTTTTTTCAGGATTATAAAATAAAAGAAGGTGGGGAACATACGCTAGTTCAAATGTATAAAAATAGACGGTTGTATGTTGACTTTGGACAACGGATGAGGGAGATTGAGCCTAATGTGTGGATTAATCATGTATTGAAAGATACAAATGGCGTTCAATTCGCTTTGATTGATGATTTGCGATTTAAAAATGAAATGAAAGCGTTGAAAATAAATGGATGGAAAACGGTACGGTTAAATGTTTCCAGAGAATTGCAAATCGAGCGATTGAAAAACACATATAACAATTATCATCACCATCTACCGAACATTGATTCGTTGCCTGAAGTTGATTTAGACGATGTCGGTGAGGCCGAATATGATTTGGTTTTACATCAACATGATAACAATGTCGATATAGACTATTTATTAAATTGGGTTGGTGATATTGTTGAAAAGGAAAATTCTGCGAATGTAGAACATGACTCTGATATTTGTTGTAATGCAGACTGTAGTGATTGTAATAATGTAAATAAAATGAACTATGTTGAAGCAGGCGGAGTTGGGGGCGGAGGCGATGGAGATGAAGAAGAAGAAGAAGATGTTCCTGCCATATTTGTGGATTTTGAAAAATATATAAAAGATAATGGTGTAATTTGTTAGGTTTGTTGTTGTTGTTGTTGTTGTTGTTGTTATTATAATTTAAGGTTGTTTATGAATTTTAAATTATAATTATAATATAAATTAATTATTATGGACAGGTCTACATCTACATCTAGATCTACAAAAGAAGCGTTTATTCAAACTGACGCAGGGGGTTGTATGGAAAATAGTGATTTTGTGGCGAAGTTATTTGGTGATATTGATTTCAAAGAGGGTTTTCAAAAATTGAATAGTGATTTAGAGAAACATTTAAACCAGGACAGATACATAGACATGAAGGACACAATTCATATGTTTGATCCTAAAATTAAAATTGGATTGGGAGAGATGAGTAGGTTAATGGATGGCGAGGGTAAAATGGGGATGAGATGTGCTGATGGCATGAGGTGCATAGTGGGTGGAGGGACCGGGATTGCGATGCTTTCTTCTTTTGTTTGTTATGCATTTATTCTTACGTTAACCATCGTGGCTTTGGTATGTTTATTAGGATATATATTTTATTTAAAATATCATAATAATTGTGATAATGAAAATTGCTGTTTTAGTTTAAAAAGGGATTTTATAGAGCAAATTAAAACCGATGTATTTAATTGGATTAAACATACAATATCTAGTATATTAAAACATTCCATATCGATCATTAAAAATGCTATAAAGGTCGTTCAGGTTTCATTAGATGTTTATGAGAAAAGTGTGTCTGAACTGATATTACATATTGAAGCGTAGATTAGTGGTTGTGGTTACGTGTGCGTTTGCGGGTGCGTTTGCTGGTGCGGGCGCGGGTGCGTTTTATAGAAGACCGCGGTGGTCTTGAACCACCCGTTAAATTAGTAGTTTCTACCGTCTTTATTATCTGTTTTTCCATTTTATTTGGGTCGACGCGACCCAATCGCTTGGTAATACTGTCCTTTGCTCCTTGTGCTAATTCACCGACAGCATTGTCGGCGGCTGTTGCGGCTGTTGCGGCGGCTGTTGCGGTTGCTGTGTTGGTGGCCTCGGTTGCTTGATTTGGCATTGGTGATCCTTTATAATCAAACATGTTTGATATGATTTTTTTTATTTTGTCTAATTCAGCCGGGTCGATTTCTTGCTCGTTTCGCTTATCGACTTCATCCATTATTTCTTTTATACCAGCACGACTCATTCCTACGGTTAATGCGGATATTTTTCTTGTTAATTCTTCTTTTTCCTGCTCGTTTACTTTTTTCATGATACCATTATTGATTACAGATATATCACTAAATACGGATCTTACTTTGTTATCATCCAAATGATTGATTATTTTTGAAGATCGGCGGGTTATATTACTTAATACAGTTTGTCCTTGTGTTAAATTTGCATTGTCTTTTATTTTTTTTATTATTTCTTCAGCGTGATTGACTGTTTTTGTATCACTTATTTCATTTTTTTTAGCGAAAAATTTGATTAAGGTTTGTGCTGTATTATTTATATTTAAAACACATAGTTGGGATATTATTTGGGTTCTTAAACCTCCACTTGGTGTTGAACAACTCATATTAATATAAGGCGTTATTTTATTTGATTTGAATAATATTATTTTCTTGAATAATATTATTTTATATTTTATATATGGAAATTTTAGTAACAGGAATTTTGATTAGTTTGACCTTAGGTGTTTTTCTTGCCATTCCAATTGCGTGTCGTTGCATATTTGGTAGACAAGACACCGGTTTAATAAGAAGCGTGTCTTCGTCTAATAATTATGGAAGTTTGTAAGCATGTTGGTATGTGATTAATTTTCGTCTAAAAAAGATAAATAGTCACCATTCATCAACGTGTCGTATATTTTGAAATTGATGGCGTTTACGATAACGGCTCGTTGTATGCATACTTTATACCCGTTCCACAAATTTTTTTGTTGTAAAGCAGCCGAGATTGATATGTTTTGTGCGATTTGGCGCGACATTATTACATCGATTGGATATGTCATTGTCCATGACGCAACTCCAGTTAATCCACCACATATCAATGTACTATCTATATGAGATTTTAGTGTATGAAATGCACTAAAATATATTCCAGACGCTAATGTTTCTCGACATGTTAAAGAATACAGCCCATTTCTTGTTTTAATTTGGGAATACACTTGATTTAATATCGGTTTTAAGGATGTCGAGTGGGAGTGGGAGTGGGAGTGGGAGTGGGAGTGGGAGTGGGAGTGGGTGGGTAATGATGGTATTTTTTGATTGTTTGTTTGGTATTTAATTTTAAAAGTATCTGATATATAAGTAACGGGAGACACACAGAACCCTCCTAACATTCCAGATATAAAATGACTGTTTGTGTATCTGTAATTTCGTTCATGTATTGTAAAACATGTCATGTTATAAAACATTCCATGGAATAATGGAAATTTCCACCCTTTATAATAATTAGATAATGATAAATGTGGTAATGGCTTTTTATTTTGAATATGCACTTTTATTGTATCAAATGGATGTCCTACTACTAATTGCCCGATGCCAACACACATAGATGAAATAGCGTCCTTCATATAAATTAATAATTTTAACTCAATATAATATATTTCTCAAACAATATGTTTAAATTTTATTTAATTTTATTTAATTTTATTTAATTTTATTTAATTTTATTTAATTTTATTTAATTTTATTTAATTTTATTTAATTTTATTTAATTTTATTTAATTTTATTTAAATTTAATTGCGTGGTTGTGTGGTGGGTGTGTTATGTTAGATATTCCCATATTAGCATAATTGTGATGATTATAATGTTCAAGGTTCCATGATTATGGTCTTCTATTGTGATGTACTGCGTTGGCTTGTGCTTTGTATTGTATTTGCTGTTTAAAATGATATCTACTAAATCGATTCCATAATTGGTTTGCGGGTCTATATGATGATTTTCGTGTTCAATTGGAGCAGTAAATCGATAATTAATATTATGTATTGTTGCATAAAATAATGCCCATAATTTTAAAACATGGTTGTTTAGATTTATTTTAAATGGCTGGGAAGATTGTGATTGTGATGGATCCGTGGCGGAGGTTTTAAATAATGTAAATTCCGGCGAAGCATAGTTGTTTAAAAACACAAATAACCCTCCTTGTGTTAAGAAATTCTGCACGGCTTCTATAATAACATTGGTTGGTGTTCTATTTATAGATGTATCATGATGTGTGATCGCATGGAAATCTATTGAGGTTTCTAATATTGTTTTTATGATTTGATTTAAAACAGGTATTCGATGGAATAGTTGTAATAGGTAGTTGGTGGAATTTTCATATGCTTTTGTAAAGTTAAAACTGTGAGATATATAATGCATCAAGTATCCCCAAAATGTAATGAAAATAAAAGTGAAAATGCCGGATATATAAGAAGATGCACTGTGTCCGGTGCTACAATATGATATTACTAATATTGATATTATGACAGATGTCCAAAATAAATTGTTTGTTTTTATGCTTTGCGTTATGGTAGGCGGTTGCTTATTTTGATTTGAGTTGGAGTTCATTTTAAATGCAGAGTTTGGTTTGTATTATACTTAGATATATTAGCAAGGGTTCCTACGAATTTAGATTTAGATTTATAGCGTTAAATGTTGCTATTAATATTGTTTTTATTTATTATGACCCAACATATGAAAAATAAGGAAAAAGAAAAAGAAAAAGAAAAAGATGATGTGGGGGAGGTTGATGATGGTATAGAGAATACGCGTGATGAGGTTGCTGATGAGGTTGCTGATGAGGTCGCGGGTGGGAGCGCGGGTCGTGAGATAGAGGCCAGTCCAGGTAACTTGATTAGTATTAGGAAAAAAATTAGAAATTATATTGTAGATAAAAATGTTGAATCTATAAAACGATCCGGTATTCCGTTGGATTTAGCTTGTTTATTTATTAAAATTATACATTTTAGAATGCCGTTTGATATTATGTTAATGGCTAATTTTTCTTCTCCATTTATTTCTTTATGTTTATGGATTACTGTTATGATTATATTTTCTTGTTTTCTACTATTGGACGGATGTGTGTTATCCGTAATTGAATATAAATTAACAGGTAACAGTTTAAATGTCATGGATATATTTTTATGGTTATTTGGGTGTGAAATTAATCATAATAATCGATACAACGCTACTATTATTGCAGCAATTATATATTTAATATCGTTTTTTATTTTGGTGTTGAATAAAGGCGGGTTTAATCATATCCATACAAATAAAGTTATTTATTACATTACATTTTCGTATTTAACTAATTTTATTTCGAGTGATTGTGTGGAGTTATAGTTTAAAGGTATTGCGCTAATATATTAAAAGAAAAGACAAAGAAATGAAGAGTTGTTGTAGAAATATTGATGTGATCGAATACACCCGAGATATGCATTATGCACGCGGCAATGATATGTATCGCAATAAAACAGATAGTTTAGAACAGGATTTGAAAAGCGCGAATCGGTATACGAAAGAATTATCATTTAGTGGCAAGATGACTAGGGGAAAGGTTGTATGTATTTATGGTAAATGTATGATTGATATTGTGTTTCCGATCGTTGGGTCGGGTTCTAATAAATTATATAAATGGACTTGTGTATTAAATGAATCGTCTAAGTATCATTTATTGGATGATAAGGTCGATGAAGTTAATAAAATTTTGGAAAATAAATTATTAAACAAATTGGTAAATATTAAATGTTGCGATTTTAATGACTATGGTATACTACAGGTTAAGATTTTTGTTAATTGCGTTGATGTAATGGAATATGTTATTGCAAGTGGTTATTGTTTTAATGTTGGGGAAAGAAGGGCGGGAAATGCCAATAAGATTAGAGATGAAGATATACCGAGTCTGATCGGACACGATGTTGAATGTGAGGTGGTTATATGATTTATCAATATAGATTGATAAATTGATAAATTGATAAATTGATAAATTGATAAATTGATTTGAAAATATTGCTATTGTCATTGTTATTAATACGGTTATATCATATTAAAACACATACGCAATACATACACCTTATGTATTGTGAATGCACTGGTATAATAATATTCGCAGTATTTATATCTCCGTTTATATGTTACTATATTTATTTAAGATGTATACACGATATTATACATAAGATTGAAAGGGCAAAAGTAATCCCAATAACAACCGCAACTGAAACAGAATTACAAGTAAACACCCACAGTGTTGAAATTCATGTTACCGAACCATTCGTGGTTTATTAATAAATTTATATTTATATTTATAACTATTAATAAATATAAATAAAATGTTATTATCATGAATAGTTGAATAATTGTTTTGTTTATTCGGGTTTTTTTTGTGTTAATTCGCATTCAATTAGTCTCATCATATATCCATACCCTGAACTATCCCAATCATAATCCAATACCAAATTAGATACAACATTAACGGCCTTGTATTCTTTTTCCGACCACCAATCCCGGGATGTAAACATGAAGCCGCTGTTGGGTTCTGGACCCTTTTTAAAAGCGGCATAAATATCATCAACCAACTCATGGTTGTTAATCGTTTTCATAATTAATTTAAGATCGTGCGTAGCTTTTTCTTGGATTGAACTCATCGTATATGATGTAATGTTTCAATACTTTTATATCGGTTGCGATAATGATTTATTTATATTTTTTGCGTTTTAGGGTTCGCGCTTTTCTACAGTATTTAAATGGCGCACAACTACTTTTCATACTAAACCCCCTTATCTTTTTTGTTAAACATCTCTTTTTATTAAAATGCCTTGGTAGTTTAAATATTTTCCCATCTTTTCTTTTACATGTTTTAGATCGATTATTCACACCGCAGCAATTGCGCTTGGGGTTTCGCCTGCGTTGAGTTTTTTTTGGCATTGTATATTATAGTTATTTATAATAATATTCTATCGTGTGTGGTTGTGTGGTTGTGTGGGTGTGTTGTTATATTATTATATTAGTATAGAATATATGCAGGGTGCAATAAGTTTATTGTCTTCTATTCCTATTTCTTATTTATTTGCTTTATTGTCTGGATTTTCATGGGCGTTAACTACTATAATAACAAAACAATATTTACTTAAATTGTTTGATCCAATGGAATTATATATATTGAGAATGGGTGTTGGATTTCCTATATTAGCACTTTTAATAACATTAATAATATCGCTTGTTTCGTTTAAGCGTGTAGGACTAAACAATAATTATTTTACCAGTATTTTAAAAAAAGCGTCTGATAATTATAGTAATAAGATGCTGTTTATATTTATTTTGTCTATATTTGCGGGATTTTTGGGGTTGTATATGTTTTGGAAAGTGTTGGAAATAAATCACGGATCTTATTCGGTTGCTTTTGTGTGGCCATCGGTTGTTTTATTCACAACGCTTATATCTTACTTCTTTTATGATGAAAAAATCACACAAATGCAAGGTATTGGTATTGGCATTATTATGCTAGGGCTGGTTCTTATTAATATTGAATAATAGCATATTGAATAATAGCATATTGAATAATAGCATATTGAATATCGGAGGATAGTGAATAAAATAAAATAAATTGAATTGAATTGAATTAATATATTAATTTAATATATTAATTTAATACGGCTGATATAACATCTACCATGCATCTGAATCTGACTGAAAAAAAAAAGATGACGTTGAGCAAAGGGGAGAGATACATAATTATTTCACGAGATTTTGGTGATACTAATTCAGTTATGTTGGGATATGGAACATTTTGTGATATATTAACACAACATAAAACATGTTATCCGCATAGACATCGGTTCGAACAGCATTACCTTCTTTATGATGTTGGTTTAAATTATACAAAATATGCAAAATCACTCCTCTATACGACTCCTAGTTTGTTTATTCAAAATATTTATACAATTAGTGTTGATGGTATCCCAGATGAAATATTGCGTAAGATAATGTCTTATTTATAAATGATATATAATTAGGTTAGCAATAAAAAACAAAAAAACGTTTGTTTTTTGTTTTTTGTTTTTTGTTTTTTGTTTTTTGTTTTTTGTTTTTTGTTTTTTGTTTTTTGTTTTTTGTTTTTTGTTTTTTGTTTTTTAGATTGAGGTAGTGGTGGTCATTATTGTAATTAACTAAGTCCGTCGCTCCAATACTTATAGGGGGGGGAATAGTTCCGCCATTTCTACAAATCGGCGATAATCATCACCGTTTATCCCGCGTATTCGCATATATAATAAATTGTATATATTCGCCCACTCCCGCGAACTCGTATTAGGAGCATGTGTTGTCATGAATTCGGTGCTAATTTGGCGGAACAAGTATTGCATAAGAATAGGCGGCGGGATGATGACTTCTGCCTCCGACTGTTTTAGTTCGGGCACTTCATCGCGACACATAGGGCAACTTGTATTCTTAGACAACCATGGAAATATGCATGATGTGTGGAACTTGTGTTTGCATTTAAGTTCACAGCATGGAGTTGCTGTTGGGTCGTGTTCGCCACATTTTTCAAAACAGATGGCACATACTTGCTCTTCTTCTTCTTGTTGTGGGGGCGTATCATGGCATGGGTTGATATGTTCATGAATATCGTAGTCACAATATCCCAATTGGCGGGCGACTGGCGTAGATGAACCTCGTTCTGTTACTACATTTCGCATGGGGCATGTTTTGCGATTGTGTCCGGTGCGTTTGCATTGTCCGCACTTGTATTGCGCTTTTTTTCTGGGGGCGGGGGGCACCTGCTGTCGGCGTGATGAATCTGAGACTGCTGCTGTAGACATAATTGTATGGTTGCTGGTTGATGGTTGCTGGTTGCTGGTTGCTGGTTGCTGGTTGCTGGTTGCTTGTCGGATAGTTGCTTAAATTAACTATTTGGTACAATTTTTTAGTCAATTTATAATTAGAACGGCAAAGGGATCTGTTTTTTATCGGGTTGTTTTAAACTATTCGTTCGTTGATATTGTTTATTTGCAATAAATCAACATCAAATTATTTATCGAACTTTTTAATGAATATATATTATTACATGTTAGATAGTATTATAACATGTAAAAAAAGGGTGCTGGTCGTGTGTTTTCTTTTTTTCTTTTTTTCTTTTTTTCTTTTTTTCTTTTTGTTAATATAATGTTAATGTGGTTGGGTTTAGAGGGAAGTAGGGGTATGCGATGCGATTAGTCGTCTTCTATTGACGATGTAATCATGTCAAATATAGTGCCTAGGATAACACCTGCCATGTAGCTTTTCATATTTTCGTCGTCTGATGCGCAGCATAGGGTTGCTAATATGACGAGTAAGCCGATGATTGGTCCTAGCATCGTAAGGCGCTTTTCCGGTGGGATTTCGTAACACTGTTCGCGCCCTTGTTCTTGTAACATTGCTCTAACAAAGGGGCTAATTTTGTCGTCGGATACGGGGCATACGCCGTGATTTTTCTCGTGGTTTAATTCTTTTTGTTTTGCGACTCGGCCGAAATGATCGTGCACTTTGTTATTAATGATGCCGACTGCTAAACCACCCAGAAACTCGTTGGCGGTTGCTGTCGCAAAGCAATAAGTAATAATCATTAAACTTGCCGCATATACTTTTAACATGGTGTTGTTGATTGGTGTTGTTGATTGGTGTTGTTGATTGGTGTTGTTGATTGGTGTTGTTGATTGGTGTTGTTGACTGGTGTTGTTGATTGGTGTTGTTGGAGGAGAGGAATAAAATAATTGTTTAGTACAAAATTTATATCAATTTAGTACGTTTTGTTGACTAGAAAATATGGATTTATATGGCTACTCTGACTTGTAAATTTTTATATTCATCTTTAACGCGGTTCATATTTATTGTTCCAAGTAACGCCGATAGGGTTTTAAATAAATTACATTTATTTTTTACAGAGTGAGCATCCATTAGTGTGTCTGCACCGGTTAATGATAATTTCATTACTTTTTTATTACATATTCTTCCCAACAATTCGTCAATCGAGTTGGCTGTTGCTTCAGTTGTCCGCACCTCTAACTTCGCGGGGTCCAAGGAAAGTAAAAAATCGAATAATTCTATCATAGTATCGGGCGTAAATGTGTCGTCTAATATTGGAAGTATTTTATTATAGGCTCCCCAAAAAGCAGGCGACTCATTTATACATTTATACCTTAATACAGAACTTGTGCTTAATAAAATAGATGTGCATAAATACGACGATTGCTTTTTACATAGATTAGAAGATAACATAGAGATTAGTAGAGTTCGCATATCATGCGATGGGTTGAATTTATATTTTTTATAATATAGATGGTCCTTCATAACTTCATTTATTTGCTGTCCGTTTATTAACGCGGTTGACATGCCAAAATCTATAACATACATTCGGTAATATGCGTTATCAGCGGTTCCTATCTTTTTATACATGATATTTTGTTCATGAAAATCGCGGTGCATAAATTTATATTTTCTTTGCAGTGTTTTTAAGAACTGTGCAATGCCTTTTAGTGCGTGTACTTTTTCGCGGCTTTTTATTCCATCTCTTCTAAAAAAATCATAAAATGTTCCATCCAATTGTTCCATTCCGATTATGTAAAGCGTTTTATGTTTGGAAATAAATTCCATTTTTGGTATGCGAGCCCCCCTTCCATATTCTCCTCTCATGTCGCAAAATAACTCAATCTGCAGAATAGATTCAGTAAATATTTCTAAAGGAGTAGCAGTTGCGCTTATAATTTTTATAACTATAGTCTTTATAAATGCGGTATCAATATCTTTTAGAGTTGCCAAATGGACCGTTCCATATGTGCCGCTTCCTAGCTTTTGTTTTATTTCCAAAATACTATTTCCATATTTATACACCTTATCTGAAATCTTTTCCAGAACCGGTATTGTATCATCTAATTTTTTCAATAATCGGGGTGTCCACTTTGTAACATTTAATCGTTTCTTTAAATTTCTTAATATATAACACGGATCGGCCATCCAATCTCCCGATTTAATTTCTAATTCACTATACTCTTTGTGTGTTTGTAACACATTTGTACCGCTGTCAATTGTTCGGGATTTTGACATAGACACCGATTTGCTTGCCTTTTCACTTATTTGTTTTTTTATTTTTGCAACCCTTTTCTTTTTTTCCTTCCTCATCTCTTCAATATGCTTACTAAAATTCACAGAATTGGTTAATGAAATCGATGACGACGAACGCGATCTTATTTTCGTTTTGTTTTTGTGGGTTGTTTTTTTTGGTTTTTTAATCACTTTCCGAGTACATTTGCAATTATTCTTGTCGCGGATTAATTCGAACCCTTCTTTACAGGTTGGTAAGATTCTTGGCATATATATATATATAATATAGAGATTATTCTGTAATTTATTAATTCGTTAAACTATAAACGGGAGAGATGTTATAAAAATATAGAAAAAACAGAAAAGGTGTTTTTTCTTGTTTTTTCTTGTTTTTCTTGTTTTTTCTTGTTTTTCTTGTTTTTCTTGTTTTTCTTGTTTTTTCTTGTGTGCGGGGTAGGCTGGGGGTATGGTAATTAATATAAGCCGCGGTCGGGCTGACTGGATTTGTTGTATGGAGGCGGTAATGTGGAGGTTGATTTCAATAGTAGTTTGGCGTATATGTTCCACACATCTTCGTCGATCACCCAACGGTAATCTGATGTTCGTGCCCAAAAAGTGTCACTACGTTTTTCAATTCGAGCGCGTTGTTGGTTTGCTGCCGACCACCATAGTTGTTCGCGATCTTCTCTGTTTTCGTGCAATTTCGCTACTTTTATTACGGTTGGCTCGGCCGCAAATGATACGCGCCTATCGCTCTTTTTTATCGGCGGCTGGTTGTCTCGCCTCTGACCGTTTTCGACACACATTTTTTCAAATTCAACATCAGCAATAGTTAATACTGCGGCGGCTTCTTGTGTTTCTGATGGTGGTGTGGTGTCTACGAGTCGCCGCCACTTTCGCCCGTCGCCAATTACACCATATTGATGTGACCGTGGCTGTGACCGTGGCTGTGACCGTTGCTGTGACCGTGGCTGTGTTCGGAGAGGTGGTTTGTTTTTACAGGGAGGTGTTGCTGATGCGGACCGCGTCGGACAGAATTTGCGCTTGTGTCCTCGTTCCTTACAGTGACTGCACTTATACCGGATTGGTTTCACTTGGTCATGACACACTGGCTTTGTATGTTTTGATGACGATGCTATTGCTGACATGGTAGTGTGGTAGTGTGGTTGTGTTGTGTTGCGTGGTGTTGCGTGGTGTTGCGTGGTGTTGCGTGGTGTTGCGTGGTGTTGCGTGGTGTTGCTACTGTTGGACGGTGATTGCTTGATTTAATTTATTAGTACAAATATATTGTCAATTTAAAAAAATAAATATTGCGATTATGTTTTAGGTTGGTTTCGTGAGGATGATGAGATGTTAGGGGGGTGTACGGTTAGGTTGGGTTGGGTTGGGTTAGTTAGGGATGATGAGGGAGTGGCGTTGATGAGGGGGATGCTACGTTATTTTTACTTGCTATTGGTTTTCTCCAATACATAACACTTATAAACTTCGATAGTCTACACGGGGAGGTAATTGAATATTCTTTATTGTTGGTTCCGAAAGATTCTACATTGCTTGGGGAACATGATTTCCATCTATATAATTTCTTTGTATCTTGGTCGGGTGACATAGGATTATACATTTCATCTTCTTTTTGTTTTCTAATTTTATCTATATTTTTATACCATCTATCATAAGCAGGAATGCTCCCTAATTTATTACATGTTAATAATATTTTTTCTGGTTTCCCATTTATCGTCTGGGATCTACCAAATTTAAGAAATATTAACAAATCATTCCATTCCTCAAAGTATATATTATATAAACTAAAATCGAGCCCTTCTTCTTTTTTTTTGAAGTGTTCGGGTGTTTCGATGCCAAATAAATATTTGAATACATGGGCGTCTTCTAAAATACCGCCTACTTTTGACATTTCTTTTAGTTCATGTATGTTAACTGGATATTGTTTTGGGCTGTTATATTGATTGATATTTGAAAAGTTACATAATTTTAGATTTAATAGTGTATTAAATTCTTCACTTTTTAATTCGGAGGCATGGGCTTCATTATTAGTTGTATCGTTGTTTTCAGTCATATACGCGATTCTTGGTGATTGGCGATTGGATTGTGGTTGGTGATTGGCGATTTATTCTTGTCAATTTAATATCCATTTATAGTTGTTATCATATCTCTTATCTTAAACCAATCGACAGGAGCCCGGTCGTCGGCATTGCGACAGTAAATAAACTCATTCACATCCTGAAATTCGAAATCTAAATTTTTAAACAAAATCTTCATTGCTAGTGTCGTTCCTTTAAGTTCATTACGAGTTATCGTTGGTGTATATCTAGACTCAGTATGATGACCCTTTTCTTCGCTATATACAATTCTTAAATTTTCCTTGCAACTCTTATATGTAAATTTAACACTTAATGTTGCATCCATCCAACGAGCATAATCATCATCTTGACTATAATTTGTTTGAACTTCTGTTTTCACTTCGATATCTTCCATTTGATTTAAATCGTTCTCATCCATAAAATTTTAAAATTTATTATCTTTCTTTGGTTTTTAACTCTGCTATTTTTTTTAATGCTCGGCAATCTGTGCGTTTATTGTTTCAAAGGAACTCATGATGATTAATGTTATTATTAATTTTATTAAATTACATTAATCAATCTGATTTTATAAAGATTCGTCGGTGTATGTGGGAGAGATGTGTGGTGTGTGATGATGGTGTTGGGGTGTAGAGAAAGCTTTTTCTAGTAATTTAAAAGGACCGTTATCTTTATCTTTATCTTTATCTTTATCTTTATCTTTATCTTTATAAATGTCACCAAGATAGAACGATAACAGGTTATATATAATTGTAAATAGTAATCTTCTTGGCGGACCACGGTTAGATGTATCTTTACTTGAAAACATGTTAAAGAACGGATATCTTCTTGGCGGGTTACTTTTAGGTGTATCTTTATGTGTCTTTAACTTTCCACGCACAGTTAGTTTTTTTTCATCTCTGAACGCTTTATTATTGCTACGTATATGCTCTATTAGGTATTCTAATGCCTCACTATATTTATGAGAAGTACGATCAATCGTTTCTATTTCTAATTCGTCGTCGGGTAATATAAGTAAATGCCGGGCTGTCTTTATAATTGCACCTGGCGTAAATATATAATCGTGGACTGACACCATATCGGCATATGTGTTATGATGTATTGTCGGATAATCTGTTTTAATATATCTTAATAATGTACTTGCGTATACTAATAAAGTCATTAATATATATGGGTTTGGTGGATTGTCTACTTCCTGTAGTGTGCGTGGTGTGCGAGTATTATGGTATTTTGTCACTAGTTGTGATAATAGTGATGTAAGTAATGTTCGCAAGTCTTGTGATGGGTTAAATTTATGTGGTTCCCTGTAAATGTCATTTTTTTTTTTATTTATTTGTTGCTCCTCTATTACTGCTGTTGAAAATCCGAAATCAATTATATACATTTTATATGTTTCTTTTGCTTTTTTTCCTTTTTTCATTTTTTTATACATAATGTTTGCTCCATGTAAATCACGATGCATAAAGTTATAGTTGGTTTGAAGTATTTGTAAAAATTCGGCTATATCTTTAATGGCTATTATTTTGTTGCGTGCTGATATATTAGAATCACTGAAAAATGAGAACAAATCACCGTCGAGAGGTTCCATTCCGATTACATAGTTTGTATCAGAGTCAGAGTCAGAGTCAGAGTCAGAGTCTGATTTGTATTTAGCTATAAATTCCGTTTTGGGTATTCTGGCTCCGGTTCCAAACTTTCCTCTTAATCCACAAAATAACTCCATTTGAACTATTGACTCGGCTAATATTTGTAATAAAGTGACTGTTGAATTTATGTGTTTTATTACTATATATCTGGAATCTGTGGAGGTTCTTAAAATGCCTTCTTTAACCGTTCCATATGCGCCACTACCGATCTCTTCTCCCATTTGTATTGTTTTGTCACCATATTTATATACGGGATCGCTATCGCTATCGCTATCGCTATCGCTATCGATGTTTTTGGATGATGTTTTGCTTTGTGGAATGCGCTGTAATTCGGGAATGATTTTGTCCACCTGTTCTAATAAATGTTCTGTCCACCCCGTTGTTTCTGTGTTTAATATTGTTTTGATCTTATTAAATACAGCGCAAGGATCAGTCATCCAATCGCCTTCTTTTATTCCTAATGAAGCGAAGCCGGGGGGTGCTTGTAATACTGATGGGCTGTGGCTAAGGCTGTGGCTAAGGCTGTTGCTAGATGTAGATGTTTTGCGGCGGGTTTTGCTGCGGCTAGATGTAGATGTTTTGCTGCGGGTTTTGCTGCGGCTAGATGTAGATGTTTTGCGGCGGGTTTTGCTTCCTGTTTTTCTTTTTCTTTTTCTTTCTCTTCCTATGTTTCTGTTTCTGTTTCTTTTTCTTTTTCTTTCTCTGTCTCTTATATATATTTCAAACTTTGTATATACATCGTCGGATGTTTGTTGCTGTTGTTGCTGTTGCTGTTGTTGATTTGGATATAATGATTTTTTTGTATTATTTCTATTGCCTCTAGGTATCTTTACCTTTCTTCTTGTTGATCTCGGTTTTGGTGGTGGTGGTGGTGGTTTTGCAAAATCTGCCATATATAATATATTAATTTAATAATTTGTGAAACGAATATTTGTTGTATTTTAATAATAAAAAAGGGAGAGATGTTTGGTGAGTTGGGGGGAGAGATGTTGAGAGAAGGAAAATTGATTATGTAAAAATGATGGTGTTATATATCCATAAATAGGCTAAT
>Ga0209533_1001004_pt1 | contig 26710 bp, 32 predicted proteins | sample COG_04_FD_184748 | JGI IMG/M metagenome (GOLD analysis project Ga0209533, IMG submission 184748) | Pelagic Microbial community sample from North Sea - COGITO 998_met_04 (SPAdes) (version 2) | ecosystem: Environmental > Aquatic > Marine > Neritic zone/Coastal water | place: Helgoland, sampling...
GGTGGTGGTGGTGTGGTGGTGGTGGTGATGCTTGTGTGTTTGGGTGCCGCTGCTGCTTTAGGTGCGTGCCGTTTTCAAAGGGTGGGGGAGGCGGTGCAGCAGGTGCCAAATGAATTGGAACCAAGGATCTGTTTAGTCTGTGTGCAAGTGGCGGATTGTACCTGGTGGTGGTGGTGGTGGTTCAATTGGGATACTGTAACCGCAACTACCAAAGCCACAAGATGTCACACCCCCTTTTCACAGGGGGATGGTGGCTCTTGTGGTGGCTCTTGTCCAGAATGAATGAATGAATACTCGCCTTCCATATTTTATCTATTTGTACATTTACTCTCTTTTTTCTCCTTCAGAATGTCAGTCATTTTTAGTATAGTTTACCTTTGTGGGGTGGGTGCCGGGGCCGGGCGGCAATAATTAATATTTATTCTTGTGGGGTGGCCTTGTCCAGGCATCTATTATTTACGGTATTTACATCTCTCTTCATCTACCACATGTCGTTCAAACAATTTGAATCTGCGGAATTTAACCACAGCTATTTGAAGTGTTCCACATGGAGTTGTTTTCGGTCATATTGGCAACAAATCGACGACGCAGTGGCTAAATCGAAAGGGGAACTGAACGTCTCAGTCGCTCTCGAGATTGCAAGAGACCTCGACCTATTAGGAGAATCAACATGGCCATGGCAATCAAAGGAAAAGAGTGCACTGGAAAAGGTGTTTCAGCAAGACCAAAAATACCTAAATGCGTTGCCCGACCAACTTCAACGCTTGAAGAGTGTCCTAAGAAAACTTCAAGGAAAATTGACTTCGGCACGAATTGATTTCACTTTAAAGTGGTTGGATACCAAGTACAAAGAAATTGTCCGCTACAACACCAGACGACATAGAGGGCTGCTAACAACTCTTTCTTAAAAGTACCTTAAAAGTACCTGTATACATTAAACATTAGAAAAAATTTATTATTAAATATTAATGAGTTGACCCGTTCTAATCTTTGCCTTTCGGTGGAACCTTATTGTCAATTGTCACGCCTTCTCCGTTGCCCGCTTCGTTGAGGAGGCAGAGTGTCCGTCCGATGGCTCCCCCTCTTTGCGAACGCGTTTGGAGGCAGATGGCCCGTCCGAAGATTCGTCCGACGATGGCTCCCCCTCTTTGCGAACGCGTTTGAGGGAAGACTCGTTGGTCTCGTTGGTCTCGTTGGTCTCGTCGATCTTGTCGATCTCGTCGATCTCGTCGATCTCGTCGACCGTTGGGACCGGTTCTTTGGTTACTAAGGCGAGTGGACGCTCGGCGGCCATAGCGGTGGACAAGCCACCCTCAACTACGTCCGTTGCCGGTGTTCCGGGTTGTGGTTGGGTTCTTTTGGTTGTATTGTTCTTGTCCATGATAATTTTTTTTGTGGCGAAAGTGGCAAGGAATGTGGCAAGGAGAATGTGGAATGTGGCAAGGAATTTTTCAATTTTTCAAGCGCACGTCAATGTCCAACATTTTCTACATCTCAACAAAATCTAATTCGGAGACGATTTCGAACCTCAAATCGAAGGGTATTTTCGTGGACCGTTGCTGAACCCATTCTTTGCCTTTCGATTGGACCTTTTTAAAGCACTGTAGCGTTTTCTGAAAATATTCGACTTCCGTGAGACCGGTACACGATCCATGTTTTTCCCACTCTTTTTTCCAAAAGTCTTCGTCCTCGCCGCAAAAACTATGCCAATGCTCGTGCAACTGTGGCAAAAGAACACGCAAACGTTCCGGGTCAAATGTGTGGTTCTTCGGACAATAATGCCAAGTGTGCACGCCTTCTTGAGGCCACAACCCATGGATGGAGTAGGGGAATTCTTTGTCTTCTGTGCGGAGCAATGCCAAGTAGTAAAATTTAATTTTCATCTTGACCACCGGGATGGACAAGTTTATACTTGCTTCTGGCTTTGGTTTCTAATTCTCCAAGCCGCGCCAACATTAATTTGCGCAGTTTGTGCAATGCGTCTCTTTGTTGGTCACTGGTGATCTTATACAAATCAATGATATCCAATTCGCGCTCAATGTTGGTACATTCGACCCAAACGTTGGTAAAATCTGTTTTAGTAACTCCACTCTTGTATCTGTCATGACATTCTGTGAGACGAATGTACAATTTTTTTAACGATTCCATGTTGTCTATTCTAAATTTCTATTCTAAATTAAATACGTCAAAATGGAACTTCACGATGCAGTCTACCATGGCGATTACTCTCGCGTAGAAACGGCCATGGCACAGTACCGAGGCAACCCGTTGGTGCGTGACTGTTCTATCATCACAGCGGCGGCACTGGGTCACTACGACATTGTTTCGTTGCTTTTAGAAAGAAATGTACCACCAGATTCAAATATGATAGTCATAGCGTTTAGAAGGAAATGGGAAACACGCAAAATAAAAGTCTTGCACTATAAAATAATGCAAGACATGTCTTCGTTCACTAAAGGATGGGTTCCCCGCCTGTCGCCCGCCTGTGCGGCTGCGTTTTACGGCCACAAAAATGTATTGAAATTGTTGTTTGACAACGGTGCGGACATGGAGTTTGACCCGTATTCGTCTCCGGGAGTTCGACCACATTGGAATCCGCTTACTTGCGCACTGATTGGCCAACAAATTGGGATCGCAAAGATTTTGCTGAGGATGAACATCAAAATGACCGATATTCAGGGCCAAGTACCGACGTTATTGCACATCTTGCTGTGGCAAATACCTCGCGTCTTGGTCGACCATTCGTTGTCTTATTTATGATATCTGCACCAATACAAAAAAATAATGAGTTCGACAAAGGCGGGAACAATGGCGGAACCCACCATGACGTAATCTTCGACCAACCCCCCGTACGTGACGTACATAATTTCCGAGAGTATGCGCAGAATAAAAAACGTGGGGCTAAGGTCTCTTACGTTGTGGGTTTTTACCACTTTATACAATTGTGAAAATGGCGCAATAGAACCGATAAATACCGCACAATATCCGAGAATTAAAACATTTTCCATTTATTTTTGTCAAAGACCTACTTTATACTTTGTTGTGCATATGTTATTTGTAAAATGGACATCATTGTTAGACCAAAATATGAAAATCGCTGTAATGGCTATCGCTGTCGTAATATTTTTACAACATCTAGTTTTAAAAAAACTATCACTAGACGTTAATGAAATGAAATTGCAACAGTCGAGTCTTTTAAATGGTTTGGATGACATAGTACACATCCAAACACAACTGCGAGAGTTACACTTGAGAATGTCCGCTTACGAAAATTATCATTAACAATAATTACTTTTTTAATGATAATTTTCAAGTAAAAAAAGAATATATGTGTAGCATATAAAAAATCCGAACCCATGTGAAATCCGAACCCATGTGAAAATTTCGAATCAGTGTGAAATCCGAATCGATGTGAAATCCGAACCCATGTGAAATCCGAATCGATGTGAAATCCGAACCCATGTGAAATATATGTGTAGCATATAAAAGTATTTAACTATCAAAACGAATATAACAAAATTATCACTATTATTCGAAATGACTACTCCAATCCAAACAAATCAACTGACATCCGCACCAGATGATACCATTCTAAAGATAATAAAGGTACGGGTGGTTCTGTGGTGCTGTCAGTTCAATGCCTTCCCTACGAAGTAAGCCAATGTTTAGATGATGGACGAGAATACGACAAAGACAACATGAGAAAGGGAGATGGGTTGGGGAAAAGAACAAAAATAACGCGTATCACATACAAATACGATTGGGAATGTGGTGAATGTGGGTGGGTTACAAGAAATTGTAACAATCAAACGCATTTAAAATTATTAGTAAGATTACATAAACGCAAGTGTTCTTGTTAAAAAAAAAAGAACAATGCCGATAAAATTTCGAAAAGTCAATTTATCATTATTCTAAAATCATAACTATATAAGCAACCAATTCCAAAACAAAATGTCTGTACCTCCCATTATCACCAGAATATTTACCGTTGTTGAACAACTCCTCACGGCCAACGTTGACTCCAATTACCTGTATCAGCAAATTGGAGACGTGCGTGGACTGATTAGTGAGCGGCGATTTAAGAACGCTCTCGAAGTTTTGCGCACACTGGAAGACGAATTAACCGACATTGACGCGTACAAATTATTGGAACATCTTTTATTGCGTGTGGTTGAGGTTCAGGAAAAAGTCCACGAAGAAAAAGTCCACGAAGAAAAAATCCCAGAAACATCGGTTCCAGAAACAACGGTTCCAGAAACAACAGTTCCAGAAACAACTATCGTAAAAGAGGGCACCGTGTATCGCGTCACGCTAACGAATATAAATTCCATTCATCGTAAACACAAAAAGATGCGAAAAACATACAAATTGCTGGACGAGGGTCCGAAAATATGGTCGTTACTAAATATTGGTACTGTGTACTACACCTTTGACACCAAAGGTTCCATAGATTCAGTGGGTTCAAACGTGGCCATCGAAGATGTCGAATTGAAACAAGTCGTCATGGCCCCAGTTCCGGAACCGGAAGAACTGTTGGATGGAATGCTCATCCAAGTTAAATGGAAAGGGTATCCTGTAATGACACAGATGTACCGCAATGTCGTTTACGCGGAGTCTCCGGTTGTTTTCGTAACCTATAATACGAAAACGCCGATTATCACCACTCCATTTGACCCCGACGATCCCGGAGAAGATTGGAGTTATCCGACATATTTAAATTTGACGTCAGAAGCCCGTATAGAAGTGTTAGACTGTGGCCAATACCTGACGGAAACAAAACCGTTACTCCCCGACAAGGGTGCGCAGGTCAATGTTTGCGTTGCCGCATTAAGCAGCGGTGAAATGCGTGTCTTGCTTCCGGATGAATTTTCCAATGGAGACAAATCTCGTTCGTTTGACGCGGTTGCAATAGAAGCAGAAATCCTTCGAACAGATTACGTCGAATGTAAAGTCACTAAAGTGGGTAGAACCACGTGCACGTTGGAAAGATACGGCGAGGTTCCACTTGGGTGTATTTTAGGAGTGTGGCGTCCTGTCGACAAGGGCGATAGATATAAAGAACCTGAACACACGCCACATCTTTGGAATTGCGAATGGGTGAAAAATAAAAAGAAATTCGTGCTTGATGTATACTACACCGAAGTTCGGTTGTCCTCCACGGGAAGCTACGACACTTGGGTTAAGGATAATATCGAGGAGGAGGACGACGATGCATTGGAACAATTTGAAGAGTATGACTATGGTGGCGTGACCTATATTTGCGAAGGCGAGTCAAAAACTACCGAGGACGACATCGTGTACAAGTTGACCAACAAAAAACTGGGTAAAACAATTTTCAAGACAGCTCAACAAATTCAAGACCAGGTCGAAGCAAAATTCGAATTGTTTGACGCACACTTGAAAAATTACGTACTGTATGACAACAAATTGTGGAAAATTGTCGAGTTCGAGGGAAGCGATAGGACGTACACGTTGCAGAGAGAAGAAGAGACGACGATTGCCCAAGAAAGAGATATTGCACCGGAACCTATATTGCAATACGAAGTGGGGCAATTGGTAGGGTACAAGTATGAATTTTGCAAAATTTTCGAGGTCGAATTGGTCTACGAATTAACGCGTTTGGACCAGAAACAAGACCCCCGGACTCCGGAAGCTAATTTGGACGAAACGTACAGAAATGTTACCGAGGTGGCACTGGACGAGTGGTGTATGTACAAGAAGAAGGTTGTTCGATTGAAGTTGTCGGAGGAGGGCCTACCAGTTCGCGAGCTAAAATCGGACAAAAAAGGCGTGATGATTTCCCATGTCAAAATATTTGACACCCCAAAGGCGAAAAGACCCAAGACAGTCAAGGAGTCATTGGTTGCTTTTCAAGCCGACATCAACTCAATGTTCATCCACGAAAAATGGAATGGTCTGATTTCCAAAAACGCGCGAGTAAACGTGGAATTGAAAAACGGCAAAATGAGAGAAGGGATTGTTGTTGGGTGGCGCGAGTCGAAAAAAGCCGACCATGCAACATCGGACAGTTATCGAATCAGATTTGACGATGGCATCGAACACTGGTACCAATATCAAAAAATCGAAGTTTTGTCTGAGTCGTCAGAAACCAAAGTGACCGAAGAATCGGGGTGGTCGGAGGAATCCAGTTCGGAGTCGGAATCGGATTCAGACTCCGATTCCGACTCCGTTGTAGACGACGAGTTCGACGACAAGTTTGTCTGGGTACAAGAACCACAGCCGTTGGGATTTGCTGGTGAACAAGTTCGGTACGACGACGGGTTCGAAAGTGACGACGAAGACGATGGTAAAAAAGTCTGGTCTATTGTGAAGGACGTATCTGCTGAAGATTTGGGCCAAAAAAAACTCAACACCGAACAATTGAATATGTTTGTCATTGGCGATGGCTCGGAGCAAAAAACTGTGTATCTGGACGACCTTACGAAAGTTATTGTCGAACTCGACGGCATCGCGTTGTTGGACGGTGAAGTTTTCAAAGCGGAAGTGCTAGAGTCGGGGAACTATAAAGTGGCGTCGTGCTGGCGCACCTTACAACTGGTTGTTCCACCCATGTGCTTGATTCATTATGTACCGGTGCCAGGGGTGGGTAATCCCGTCTATCTACTGGAGGACGACACCTATCAAAAACGCATTGTGAAATCTACGCAAAAAGGAATGTATCAATTAGACACGGGAGAAAATGTGAACAGGACACAACTCGACCCTTATGTTGAACCGTTTAAAATTGACGATACTGTGCATTTAAAGGGGAGCTGTTATGAAATTTATAAAGTTACAAAGACACAAGGGCGAAAGGTAGATTTGGAATCCACTTGGGACACCTCAAAGAAAATCATGGGGGTCGACATGAGCAACGCGCGGCATTCCTCCGATGAATATGAAAAGGGTGATTTTGTAAGAATTAAAGCAACGGGAAATGTTATGAAAGTGTCAAAATCCGTGAACAACCGCGTTTCTGTCGATGGGATTAGTGGAATTACATTTAGTCCATCTGAATTGGCCCCAGCGGCCGACCCCTCAACACAAATTTCAGACATGGAAGATAGTAGCGATGAAGATAATTAGATATAAAAGTATTTTTTTTAATTAATTTCCCAAAAGTGGATTCGTCATTGATCGGAACCAAACATGTACTTTTATGATAAAATGTCTGGACAACAAGAACAAGACACAGCACCAAAAAACAATGAATGGTCGAAAGAGGATATACGTTTAATTCAATGGGAGGAATGGGCTTTGTCCATGGAGGAGCATTTCCATGCCAGTGAAATGCACGCCCACGACCCGTCCGGCAAACCCATGGGTCACCGATAGCACCAGATGCCCATGCAGGGTCCTTTGACGTGTTGACACTGGTGTTCCATCAGCCCTGTTAGTTCATGGTGTTCTTCGGTCCAGGTCCAGAGTGGTATGTTCCACTGTTTGGTCTGACCCAATTGATTCAACAGTTCTAATTCACGTTTGGAACACAACGGTTTGGAGGACCTTAATATGCCCGCCGCTGTTTGGGTTCCTCTCCGCATGAATACAAACATGCATTCGTCATCGTGTTGTATAAGGGTTTTAAACACCGATAAAAGAATTCTATTGGGTGGTTCATGTCCGCTCAACATAAATTGTGCAAATAAACTCAAAATATCTTGAACAGAAGCTTCCTGTTCCAGAGGAACAAACCAAGAAGCATGTAAAGGTCGTTTCAACATTTTGCGTGTGCAAATTTGTACTCGTTCCGATTGCATAATATCAAATTCGTGTAAATATAAATACTCTCTATTATTTATTTTCAAGCTGTCAATGGAATTCTTTCGAAATTTTTCATTTCAATATTTTCATACTCTGGAAAATTGGAAGGAGCCTCGGGAAGTTGTATTTCCGAACAAAGGTTTTCGTATTCTTCTTCAATTTCACTGTCGTCGACATCGATAATCGGCTCGTTCAGAACTTCTGTTATTTCACACGCGTCGTCAATCATGCCACAGAGGGTGTCTTGCATCTTGGCCACCTTTTCCACATCGTTTACATTGAGAAAGAGCCGGAACGTTTGGGTTGTTTTATTAACAGCGTCAATGTGCATTTTGGTCACATTTAACGATTCCAATTGGTATCGCTTTGCCATGCAATTGGTCAGCCGTTGTTCCAAATTTTGTTTGTGGTGACGCACGAGTTTGATTGTGCGTATGTGTTGCATGCAGTCTGGCTTGTTGTACATTTTTGCACGCGCCATGGATTTTTGTTCTCGAATTTGTTTGCTATATTTGTCTATGAGATTTTGCAGAGTTTTTTCGACTCGTTGTAGTTGTTGAATGCATTCTACAATGGGTGCGGTTTGTGATGTCCAGCATTTGTTTCCCATGTTGTTACCATAGGAGAGTATTTATATAGCCATTGGTTTTTTTATCATGTTGAGTATTTCGTTTTACAAACCAATCGATTATTTTTCTAATTTTTTTAATCGATTTGTGTCGTGGATGACAGCGGGTGATTTTTGCCATTGTGAATTGGTGGTCCACACGACGCCCCAAAATATCATGAATACTGTTAAAAAAATATACGAAGCCGCCCAACAAGATAAATACGCCCCCGAGGATTGTGCGCGCATCTTGCATCAAATCGAATCCAATTTTTTTTCAACCGAGTTCCGAAAATCCATCCAATCGTCGGACAATATCGTACTGTCCTTTTCGCAACTCTGGGGTGCACCCGCAACAGTGCGTGTGTTAACAAAAGTGTCACACGACAGCTGGTTTAAAATCCCCGACCACACCACCGACATCGTAGAAATGCACACGATGCCGGGCATCACATCTGAACAAACGCTGGAAACCTTGCAGTTTAGTATAGAAGAACTGGGCAAAAACTACGACACGAATGGGGCATTATGTTCAGTATTGCCTTGGACCAGCGAACAACCGCAACGAGAATACGACTCATACTTTTGTTCGGAATTTGTCGTAACAGCATTTCAGCGCATCGGACATTTGTCGCAACTGAAGCCCTTGCATACTACACCGAATGCACTATTCAAATATATTGATGATAAAATTACAAAATAGCGTATAAAGCCAATGTTTGAAATTCTCAAATGGAAGATCCAGAAGAGAAAACGTCGTTTGTCGATTCGGAACCAATAACCCTGACGATATTCACAATTCCATTTCGACTTCAAAAAGACACGTTAAAAATACACGAAATGCCACGCCTGTGTGCCATTGTTATATGCTTGTGTGGATTGTGTGGTACTGTCACGTTGTTTATGCGCGAAGGCGTCTATTTCAAGGGTGTAAATTTACGTTGGATTTCGGTGTTGGCGATGTTGGTGACAAGCGTACAATACAGTGTTGTGTATTTGAATTTGGCAATGAATGGGTGGGGTGCACCCAAAAGTCGCTTCTGGTGTGATGTGAAAATCATGTTTGTTCGTGGATTCAACACAATTCGCACCATGAGTCGTTTTTTTTCAATGACGCTATTATTTGCGTTACTGACCTTCATTTTGGGTGCACCACCGTCGGGCATCTTTTACGTCAGCTTGCTTGCGGTGATTGCGGAATGGCAAATCGGCATAGTTGAAAATCAAAACCAATACGACCAAACAATTCATGAAAAATTTATCGACGAACAAGGAGAGTTGTGCTTGGAATCCCTCCATACGTATCAAGTGAAGCATCCAAATGAATCCGTCGTGTGGTCGCCATTTGTGATAAGCTGTTTGGTAAAGACTTGGGTGATTACCTGTCTGTTCCTGACGTCTAATTTACCCCAACAATGGATTTTCGCAACACCCCTGATCATTTGCATTTTACTGTGGTCGTACATCCTACCCTCGGTTCTCGATTTTATGTATTTAAAAAATGTCTGTACATTTTGTCAATTGGAGTTGTACCGCATGGTGTCTGATATCATTTTCTTGTCCCTCATCATGATGTTTTCACTTGTGTAGAGATAATGTAATATTTAAAACAACTGCTTATGTTTATTAAGAAATGAGAAAATACTTGGCAACAAAATTGCCCCCGGCGTTGGCGCAAGAAATATTGCCGCTGTTAACAACACCTCAACAGGCGCGGTCATTTTGCGCCCACTTTCAACAATACCCTTCCGCCTTGGAACATTTTTCGCCCCAAGACCTCGTCAAATCCCCCGAACTTTGGTTGGTCTCCAGCGAACAAAGCCGCATCGTCGCCAAATGGTTGGCCGAAGTTTATCCCCAGCATATCGAACGTACCGTCGACATTACCGATTCCGTCCTGCAGTGCGGAAAATGCAAACAAAACACAGTTGACTACTACGAAAAACAGACACGAGGCGCGGACGAGCCCATGACACTGTTCGCCCACTGTCTAACATGTGGCAACCGATGGCGCCAATAACGGTTCCAATCGTACGCCGCGTGGCGTCACACACCAACAATACCCAGTAGAACCATGGCACTGTTTCTTTTCATACATGCCGTCCGAGGTACATTGTGGCCGGTACGCACCAATTAAATTGGGCGTATTATTCAAGTGTTCCAGGCATGGAGCACCTGAAACAGAGACAAATAGAATCCATAAAAACAAAATCATTATATATATATACATTCGCTTTTATACTGCCAACGCATGTGCTATTATTTAAGGATACCTTTGGTGTTGTTTTATCGTTTCATCGTCTGGGGGTGCTATTGTATATTTAGAACACACAACCCCTCTATTTCGAACGTCGATGTACAATTCGAATGTTTGATGGATAGTAAAGGAGGTTGGTGGCAAAATTACTATCAACAACGGGTTTCTACGCGTGATAATTTCTACATTTTTTTGACGTTGCGTTTTACAAAAGGTGGACAGCAAGAACTTGAAAAATTTGTCCACCGATTGGCCCGAGCAATGAGCAACGACGGTCACGTGCCTTACGAGTTTAGAGCATCGTGGTACTCGGGACAAATCGCGCAGTACACAAGTAGTCGGAGCGGCGTGCCTGTAATAGATGCAAATATGCAATTCATTATCATGGTGTATTGGTTGTTCGAACACCGACCTGAAAAAGTCTCGGAATTATACTTGCACTGTCAACGCGCGTGGCAATGGTTGGACGTGAATATCGTTAGCGAGACTTTGCACGAGGAAATCGATGCGTCATGGGAAACATCGCGTCACCACAATGGTGTACTTCTCTTGTCCAACGTACTGATGATACAGACGGTTAGGTGCATGGAATTACTCTCGATGTTTTCCAAAGACAAGCGTAAACAACAACAGTTTAAATTAATGTACGACCGATGTCTTTCAACTTGGATGCCAGAGATATACAAAACGCAAGAAGTACTACCGCGCGTGTTGGCTGTCCATTTTGGAATCACACCGCGCTCGTTTATTCAATCGTTTAACCAATGTATCCTGGGCACGTGGATACCATGTCGGGTTGACGGTCCCATTGCACAAAAGTCAACGGTACATTCGTGGATCCACGGCTACCACGACCAACACGACACCGTTGTATGGCCGTGGGTCGGTATGTTATGGATTTTGATATTGCATTCGCGTGGGTTTCAAGACCTTGCAAAATCGTGGTGGATTTCGTACATTGAATTCCATCGACCTGACACGATGTACGATATGTATTCGCTTGACACGAAAAAACCATTGCGACGAGCTTTCTTAAGGGCTCAACCGTGCCACGCGCTATCCATCGCCACTCAAATCATTGTCCGCAAAAGGTTGACCAAAGAAACTGTATAATTTGTACATATGTGAACAAATATTTGTCCAATCGTAGAAGCATCGAAAATAACACATGTCTCAAGGCATCCTTGAATTTGCAACGCTAGACCTCCAATCCAATGCCAACCAATTGGGGTTGGACGGCAAAGAAGGCAAAACATACCAAGCAAAACTCTCCAAAAAATTCCAAGGCACTGTATTGGGGTGGGAAGTAGGGGTGCGAAAAGGTTCCGCGGTGGCTGTTAAAACGTTCAAGCCGAAAAAATCAACGGCAAAAATAATAAAGGAAGCCTCGCACCAACAAGCGTGTGCCAGAACTGGAGCGAGTCCACAAGTCCTGGGCGTAAATCTCGAAGAAAAATATATTGTCATGCGTAAATTGCACTCGTTGCCAGTGGAGACGTATCGTGGGAAAACTCTGCCGGACGACGTGCAGTATATGATTTGTGCACTAATGAATAGAATGGACGAAGCCGGTGTCCTGCACGCGGATATGAATCCCAGAAATGTCATGTTGGATAAGAAAAAACGACCATGGATGATTGACTTTGGTTTTGGAAAGAAAATTGACAAAAAAATCACAAAAAAACATGGGCACCGACCCAATATATCAGTCACGTTGTGGGGGTTGGTGCGCGGTTTCGAAAGAAATCAAGTACAATGTCCCATCATGAGAGAGTGTGTAAACAATCCCGAACAGTACATAACACAAGGAGAACAATTAATGTAACTAAAAATTTATATCATCACCTACAACTCTATTTATAGTAGCGTAAACTTGTTGAACTGCGTTTGTGGCCGATTTTTGTCCCGTTGTAACCGTTTGGAAACCGACTGCATTTTCGGCAAACGCGTTTGCCACTTTTCGACCGGCCATGTTTAAACCAAGGAAGAAATAGCCGATGATGGCCACCATCCAGATGGCATGATATCCCTGACTTGCGAGAGTGAATGGTAATAATAGTGAATACAGTGCGAGTGCCACATTTAATACATTGGTGAAAATGCTGGGTGGTTTGTAAGCATTCAAATTCGACATGTTTCCCCACGAACCGTACGCACGTTCCCAACTCTTGATCATAAATCCCCGCGTTTTGACATCGTTGGGCAATAAGTCTTTGAGATAGTCCAATAATTTATAGAAACAGACGTCGACAACCGTCATTCCGTCTCCTTGAAGACTGTTCACCATGGCGCCTACTTCTTGGCCTCCTAGGTTGCTGATAAATACTTTGTCGCCAATGGTTGTTGCCTTCGTGAGGTCTAACGTACCTCTAAATTGATGCTTGGCAAGTGCGGGCATTGCGCATATTACGTTAAACAAACGCTGTATATTTTTGTCGTTGCGCACTTGTTCAGGGTCATTTTTGTAAAACGCAATGATATCCCAACACAGGGCCACTAAATCTCCTGTAAATGCATTGTAATTGTTCAAACAATTTGCATTCTTACTCAGGGCGGAGTTTAGTTGCAATGGCAAAATGAAACCCAATGTTCCAGCTAAAATACCGACCACAATAGTAACGTCGGTACCAGAGTCCAGTTCCAATACTATAAACGCGTACGTCCACAAACATTGACACACAATAATGAAAAAAGTTGTGAAATCCGCAAAAGGTGGGAAAAGCGAAGTGGGTCGTTTCATCCGAATTTCTTTTGGGCCATCCTTTAAAACCACTGGTTTGTTTGTCCACATCCAAGTCCAGAGTTTTTCAAAGTTTTGGAAAGTGCACGGCATTTGTAAAAGAAACGTATGCACATTATATACTACAATATTTTTATTCCCCGAAAGACGACTCCATGTCCAAAGATGTCAACGTCGATGCACATATTTCACAAGCCACCGCCGCCGTCAATGACGCCGCCACCCCATGCCCCCCTTTGGTGATTATGGAATTTTGAGAGACTTTCGTGGGCGACACGTACAGATGACAATACACAATCGCAAGACACACCCCGAAACACGAACATACCACGGGCTTCGTTCTAAAGGTAAACGGAAACCGTTGGCTGCACCTGTAATTCCACAGTACCAGAGCCTCTAATACGTTTTGAATGGAAAATTGTGCAAAACGCATCTTTTGTTCTTTCGAAGCCATTGATTTGCCGACAATGCGTATCGGAACATTTTTGACTACAGCATACAATGTGGTAAAATCAATTGTACCATGTAACAATTGCAATAACACGAACGCTGGCAACAGTAGTTCTTGCCTGTGTGGTATTGCAATGCACACTGGCAGGAGGTACCACCACAGTGTCCTCCAACCGATCAGACCAATGACAAAAGCAGACGTTTTGTTATTTATAAACACCCACCAGTCAATACTGATGCCAAATATTGGCGCGTGTTCCGCATTGCAAAACCGAACCAACCCCAACGAAAGAAACAGGATTCCCCAAAGAGAGTCGTGGGACCAAATCATGGAAGATGAAAATATGGATAGTCCCAATACAAAATACGTGATTGCCGAGCACTGACACCAGACCGCATGTTTGTCATACATGTTGACATTGAGTTTGTTCGCCTAAATATTCATTTTAGGATATAAAATCCATCCAGCGGACAAAAAAAAGATGGCAATTGCGTCGTCGTATTCAAATATTTCGTTTTTGAACATGATATCGGTACCAAGGGTGGCAATTGGATGTAAGCATTCGAAAATTGCGACTGAATCGATTGGCATCTGGTTGGAACAGATTGCAATGATCCAAAATTTACACGCCGAACTGATTCCAGCCGCAATGATCAACCCCAACCAACGGTCCCAACGGCTTATGTATGCAGCGTTCAAGTGTTGGGGTGTCCAGACGATAGTTCCAAAAAACATGATCACTACGGCGATTTGTACACCTCTTGTGATGTTTGCCAGGACGTTTTCCGTGTCCAACATTAAAAACCATTTGACCACTGAAAAAACCTGACAACTACCCAACACCAAGGAAGCCCATATTTGCCACAGATTGATTTCACGATGGCTCCACGGTGCAATTGTCCATATGGTTAGAGTTCCTAAGAGGGCCAAATTTAGTGCCAGTAGTTTTTTTCCGGTCAGTGTTTGTGAATTTAATGCGACGAAAAGTGGAATGAAGGGTTGGAAAGAAATGGCGATGCGGTACCCGGACGACATCACACACAATGTGTAGGACAACGTAGGTATGATCCATCCAAAAAAGGCAAATCGAATCCACCAACCTATTGAATGCACCGATGGTTTGCTCTGAAAATTTATCACAGACAGAAACAATGCCACAAAAAACAGGCGTGTCCAATGTAAATGCAGTATGGACGCATCAGGGTCTTCCTTGATCATCCAATGCAGAATATTATCCCACGATGCATGACCAACCGTTGCAACGATTAGAGGCCACATGCATTGGACACAAAATGTGAATTTATATACTATATAACACACGATATTTTCAACAATGATTTCCGTGAAAAAGCCATCTTGGCCAGAACAGATACGGACCATATCTTCGGTGATAACCGCGATTTGTCTGTTGTTTATTTCAATATCCATCATTACGACAGGAGTGTACGTGGTTGGAACCGTGTCAGAGCTAAAAAAACAGAACACCACGAAATTAATGTCGTCAATGATAAGCGATATCGGCGACACCGTCCACACCATCCACAAAACAACACTCCACTTGGGTTCAAGCAATATGAAACCTTTGTTGAGCGATTTTCATCGGTTAATTGTGGTGGTTGAAGAGTTGGGTCTGGCGTTAAACCAATTGCACGTTGATAAGATATTACAAGAATCAGAAATTTGGCGGAACATGTCGACAAAGGCAATTATAAGTATTGCAAAAACATTATTGTAATTTTTCGTACGCCCATAAATCTAAGAATATGTCCCACACCAGATCTCCCAGACCTTTGTTATCAATGTGACTCACCCAACTTGTACCAAACCAATTCAAATTTGAACTCGTCAGTGTAATGGATTGGTTGTTGAAAGTATCGTACACGGTAAAAAAACGCTTTAATAATGTAAGCGCAGTAATCAAATAACGTATTTTTTCAGTCCATTGGGCTGTACATTTCGCATTTCCATGCGCTATCGCAGAATAGACTTGATTTTGCTCGCCAGTTCCCGGTGGACTCGAATACCTTTCAAAATATGTTTCCGTGGCATGCCCACAACGCTTGTATATTTCAAACACCACCATGTTGCGAATATCGGATAATCGGATGTTTGGAAAGACCGGCTCGGTTTTGGGTAAGATCATTGCAGCTCGCTCTCTTGTCGTCCCAGTAATTTGAGGAGCCCGTTCGGACGCATGCAAAAGTAAGTGTTTAATCGACGTCTTGAAAGTATCCAATTCGTTTCGAAATTCTGATTCAATCGCTTGCGAAAAGAAGTTTGACAAAATATTGTTTTGATTGGTTTCGGACAAACTCACCTTGCTTTTCACAAGTTTTCCAACTTGTTCTATCCAAATGGAATGCTGTTCTTCAAAATCCATTGCATAGATGAGTTTCTTATTTATATGAAGAAATACATTTTCAGTGGATTCGAAAAGAACCTATAAAATAACATATTATTGTAGAAATGTTGAAACTAATCGTCATTGCCACCACCATATTATACGGAAACGCACTATGTTCAGTTTCGCACGAAGAGTTGTGGAATTGCGCACTCGGTACAAAATGTCTCAATAAATACCGCCTTCACTCCATTGCAAAGCGACACAGGACCTCTACACTACAACAACCGTTCATCATGGCGATAGAAGGCCCACAATACCAACGTCTGTACGAAGAATGCGATACAAACAAAGACGGTTGCATTGATATCCACGACATTGAAAATGCCGATAGCAAGTGCCAACGTTCTTGCTTATGGAGACAAACAATGAAAAATATGCTGTGTCATACGTGAGTCCTACAAACCGGACAAGTCGGGTTTTGCCGCAACCATTGTGTCACACAAGAACCATGGAATATGTGTGCACACGGCAACGCACACATGTCGTTTTGATAAATCATATCGTAACAAATGGGACATTCTTGACCCGTTGATTGTGGGGGTCTACGACCTCTGACTGTGATGGGAGAAGGGGGGCAGGCTACACTGGGGGCAAGTCGGTGTCGCTGAAACGCCCAAACAGTAGTTTGAAGCACGTGTGAACGAATCGATCCTTCGACGATTCGAACATCACGCGATGCGTGGTCGATCACAATTCTAATTTCACGGCCCGTCGATGACACGTATGGTCGCAATATATTGAGAATTGCATACGGTGGATTGAATATAATAACATGTGACTTTAATTTACTGTGAATAAAATGGATGTTTTGAGAGGTGGGTATGCGTACAGTACACTCGGAAGACATTTATAAATACAAGTTCTTTTATATAGTTTATTTATCGTTAGTAAATTTTTCTACGAATTGTTTTAATTTTGGTCTTAATTTTGGGAGATTTGGAAATTCTTGTGCCACAAGGACGCCACACAAAAAACTAAGTAGAGACCAAAACATTTTAATTGACACCGACATTTATTTATACTAATTTGTCGGTACAGTTGTTGGTATTGCACCTGTGAACATTGGTGCCGATTCTTCGTCCACTCTGTCGATTTCTTTGACGGGTAAAATTTTTGGTGTCCAAAATGATTCAACATACGTACCCACCGACGGCAATGGTAACGCCTGTCCAGCCCATACGCCCAATGCAAACCCAAAAATAAATTCAAACATTTTATCTGTAATAGTGTCGTGTATGTATAGGGCGTTTTTGTTAAAAAGCGGATTTCAACCCAGCGATTATGACTCTCCATCGTACACCTTTGGGGACATTTGCCCTCAACCAAGTAACACCATGTTTGTTATAGTTGTTTTTTAATTGTTCGACCGTTGTAATGTTCAAAGCCATTAGGGCCAATTCGGTTTTCGGACCAATGCCGCGCAACGAACGAACCGGTTTACCCTTCACAAAGGTACGCTCCATCGGGATTTTTGAGTGGATTTTCACACTCGTTCTTTTCACAAACGTCAAATCCATTGGGATTTTCAATGGGAATTCCATTGGGGTTTTCATTGGGATTTTCATTGGGGTTTTCATTGGGGTTTTCATTGGGATTTTCATTGGGGTTTTCATTGGGATTTTCAAACTTGATTGGAGTTTCGAGTCGGTATACGCACAAAGTTCCGCCAACGCTTTTGCGTCATCGATTGCCACATGCGCGTTATAATTACGTTGAAATATTTTCGCATATAATTTTGGCTGAGAATATGACCCATGGCCCGGCAAATGTTTTCGGAAAAGATGCAACGTATCTACCATGTTGAACGCAGTTGGTATGACGGTGTTCGTTCTTTCAGCACAACCTTCCAAGACTTTAAAATCGAAAGAACGACCATTATGTGCCAACCACGTCGGTTCTGCGCGCGTAAACTGGATAAGTTCGTTAAGCGCTTGATTTTCCGTTTTGAATGTTGGCCCAATATCGGGGTTGTTGTACCAACGGATGAAATCTTTTGCACGGTTAGTCACAGTTCGATTTCGCCAAATTTCGGGTGGCTCGTCGTGTAGAAACATGTTATTGTTTAAGGAGTTGCGTTTGACCAGAACGGACGACCAAAAATTTAAAGTCGCGTCGGGTTTTTGGTGCATGGAGCGCAATAACGAGAACAGGTCTTCTGGATTTTTGAGCACAGAATGTTTGGGAATGGGATTGACAAGACATTTGAATTGTCGCCGACGATCTTTCCAGTGAACAGCCCCAATTTCTATGATGCGCGTCTCAAATCTTTTTTGACCAGCGGGGCGAATATTATCTGGTATGCGTCCAGCAATGGTGGTTTCTAAATCTATACAAAAACCCACGGGAATCATTTATAAAAGTTCATTGTTATTTATAGTCATTTTATCTACAATCTTTGGTTTCTTTGTCTAGTTTTTCGTCCTTTTCCTTTTTTTTGGACATTGTGGTGGTATAATAAATTCCAAGACCGAGTGCGATCGCCACTATACTACCGAGGGTTATTTTTTTATAATCCAACATATTTATTTCAATGTAATAATATTTATACGGTCTATTTACAAACCGCGCCGAAAAAAATCATTAGGAAACAAATGATTGGTAACAGTAAAAACAGGAGAATTAAAAACTTGAAGGGCAACCACGTGATGCGGCGACAACATCGGAACGAGAATGAGTCGTGGGACTTCTGATTGACCATAATTAAATTGTCACGGTAGGAGACAAAGTATTTGTCGTATATGTCCACGGCAACGCCGGGGAGATATTCAAAATATTCCCGTTCAAATTCGTTGTCCATTTGCATTAGGAATTCCATTGCAATCGTATTAAAAAACATATTTAGAAAATCCTTTTCGGCAAATATGACCCAGAGATTGGTCAAGTACACCAGTATATTGAAGCCAAATTCTTGAAACGTATCGAGCATCACAATGTAGGATGTGGCCGGTATCATTTTTTTGCGATGGGTACGGTCCACAATGTTGTCCCACAAGAAAAACGATTTGATGAAATAACAGAGAGATACGGCAACCATCAATAATCTTTCTTCCACAGGGGCAGTGTTCGGACAAATGCCCCCGCTGTACGTGCGCATTTGATGTCGGACGATGGAAATATACATTATCCATTGGGTTAAAAATACCAATATTGGCAAGGCGAACACCAAACTAAATATGTGCGAGCAGAATACCGTATTCCGCCGTTTCATGGCAAACGAATGATTTCCGCTGTAGACGTGGTAAGCAAACAGACTGAACATGCCAAATTTAGGGTCTTGGATGACAAGTTCTGTCTTTTCTTCGGGTGTGAGGTCGTCTTGTTCTTCGGCGTCATTTTTGGGTGTCACACATTCTGGCAATACTTTTTTTTCAGTGTTTGGTCCCATAAAGGTGTCCCCACTCAAGGTGTTTTTAACGTGTGCGTGTAGAAATTTGGCGTTGCTCATTATTTACAGTGTTGTGTATGTTTTATACTCTATGGAGTTAATAATAAAATTTTTTTTTATGATAATTTATAGTTTATTTTAAGTGCTTGGGTTGCACACGTAACCTTTGTCAGACGTGCATAATACGTATACGATCAAATTCGAGCCAATTGTATCGAGTGTGGTCAATACAACTCCAAACACGGCGACGAGGAACAGATTGACATCCACAAAATAGATGTTGTTGTCCACATTCACTGCTTCCTGGATATCTTTAACCGAGTTCAACCAGCCTACCAAACCCGCAAATAAACCAAGGTTGATGATGGAAAAAACCCATTGGAATTTGAAATGCATACCGATGCCAAATTTGGAGCTGAAATGCATGATAATGGAGTGCGCAAACAACAATCCATTGATGATGGCGGCGGCGAGCGAAATGTTAAAGATTTGGTCCATCACTTCCTGTTGCGATTCCGCCGTTTCAGTCTGCTCGGCGGCTTGTTTTGCTGTTACGGCCGCTGTGAGTGTGGCAGACGCCACGTCACACACCTCAGTAGTGGTATTGTATTCGCCCACTGAACAAGTCGCAGCTTTTGCTGTTACGCCCGCTGTGAATTTGCCGTCCGCGTCCTCCGTGCCCTCGATGGCAATGCATCCCTTGCCGTACATGGAATCTGGTAACGCAGCAGCGGTGTAATCTTCCAGTGTACCGTTCAAGAAACAACGTCTGTAGCGTGGGGCCGTGACTTCTTTCCCTGACACCGAGTATTTGAGTTCGGCATTTAAAGTGCCGGCGGCCATGGTGCCCAAGATAATCAGGATCAGGTAGATAATGTTTAAATAAAACGCGCGTGCTTCGTATCCTTTTTCTTTCAAGTAAGCCATATTTTTAAAAAATGTAGTTGGGTTTATATAGCGTATTTTCATAAACGGTGGTAGTATGTTCGGAGACAAATGAAATCACAATGCTTCGTCCCAATTGTCTTCGTCGGTCGTAAAATCCAACGGTAACACAGCCAATGAATCATCAGGTACCATATAATCATTATACATGTGATATATGTTGTCGATGGTGCGTTTTAACGGACGTCGCTGAATTGACATTAAACACACGTAAACGGCTATGATCAACATCGCAAACGGTAAAATTGTAAGTAACAAAATACTTTTGAATTTTTTGCAAACCATGAACATGATGATTAATACAATGGTCCAAAAGAATAGTGGTGGGCTTAACCAACGTATGTCGTAAAACACATGCATCAGACAGCAGACAAACCAACCGCACAATTCCATTTTAGAAATGTTCATCTCCGTGATTCGTACGAGCGTAATTAACGCAATGGGAATCACTGTAATGTATTGAAATTGGATATCGGGCAGACGTAAAATCATGTACTGTATGATAATCCAAAAACTAACGCACGTCAAGTGAACGTGCGCGTGCCAATCCGTTCCGTTCTGCATGATTACAAAACAAGCACACCCCCCCACTACAACGATGACGACAGACATTAGCAGTCCAGCTAGACCAAAGACGACCAATGGGTTGGCCCACTCGAGCCCGTCCACAACAAAAATGATGCATATGGCCAGATGTACGACCGACCACGAGATGCCCGACCATTTGTCAGACGTTTCCAAAGTCTGTTGCCTGACAATTGTTTGCAATTGGAATAGCGATATGACGATCACGACCAATAAGCTACACGCCAATGAAACGAGAGAACAATATCTTAATTCTTGATGGTACAGAGTGCCCAATAAAAACCACGCGTAGTGGAACAGTACATACAGCACAAAAATAAAACGGTCGAATAACATTAAATGTTGTATCAGCTAAATATACATAAGTTGGACTTATTCTATTCTGGATTCGTCGTCCTACACAAAGAACAAATGGACATCCACGCGTTGAAGAGAACACTGTTCAATGATTTGACGGAACCTATTGGCTTCTTAAAACACCGTGGTTTTGTTGCCAACGAACCCACCGGAATGCAACGGTTTGGAGACTCTGTATATTTTTATAATGGTACTCGTTCTCATTCGTTAAACACGGCGCCAAGTCGTGTTGTCCAAGCCGACATTCATTCGTTTCAACACGACGAACACGTTTTAAAGCTGGACTGTGATTTATCCGCGCATTTGGAAAAGTGTGCCGTCATAGCCCATGAACAAGTGGAAGAGTTGAAAGACGTACCGTTTGAAGTTTTTTGGAAACATTGTCACATTCCGACAACTGTCGAATTGAAAGCATATGCCTTTTCAAAGGACAAGGTCCAAAAATTTATTAGTGTGTACATGAAAGACAATGAAGAGGTTACAGGTACTGTACAGGTTACGAAAAATTCTATTGTATGTGCAAATGTGAAGCCCGTGTTGACCATAACGAAACACGAGGAGGGTCGGTGTCAATTTGGTTTTAAATTTGTCATTGGTGCGGGTCTCAAGATTCTCAAACTCAGTGGCAACCCACCGGCTATACGGCGTCCGTGGGTGTGGGATCGCGTTGCCTTCGATACCTTATCCGTACCGTTGTATGACTCGGTGAGCGTAAAAACACCCTCGTTTTCGGTTGCAACTGTGCAAAATTCCGTCATAAATGTCGGTACGCCAAACGAAGAATTTAACAATGCTATGGACGAGTTTCACCGCAACGCCGGCGCCACCCCTTGGGACAATTCCATAGAAATAATGGGCAGGCATAAAGTGACACCCGGTTCGACCGCAATTGCATCTATCGCACCATACAGAGAGAACAACACCATCCGTTGGAAGACGTTGTCGCTACATTCGAGTCGACCGAAGAAACCGGCGAAGGAGGGGGGGAAAAGGGACAGCGACACATTGGGCAATCCAGTTTGCGTTCAAACCAAGCGTCAATGCATTTGAAATGGTATTTGTGCCCACATCCCAACGTCACTTTGGCCCACATGTCTGCTAGACAAATGGGGCATTCCAACGGTTTGAATAGGAGAGGGTTTGACACTTCTATATTTAAATTCATCCGATATTAAAGGTCTCTTTATTTATACAGACGAATGATGTTTTTTTTTTCGTATTTGATTATATATACCCCCTGCATATATCAACATGCTTACCCGTACCTTTTTACTGACCTGGTACACGGCCATGATGACTCGCGTAGATAAAGCGGGTGATGTGATCCAGAAAGGGTTTCACGAGGCCCATCTCAAAGGAGACAAATCCCCCGTGACGGACGCCGACTTAAAATCACACGAAATTCTTACCAAGGACTGGACACAAACGGCCATTGTTTCCGAAGAAACGTACACTCCTGACCAAGGCAAGTCTGAATTGGTCACGTGGGTAGACCCATTGGACGCTACCCAGGAGTACACCGAAGGTCTCACTCAATATGTTTCGGTCATGGCCTGTCTAACGGAAAACGGCCAACCCAGAGCGGGGATATTGCATTTCCCCTTTCGAAACGAAACATGGGCCGTGATTGGCGACGAATGGCTGGAACGTCCCGCCATGGAATTTTCGCCACCACAAAATGTGATCGTGTCCAGGTCGCACGCGGGCGAAGTCAAACAGGTACTGGACGGATTTGCAGTCACACCAGCTGGTGGGTCCGGTTACAAATCCGCCGAAGTCATGAAAGGAAACAATTTGGCGTACGTCCACACCACGACCATTAAGACATGGGACATCTGTGCCCCCGACGCGTTTTTACGCGCGTCTAATGGTACGTTTGTGGAATGGACCACGGGGAAACCGTTCAACTACACGACCAACAAACACACCAACGGGTTGTTTGCGTCCACGACGTCCACGCGGAATTGGTTTCGAATGACATTGTTGTTGAAAAAGCCGGCAACGAAATTGGGCATTGTATTGTTGCTCTGGTTGGGACTCTATTTGTACCCACAGAACAAACTTGAAAAACCCGAGAAGACTGAGTCTCCAAAGTTATCCTTTGCCCTCTGTGCTATTGGATTGCTGTGTTCTTTTCTTGTCTGGGGCGTCGCGCAAGAACGTATCATGTCGATAGAGTACGAAGGAAAAAGATTTGAACACCCCGCCGTTATTATTTTCGTAAGTCGCTTGGCAGCTTCAACATTGTCGGAATATTTTGTCAAAAAACAAAGCACGCCCCTTTTCAAATTTTCAATCGCATCGTTTACCAATGTTGTGTCCTCTCTGTGTCAATACACCGCTTTGCAATACACGATATTTCCAATTGTCGTCATCTTCAAATCGTTAAAGGTTATCCCAGTTCTACTTGTCGGGAAATTTGTGTTCAAAAAGAGATACAACCCAATTGCCTACGTATTGGCTTTATGTCTGTCAGTGGGGGTCGCCATATGCTTGTTTTCAAAATTCAAAGCATCTTCCGATACGTTGTCGGTCTTCGGGTTGATATTGATGGCGGGTTACGTGTTTACAGACGCCTTAACATCCCAGTGGCAATCGTATTTGTACAAAGAATACGAAACGCCGCCGCTTGAAATGATGTGGGGCGTAAATACATGTTCTGTCTTATTTACAGGTGTATTAACATTAATAACGGGAGAAATCGACGCCACCATTGACTTTGTTGTCCAACACCCGTCGTTTATTGTTCACGTGGCGTGTTTGTGCATCCCCGCTGTCATTGGTCAACTGTTCATTTTCAAGACCATCCAAAGCCACGGTGCCGCGTCGTTTGCGATGATCATGACGGCCAGGCAAGCAATATCGTTAATCGTATCCTGTATTGTTTTCGGGCACAAATTTGATGCGATTGGAATGTTGGGATTTGCGCTGGTGATTGGAACGCTCATTGTAAAGAGTCGGGTGACATTGGAAGTGAGAGACGAATACGAGAAAGTTTCTTTAGAGGAAGACATCGAAAGTTTAGCTACAGAAAAACACAAAGATTAACTTTTATGATAGATGTATGATAGTGCTCCTATGGTTGAAATGACCGTACCCGCGATTTCAGTGGACGTCCCCGTGTAATAAAACAGTAGCATCCCGTCGAACAGCAAGTTTTTTACAACAATGGCAACGGCAAGCGTTAGGGCGTTATTCTTTTCAAGAACCCACGTTGAACTGTAGTTCATACAAAATCCTAATACGACGGACATTGCAAACACGAATTGAAAGGATTCCGTGTTCCAATCTTCAAAAGTTTTCGGTGTGAACGTTGCCAACACTGTACCGTCTACGGCGATGGACAAGACGGCCGACCAAAATAATATTGATATTTTATTCACATTGGCGGACAGCGTTTTTTTCGTTTGTAGGTGGATACATGTAGTCAATACATTTGAAACCGACACAAAAATAAAACCCAGTGTATTGAACTGAAAGTTGTCGAAACATGTGATCAACGAACCAAGTACCATAACAAGTACCGAATACAAAATGTTGTCGGGTACATTTGGATATTGCGCCATCATTGTTGTAAAAATTGAAAATCTTCGCAGTGAAGTTGCCATGGGGATGGACATGTTTTTATTGGTCAATAGTGTAAACAGAAGATTCGACACGTTCAGAAATGACAAAAACATAATATCTTTGGTGGGTTTCTGTATCTGTTTGGCCATGGGGATTAAACAAAGTGTGGTAAATATGGCTCGACACAACATAATAAATGCGACCGAGGTAAAGGCAAAAATAGACACAACCAATTTATTGAAAAAGATAACAGCAAAAGAAGTGACTATGTATAATCCGATGGAAGCTACATGCATTCGTTTCACACGCACAGGCAAAATATATACACAGTTATGTAAATCCAAATTTATTTTTTATTTTCCATCGTACTTTTAATGTGGTAGGTTTTGACTTCGCCCAGCGTTTGCTGCAATGATTTCCACACCGGAGGGATTCCCTCGCATAACAATTTATCTGAACTGAAAGAACTGCCATCGGTCTTACATCGATATGTTTGCCACAACATAAGATCAATGCCGGCCAAAGTACTCGGTGGGTTGTAGTTCCACCGGGCCCGGTACTTTTTGACCAAGCGGTGCATGTCCTCCAACATTTGTCCACACTCGCGGCTTCTCTTGTTGTTTTTTTTTCCATTGTTTTGCGAGCGCGAAAGTTGCTTTTTCAGCTCACTTACCTGGTTCTTCAAAAAATGAATTTCTTGGTTCCCACTGTGGTTTCGCGAATTAGCAACATTCAGTTCTCGAACCGCTTTGTTTTTTTCAGAGGCCAATGCTTTCATCTCTTTGACCGTTGCCGAACGTGCCATCAAAGACGCTTTCGTGGATTCCAATTCCCCCTGTACTTTTATTTTATCGGCTACCGCTTGTTGGTACTCCGCCTGGTGTTTTTTATTCAAATTTTCAAGTTGTTTGGCGATATAGACTTTGCATTTGTCATATTTGCCTTTCATAACGCGCAACTGCTTGTTGTAAACGGCTTCCTTGCGTTGTTTCAATGTGTCAAGTTGAGCCACATGTTTATTGGAGAGTTGGGTGATTTCGTTTTTGTGCTGAGTGGTCGCGTCTTCAACTTTTTCCGCGAGTTCGTTTTCAACGACTGTTAATTTGGTAGCGCACGCGTTTTTTTGCAACACCAATTTATCGATAACGTCGCCGGAGTATTTGCAACGATTGCATAAATATTCCTTTGTTGCGTCGATGTGGAGTCCGTCGCAATGATTATGCGTCCATTGGCCGCATTTATGGCACGAAATACAATCGTTGTCGTCGGGAAGTTGACGACAGTGTGGGCAATCCCAACTTTCTTCGTCCCAACACGATATGCAAAAAGTTTGCGATTCGGAACCGTACAGCGTATGGTGTTTGCCGCAAACGGCTTCGTTACAAATGAGTTGGCATTTATAACACGGGGTAGTGTTGGTGGTCGTGTACCGTGACGTGATCGGGTGTTTGGTTGGCGTTTGCCATTGTTGGAGCGATAACATTTTTGTAGTTGAGACGTATTTTAGAATAGGAAATGTTATGAATAGAAATTTTTATGAATAGAAATTTTTATGTCACTATATAAACGGGACCTCAATATGGAATGTCATTTGAGGCGTTTCTCAAATACAAAGGGTTATCCGTCAAAAACGCAAAGCGCGAGGAAG
>Ga0209533_1001009_pt1 | contig 26662 bp, 16 predicted proteins | sample COG_04_FD_184748 | JGI IMG/M metagenome (GOLD analysis project Ga0209533, IMG submission 184748) | Pelagic Microbial community sample from North Sea - COGITO 998_met_04 (SPAdes) (version 2) | ecosystem: Environmental > Aquatic > Marine > Neritic zone/Coastal water | place: Helgoland, sampling...
GTTAAACTTTTTTGTAAATAAAGTAAAGGGGAAACCCCTTTAAAACCCCGAAGTTAAACTTTTTTGTAAATAAAGTAAAGGGGAAACCCCTTTAAAACCCCGAAGTTAAACTTTTTTGTAAATAAAGTAAAGGGGAAACCCCTTTAAAACCCCGAAGTTAAACTTTTTTGTAAATAAAGGGGTACGGTCGCTTCGCTTACCCCTTTAAAACCCCGAAGTTTAAACTTTTTTGAAAAGGGGATTTAAAGGGGTTTCCCCTTTATATAGTATGTCGACGCAAGATTGGAATGTTGTTACTTTTAATTCGAAAAAATCTACAGAAAATATTTTGGATAAAAGAGAGAAAGAAAAAAAACTATCTAATTATGTACCACCAGAAGGTACTACAAAATTAGAAGCACCAAAAAAATTAGGAGTATTAATCTCTCAAGCTCGTACAGCAAAAAAAATGACACAAAAACAATTGTCTGCTGATTTAGGTATTTCTGTGCTTATTTTATCTCGATGGGAATCAAATAAAGAAATTCCTAATAATGCGCAAATTGCAAATGTAGAAAAAGTATTGGGTGCAAAATTACCTAGATGTAAAAAATTAAAAATAGATAATCCACATTAATCAATTTATTCCATTTAACCAACATCCATATTAAAACGTATAAAGGGGGTTTAAGGGGTAAAGTCGCAACCCGGAGGGAGGACCTCTCCCCCTTATCCCTATTAAAACGTATAAAGGGGGGTTTAAGGGGTAAAGTCGAAGACTGACCTCTCCCCTTATCCCTATTAAAACGTAGTTCGGGGGTTTAAGGGGTCTCCCCTTATTTTATATTCAGCCCAACTAATTTCTCTCGGCGGAGGTTGTTTTCTTTCTGTTTTCTTATTCTTTTTATTTCGCTGCTCCTCAGCAGCATCTAATTTTTCTGACTTTTTTAAAGCGCTATCAATATATAATTCTTTTAATAATTTACCTACCATATAAGAGCCTTCGTGCTGATTTACTTCGCTATTTTCTATTTTTTTTAAAACGGTAAGAAATTTATATAATATATCCAAATCAATTTCATCTTTTTTTACTTTATTATAAATATCTGTGTAATTATTATATAAAAATTGGCACTTTGATAAACACATTTGATCAAACTCATTCGGATTAGATTTTGCTAATCGTTGATATTTGTTTTTTAAAAACATCATTAATTGAACTTGTTCTCTTATCTGATTACTATGTTTTTTCTCTCTTATAAGATCAGTCTGATCTTCTACATCATTCGCATTTATCATCTTTTGTAAATTTAATCGATCGTCATTAGACATTTTGGAATTCATTATTATTTATAACTATTAATAATGAATTTTATTTAATATTTAAACTACTTTAAATAAACTTTAATTAAAATTCATTTTAAAACGATTTTTTAAAATTGGTTTAATTATTTGTTTTGGTTTAACTTCTTGCTGGGGCTCTGGTAGCAATATCGGTCTTACTTTATGTATTTCATTATGATCATGTTCATTATCATGATCTGTTGGTCTAACTCTTGATTCCGGTAGTTCTTGCGAACTTGATGGATTTAATGGATCATATTCATGATAATGTATATTTTTATTTATATTTATATTCCAAATAATTGCTTTATATCCAGAAGCATTTGATGCTTCTACGCTTATTATATTATAATTTGTATTAGAATTTGTAACAGCCGAGTTTATATCAACTATACATTCATTATTATTTATGATTGTTGAACTTGTTGAAATTGTTGAAGTTGCATTAAGTTTTAAAGTTACTTGTTGTCCGTCTTCTATATTTATCGTATTGATTTTGAGAATTTCTTGACTTGGCAACCCAGACGGGAATTCTATTATTTTCTTATATGGTGCAATTCCTGATAAAATAAATGTCTCTGGATCTGTGTTTGTAGATAATTTAAATAAATTCCATATTACCTCATATTGATCATCTCCACCATCACAAATTACATTATAAACACCATCCATTAAATTGATAACGGTTGATACTCCAGAAGTACCAGATTCTAATGTAATTGCAACCCGCTCAACATTAGACGCATCTGTCATCGAAAATGTATTTCCATTCCATCCATCACCATATGTATCATACATGTATAATCTATATTGATTCTCTAGATTTGATACTGAAATTGGTATATAAGATTGTATATTTGTTATCTGTGGATCTAGATCATTTACAGTTGGAATATTCAAATAATCTACATCAAATTTGTATGAGTTATTTTCTTTTCTAATATTATATAATTTAATACCAGATGGTGTTCCATCTATTGATATTGTGCTTGGGGTTGTATATGGACTAAATTCTTTTCCAGCCGTCCATACATCCGTAAAATCACTTCCCTGATCTCTTTCTAAATTAAATTTACCATCAGCTTGTTCTAATGCTATTTTATATCCAGATTCACCTCTGATATTGGGTGGGATTTCTGTACTATTTGGTGCGTTGTTTTCTGCTCCTTCTGATATATGCCAAATGACTAATCCGTCCTGTACTAAATATCTATCAAAACTATCAGCTATACCAGTTCTATATTCTATCAACCAATAATCTGATTTTGTTGGATGCATTAATTTATAACATTTATCTGTTGAATATATTGGCTCTAATGTTAAATTTGCTGTTGTTTGTGAAATTTCTATTATATTTGCTGTAAAATATTGAGTTAATTGACTTCTTGTCCAACTATTTACAAGCGAAGGACACCAAGGAGATGACGTATATGGAGTTACCCCCGAACCTCCTGACGCCATAACAGCTAATTTACCCGCACCAGAACTACTATAATCTATATCATATAAATCAGGAAGCCCAAATGAATGTAACGTTTCATGACATATAACACCTATACTGTTAATTTTAGATTCTGGTGTCCTAAATGGATTAATATTATAGTTAATTGTTGAACCATTATTACTAAAAATCCATTTATGACTCCATATATAATTTCCATCACCATATTCACCTCCCTGTCCAGCATGCATAAATGTTATAACATCTAGAAAATCGTTTGCGAAATTACCACCATTATTATTATAATTTGTTATAGCTTTATTATACGCTAGACGTAATTGATTATGCAATAACGATGAATTAGGATCATTATCTTCTCCATAAACCTCATACTGATCATTTATAGTATAAGCATACGAATGTAAGTCACTTGTATCAGTTATTGCTGAAGTATCTGTAGCATTTAATATTTCTAAATTAACTAACATTTTACCATGTGATATGGCGTTGTAATAATCACTAACTGAACCAGTTGGATACGCGTCTGTTATTCCGGGATAATTATATCCGTCCATATTTAACAAATTATTAACATCATCAAATACTGCTGAACGTATATTGTTGTTAAAATCTAAATCTTGATGAAAATCTAAATTATTCCATTTTAGTAGAATAACTGGCATTTTAATATTTGATACGGAATTGTCTATTGTAATTGTTATTTCGGTATATTTTGGTGGTGTTAATGCTTGATGAGAAGAATTTACCAATTCTAATCTTATTATATAAGTTCCACTTTCTAAATTATTAATTAATATTGGATCAGTATTATTATGCATAGATTCACTATTATCTATTGTTAGATGGACGTGTCCATCTGTGCCTATTATAAAATTATTTACTGAAAATGATACTGATATATTATTATTCTTGATAGTAGTATTATTTGTTGGATAATTAATTGCTATTTCTGCTTCCGATTCTGGTTCAGGCTCTGGCTCTGGCTCTGGTTCTGGTTCTGGTTCAGGTTCTGGCTCTAATACTGGCTCTGGCTCTGGTTCAGGCTCTGGTTCTGGCTCTGGCTCAGGTTCTGTAAATGGTTCTGGCTCTGGTTCTGGTTCAGGTTCAGGTTCTGGTTCAGGTTCTGGCTCTGGTTCTGGCTCTGGCTCTGGTTCAGGCTCTGGTTCTGGCTCTGGCTCAGGTTCTGTAAATGGTTCTGGCTCTGGCTCTGGCTCTAATACAGGTTCTGTAAATGGTTGTGATACGAATGATAAATCAGATATATTGAATATTTTACCACCATCAGAATTATTTATTATATTATAACTATTATTACTTCCGCTAATATCTAAAGTAATTCTTTGTGCTACCATTATAATATTAATATAGATAATATTATAATATTAATATAGATAATATTATAATATACATACATATCATGATTTAGGACAAAATGGTATAAAAAACGAAGATACTACTAGAACCCATTATTTAAAATATGGAATTAAAGAGGGGAGAGAAATAATTGAGAGAAATATCAATTTAATCTATCTTCAATACTTTATTTATTTTGATTAAACTTTTCTTAAACTATTTATTTTGATAAAAACTATTTATTTTGATTAAACTATTTATTTTGATTAAACTTTTCTTAAAAGTTTATTTAAAAGTTTATTTAAAAGTTTATTTAAAAGTTTATTTTAAAGTTTGTATATATAATGAATAATACAAAAAAACAACAAATACAAGAATTATTAACTTTAACTCCTTCTGATTTTGATGCTAAAATGTATATACAATTAAATCCTGACTTATATAAAAATGGAATAAAAAAGGTTTATCAGGCAAAATTACATTATGTAAAATATGGTAAAAAAGAAGGAAGAAAATATAAGATAGATATTATTAATAAGAAAGAGATTCTTAATAAAACATTGAATGAAGAGAGAGACATAAAATCTATTTATAATAATAATATAATCGATGGGTTTAATGGGTACAGTCCCGGAGTGACCGCTTCTCCCATTATTAATATTTTAATTAGAAATACATATAGACCAAAATATTTTCAAAAGTGTATAAAAAGCGTCTTAAGTCAGTCTTATAATAATTATAAAATTATAATGTGTTATGATGATGATAATTGTTTAGAATATTTAAATGACTATATGAATCATGAGAAAATGGAAATATTTAAAGTGTCGGACGTAGACAAAACACAAGAATATTTTTATAATTTATATTGTAATGAATTGTTAGAACATGTAAAAGATGGATGGATAATATTTTTAGATGACGACGATATGTTTACAAATGATAATGCTTTATTAAAAATTTCTTCTATTATGAAAAATGAAGATAACATTTTATTATGGAAAGTGAAATTGTCAGAAAATATTATTGTTTATCCAAGAAATATAAATAAAATTAATATTCAAGATATAACAACCTGTGGATTATGTTTTCATTCTAAATTTAAAGATTTATCAAAATGGGAGGCGCAACGTGGGTCAGATTGGATATATTTTGAACAATTATTTCGAAAAATTTATACAAATAATAAAAGAATACTATTAAATGATATTTTAACAAAGACTATACATAATTCGTTGGGACAATTGGGTTTAAAAGATAATTATTGTCTTGAAAAACTAATTCAGAAATTTTCTATTAAACAATTATATATATCCGATTCTTTGTCACATTTAAAATCTCGATTTTTAAAAAAATATGGATTAAAAGAATATAATAGTTCGAATAATGAATGTGCTATATTTTTTGGATTATATAAACAAGAAGATCTTAATGCATTATTAAATCATACAGTAAATAATCGATTTATTATGTTCGGTGGTTCTGATGTGCAAAATGCCGATAAAATAAAAAATAAAAATAAAAATAATATTAGATATATTTCGATTTCTAAAGATATTCAAACAAGATTAGAAGCCATAAATATTTATTCTACTTTGATAAAAATAAATTTAGTCGATAAAGATTTGTTTAAACCGATCTCTTTTGAAGAGAGAAATAAAAATACTAAAATATTTGTTTATAATGGATTATATAAAAAATCGGATAATGATAAAATATATAATCAAAAATTAATAGATGAAGTTGTAAAACTATTACCGGAACAAGAATTCATTTATAGTAATGAATTAAATCTTCCATATGAAAAAATGCCTGAACTTTATTCACGCTGTTTTATTGGTTTACGTTTAACTGAGAATGATGGTAATGCGAATATGGTACAAGAATTGGAAGCAATGGAAATACCAGTAGTTCATAATCTTAGTGATTATGGATTAAAATGGAAAACCGTTGATGATATTGTTGGGTATATTGAAAATTGTAAAAAAACTCGAGCAGTAAACTCTTCTATAGAACAAAATTTATTAGAAATTAAAAATAGTAAATCAATTAATATGTTTAATTTAACTGGATTAGATAATGATAAAATAAAAGATATTAATAATAATATTAACGTTTTTGATAAAATTATAAATAACTTTAAAAATATACTTTTTATATGCGGAGATTATCCAGGCTATGGTGGTGCCGCCACAAATTGTAATAATTTACAACAATATTATAAAAGTAAAGGACTTAATACATATGGGTTTTATTATAATTTTGAAACTGGTGAACATGCGAAATATGAAGCAAATGAAGATTATATTGTAACTGATTTACAAGAAATTAACAATATTCAATTTCAACCCGATTTAATTATATTAAAATCGTTTATTAATTATGATTTAAAGAAAAAATTTAACTGTCCAATTTATTATTTAGTTGGAGGTATTTATCAAAATAATCTTGATAAATATTATTATGATATTTCGGAAAAAGAAGAACATAATAAATATATTAATAAAGCAGTTATTGAACAAATAAAAAAATCGACATTAACATTTGTAAATAGTAATCATACACAAAAAATTATTAAAGAGTCTTTTAATTTAACAACCAATTTATTTTATAGTTCGTTTGTTCCATTTAAAAATAGAGAAATTGAGGTTTCAAACAATTTTGAAGAGAGAAAATATGATTACGGATTAATTGTAAGTGATTTTTCAAGAAAAATCAAAAATGTTGGAAAAAGTATAGATTTTTTGAAAGATAGAATATGTAATAATGATACTGTTATATTAATTGGAAAAAATAGTTCAAAATATAAAGATTTATGCAGTGAATTTGTTTGTATAGATTTAGTTGATAAAGACGAAATGGCAAATTATTATAAACAAATAAAATATATTGTTCAAGATAGTTTTTATGAGTCTTGTTCAAATGTCTTGGTTGAAGGGATATATAATGGGTGTAAAATATATAAAAATTTGTTATTATTACAACCGTATGAAACGTATGAATTAAACAAAAATAATTATTATATTATAAGCAATATAAATAATATTGATAATATTGATAATATTTTATATAATAAAAATTGTTTATTCGATTTATTTGATTTGAATGTTTGTAACGGTTATATTATAAATCATCAAGATTGTAATTCTATTGCTATATTCATATCTTTTAGTGAAAATAAAACAATTAAATATGAAACCATATTAGAAGAAATTATAATGTTTAATAAATGTATTGCGTTTCAAAATTGTATATTCCAAATAGATGAATTAATTCAAATGTATTATTTATACGGAAAATATAATATTTCTACAAATTTATTGGGAATATCTTTATTTTATGATAATTATTTGAATAATAAAAATAGAAAATATAACAGATCGCTATATATACTAATTATGTCTTATTGGTACGGTGTTAATAATATGAATAATTATATATTTCTTATAAATAATTTACTATTACTTGATATATTTCATTCAAGCGATGTATTAATAATAAGTAAACTAATTAATGGTTATGGTGGTGTACAAAAAACATCTACCCAACTTTTATGTATTATTGATTTAAAATATAATATTAAATTATTATCAAACAGATTAACTAATGAAAAAGAATTTAATTATTATTCAAATCAACTAAATATTAATATACCACAATCTATTATTGTAAGAATAAATATTCCAAGTAGAATCGTTGAATATATAAATAATACGGATTTTCAATTTATAATTAATAATAAATTAAATGAAATTTTAACATATCCAATTAATAAAAAAATGCATATAATATCGCATAATTCGATGGATCCAATAAATAAGCTAATTATTAAAAATGCGGCTAAAATAGATACAATTTTTACAATTAATAATTTTCATAAAAAATTATTGATATTGAATGGTGTTACAAATAAAATTATGTTATATAATAATTATTGTTTATTTGATATATGCGATGAATTAAAAACTAAAAAATCATTTTATTATAATATTGCATATATCGGCAGAATATCTAAAGATAAAAACGTTCAAGCGATAATTAACGGGGTAAATTTATATAATACTTCAAAAATTAATAAAATTAATTTATATATTGTTGGTGATGGAAATATTGAATTATATAATTTAAATAATAATATAATATTGACTGGACAACTAACATTTAATGAAATTACTAAATTATTTTGTAATTTAGATTATGTAATATCTAGTTCTATTACAGAAGGTAAACCTTTTTCGATTATAGAGGCACAATCGTATGGTATTCCGTGTATTCATAGTAATATTAACGGTATTAATGAAATTATTTTGGAAAACATTAATGGGTTTTTGTTTGATATTAAAGAATATGATTTAATCAAAATGGATATGACGTTTGATAATTTAAATAAAATTAGAAATACATCATCTTCACATAAAATAACAGAAATATTGGAGAAAGCATATAATATATCAATTGAAACCTGGAATATAATGTCCAAAAATTGTATTAAATATTGTAAAAATAAATATAATATAAATATTTGTAGCAATAATAATTTAAGTAATTTTTATAAAATAAATAATATTGTTAATACTAAGAAATATAAATTATTTATTAATTTTAAACCAGACAGTGATTCGCCGTATGGTGGAGGTAATATATCAACATATTATATTATTCAATATATATCAAAAAAATATAGTGATTTTGAAATAACTTATATATTAGAAAATGATATAACTATTTATTTTATAATAGACCCTTTTAAATGTAGAAATGGAAATTTTAAAAAATATAGTTTGAATGATGTAATTATTCATCGGAATACAATAAATATTACTGGAAAAATAATAATAAGAGTAAATGATTGTGATAAAACTAGATTAATATTAGATAAAAATAAATCTAGAGAATTTGCTATTGTGAATAATTATAAACATATAGATTTTTTTATATTCAATAGCCATTTTATAAAAGAATATTATATAGATTTATTTAAGAAACAGACAATTGAAACTCGTAATAACTATAGTGTTATTATAAATGGATGTGACCAAACTATATTTTGTAATAATGATAAAAACATTAATGATAAAAACATTAATGATAAAAACATTAATGATAAAATTTATATTGTTACTCATCATTGGAGTGATAATATGAATAAGGGATATCAAACATATTATAATTTATGGCATCATTTACAGAATAATAAAAATATGAATATTGAATTTATATTTATAGGGAAAAATGTTCCTGAAATGTTTTGCGATGTTCCAATACACGGTCCATTTGTTAAAGATAAATTATCGATTGAATTAAATAAAAATCATATATATATAACGGATTCTGTTTATGATTCGTGTCCAAATCACGTAATTGAAGCTATATCATGTGGTCTACCTATATTATATTCAAATGTTCCTGGTGGGGCAAAAGAATTATCTATATTAAGTGAATATAAAATAGGCGAAATGTATAATAATTTTGATGAATTATTAGAAAAAATTATAATTATTAAAAATAATTATGAATTTTATAGGAAAAATATAGAAAAATCGTTATATTTATTTAATATAGATAATTCTGTAAAAAAATACTATAATGTATTTTTAAAATATTCTTATAAAAACGATACATTTCCTTTAAAATTTGAAAATAGCGTTATTAATATTAATAATAATACGAATAGTGGTTATTTATTTTTAAATAATGATAAATATATTAAATTAATATACGGGGAAAATGTATTTGCTTTAAACCGGACTATTTATCCCGTTATAAAACTTATATGTGAAGATTATATATTTTCTGATTATGAATTTAATGATAATGATAATAAATTAAATGATAATAAATTAAATAATGATAATGATAATAAATTAAATAATGATAAAATTAATATATTACTATGTAGTGATTCAAACTATTATGTAGGGCTTTTTGCTAATTTAAATTCAATTATTCAAAATACTTTTTATATTGATAAAACACATTTTAATTTTATTATACAAATTGAAGACGAAAATAATTTTACATATCTTCTAGAGAAATTCGAGTATAAAATGAGTAAAACGATTAGTAAAAGTATTATATATATTGATAGTAATATATTAGATCCAATATTATTTAAAACAAAATGCTATAATGGTGGTGGACATTTATTAAATATAGGAAATTTATCGCGATTACTTATTGGAGAATTTATGTTATATGATAAATTATTATATTTAGATTCTGATTCTATCGTACAAGATGATATTATTGAAAAATTACTTTTTTTTGATTTAAAATATGATTTTTATGCCGCATGTGCAAATAAGATACACGCAAATAATTCTAAACAAATTATTATAAAAATGAAGAATTTACTAGATGAAAACTATAATTGGAATAATGTTATTGGTTGTGCTATAGATATGAATGATTATGCTTTTATGGGTGCACCTTTTTTTACTAATTGTAAGAAATGGAGTGGTATATATAATAATATAATAAAAATTGTTTATCTTCATAATAACAGCGAAATTGGTATTTATAAATTATTTACTATGTCTATACAAAATATTCTGTTTTATAAAAAAACTGGAAATATTAATACTATTTTTAATGTTTTACAAGATCTTGGTTCTAATAGAAAAAAATGGGATCAGATAGATTTAATAGACAATTATGTTCTTGACTGGTCTGGTATATATAAACCATGGTATTCAAATGGGTTATATCGACATATTTGGTTATATTATGATATAATGAATTTATCATTGAATTATGGTAAAATAGAATCTTCAAAAAATATTACTGAGAAAAATTTAATTTATCCAGCAGAAATAGGATTATATAATTTTAAAAAATACATTCAAGATATGTGTTCTATAAAAGATACTGCAATACATAATATATTATATGTATGTGATGCAAAATATTTACAAACCAAAATGTCTAGAGTTCGCTTTTGGGCAATAGAAGAATTAGGTAAATCGGAATCTGTAAATTTATTAATTACCGGACCTGGATTTTCTAATTTTAATAATGATTATTCATTACAAAAAAACATATTAGAGTTAAATATTAATTTTGACTTGGTAATATGGTATAAACCATTAAATGACAATTACAATTTTGATAAAACAATTTCACTACCGTTTAAAACATGTTTACGATATAATGAAATGTGGGATATAGAATGGACGAATAAAGAAATTACCGAAACTAATAGTAATATTATAATTTGTCATCATAAAAACGATTATTTACACTATAAAGAATCACATAAGAATAATTCGAATTTTGAATTTATATATTTATCTCATTTTTCGAATCCAAGTATATTTAAACCGTTAAATATTAATAAAGATATTGATATATTAATATCCGGTGTTATAAAAGAAAAACATTACCCACTTAAACACCGTCTGTATAATTTAATTATCAAAAATAAAAACACTATTTTAAGTAACTATAATATTCATTTACACAATCACCCAACTTATAATAGCGAAAATAGTTTCCAAAATACTAGTCAAATCGAATATAACAAAATAATTAATAGAAGTAAATTATGCGTTGCTTGTACATCAAAATATAATTATAGATTAGGTAAATATGTTGAAATTCCTATGTCTGGAAGTGTAATCGTTGGTGATTTACCGTTTGAAGATACAGAATTTAAAAACTTTATTGTAGAAGTAAATATTTCAATGAGCGATACCGAAATCTTACATATTATTATTAATACGCTAAATAATAAGAAAATAATGGATGAAAAAAGAAATAGTGGACTGAAATGGTCGAACAAATATGTACCAGCATCTTATGTAGAGAATTTATTAAAAGCAACTATATCAAAAAAAATATTTATTATATCAGATGAAATACGCGACAATCATCCAGAGTTCAAAAATCAAAAATGGATATGTGATTTATTAAAACAAGAATTTATACAATCATTCCCATATGAAACTACCGATAACGTTAATCATTCACATTATATATGGTATTTAGCTCCATGGAATCATAAATATACACCGGTAGGTTTTAATAGAGAACAATGGTTGTTATTTTTAAAAACCAAAAATGTTATTTTTTCTCAACATCATATAGATATAGATAAATATAATCAAAATTTGCTTTCTACACAGTTTGACTTTATGAGCAAATACGGAACACAATTTCATGCTATTTGTGAAAATACAAAAAATGACATGAAGAAATATTTTGATGAATCAAAGATTATATCGAAAAAATTATGGATAAATGATAATATATATTATCATATTCCAGATAAAGAGAAAATACGCGCGAAATATAATTTTTCTAGTCATGCATATTTAATCGGTACTTTTCAAAAGGATACTGAAGGCAAAAGTAACTTACCAAAATTATCAAAAGGTCCGGATCTATTTATTAATATAATAAAAGACATGTATAAAACAAACAACAATATTGAAATTATATTAACAGGTTTACGTCGTGAATATATTATAAACGAGCTTGATAAATTAAATATTAAGTATCATTATTTTAATATGATACCACTTAATGAAATAAATGAATTATATAACTGTTTAGATTTATATATTGTAGCTTCTAGATGTGAAGGTGGTCCTCGTTCTATATTTGAAGCCGGGCTAACAAAAACACCTATTATATCAACTAAAGTTGGTATTTCAGAACAATTAATGGATAAAATATCATTATTTGATTCTAATAATTGGCTCACATATAAATATGCGAAACCATCAGCTGAAATATTATACAATAATATTAAATTATTATCTGGTACTAAATATATGGATGAATTTAAAAAAACATTATTTAATGATAAATTTAAAAAAACATTATTTAATGATAAAATAATAATTCCGCAAAATTTATCTATTAAAAAAACGATTTTAATAGGCACCACAGCGATTAACCGATCATTATTACATAAGGAAAATATACCAGACTGGTATAATTATATTAATAAATTGGATAAGAAATTATATGATATTCATTGGTTTATTAATATTGATTATATTGAAAAATTAAATGAATCGGTTAGCGATACGGCAACTAATTTTAAATCTATAATTAAAACAATACCTGTTACTATTTTAGAGAATGATGCTTTATCTGGAAATTTTTTAAATGCGTGTAAACGAGTTTCTAGTAGTATTGAAACGTATGTTATAAATAATAAATTAAATATAGATGATGTAATTATTATTTGGTTAGAAGATGATTGGAAATTAAATCCACAAAATATTCCACTTCAACAATTGATGGAACATTATTTCTCTAATTTAACATATATTAATTTAAGTTTTATTAGAAACAATTATATTCATGCGTTAGCTCCTAGTATTATTAGTTATAAATTATGGCGACAAATACATTTAGCCTCATGGAAAAATCAAATCGATAATATTGATCCAGAACATTGTGTGGGATTGTATTATAAAAAACATTTCGGAAGTTATGATGATTTATGTAATATTACATTAATTAATAAATATAAAAAAACAGATAAGGATTTTTATCAACATAAAATGTTTCAATTCGAAAATAGTTATTATACATTTGATAATGAAAATAATGAAAATAATGAAAATGATGAAAATAATGAAAATAATGAAAATAATTTTTATATAAAAAACGATAAATTTATTGAAAACATATTAATTAAAGATTTTATAAAAGATAAAATTACTTTTATTCGTATAACGAATTCTTCTTGTATTGAAGGAGTTAATTATGGTAGAAATTTTATGAAAAATTATTACTTAGAAAAAAAACGTATTCAAAATAATAATAATATAGATTTTTATAAGTAAAATAATTATTACATTAATTAATAATATTCAAAGAAAAACGTGTACATAATCAGCATCAAAATATTTGGTATTAATAAAATATTTAGTACTTATATGAAACATCTTATAATTGGAACAACCGCAATAAATCGTTCAGAATTACATAAAACGATCGTACCACCCTGGTATGAATATATCAATGTTTTAAATAGAACTAAATATAATATTCAATGGTTTGTAAATATTGATTATATCGAAAAAATCGGAGAAGATATTGAAGTAACAAAAGAATGTTTTAAAAATATCATACCAGAAATTCCTATAACATTTATGGAAAAACAAACAATAGATGGTAATATATTTCAAGCGAATAAACGTATTGCATTATATATAGAAAATTATGTGAACGAAAATAAATTAAATATTGATGATGTAATTATTCTTTGGTTAGAAGATGATTGGAAATTAGAATCAATAATACTTCCGTTAGAAGAATTAATTGAAAACTATTTATCAAATTTAACATACATTAATTTAAGTTTAATTCTGAAAAATTATATTCATGCGTTGGCTCCTAGTATTATTAGTTATGAATTATGGTCTCAAGTCCAACTGGCTTCCTGGAAAAATTTAGATGAAGCTATATGTCCTGAACATATTGCTGGATTGTATTATTTGAAAACATTTTCAAAATATCAAGATATTAATAATATAACGGTAATTCAAAGTGGTAAATTTACTAATATGAAATTTATAAATAGTTCTTATACATATAATGATAATGAAAATATTTTAGAAGAACATATATGTAAGAATAAATTTATTGAAAAATCACAGATAAAACAAAATATAGCAAATAAAATAACATTTATTCGGATTGTACCGGCATTATGCAAAGATGCTGGAAGAGAATATATGGTAAATAAATATAACTTAGTTAAAAATAAAAATAATGCTATATTTTATAAAAATAATAAATAATTTACACATAACTTGTGTTATCATTGATGGTTGTCCATTTTTGTAAATTATGTTCTGTATTAAACATTCTCCCTATATCTGAAAAAACCCAAGGTTTTATACATATATAATTAATTCCATCGTTTTGTAAAAGAGTATGAATATCTTCTATTAATGTATCTTCGAAATCTATTTTATTATTTGGTATATCTACTTTTCCGAATTGAAAGGTTTTCAAATCTTGTGATTTAATTGCATAGTAATTAAATTTCAAATCTTTACTGTATTTATCTTGTCTTGCATAATATGTTTGAGGAAATTCTTTCACATTAATTTTTGCTGTGTTGTGATAAAAAATGAGTATATTTATATTTTTGTCGTTTTCAATATTTCGATGTATCATTTGATTACCATTTTGTCGATTGATACCGGATATCCATCGAGTGACCTGTCTTTCAGGATCACACGTGTTGTTCGCCATATTATTTGAAACAATATCAAAATATTTTCGGAAATAGAGTGCATTCATAATGGGACCTCCTCGAAATGAACCTAAAGGAGAACTTTGGACACTATTAAATGCATATGGTTGTGAAAATGGAAATAATTGAATGATATCGAAGAGTTCTTTATTGAAATTGGATACATCCCAGTCGTCTTCAAACCACCAAATCAGGGTTTTTTCATTAATAATATTTAATTCGTTTGCTCTTTTAACCACATTTTTATGTGCGTTTAAAAATCCTGGATTTTCATTATCGATTATAATGGTATTTACATTTTTGGGTATGATTTCATTGAACAAATCGATGGATTGTTTTTTTGTAAAAGTGGATGATAGTTTAGCCGGACAATCTAAATTGATAATATGATGTACTGTGAATTTGGTCAATGCATCTTTGTATAATTCATAAAATTTACCTATGGATTTTTTATGAAAATCTCCTCTTGTAATCGCGGTTGTTAAAATGATTAGGTTCATTATAATATATTATAATATAATATTATAATATATTATTATATTATAATGATTGTACTAACCAATTTATTATATATAATAAATGGTAAATTACAAATGTTATATTTGTAACAAAACATTCACTTTAGAAACAGATATTATTAGACATTTACGCAAAGAAGAAAAAATATATATTCCCGAACCAAAAGAAAGAGCATTCTATAAACAATCTTATGAAATAAATATTTCAAATGTCAATTTAAAACTGAATGAATATAACGATAATGAGCATAAAGATTTTGTAGTACGAACAATACATAAATATAATTACTATGAGCCATTGATAAGTGTTATTTTTTTAAAATTATTAACTAAAAAAGATATTTTTTTTGATATTGGAGGTAATATTGGATATTATAGTTTGTTAGCCTCACAAAATTGTAAAGAAGTTCATAGTTTTGAACCATTATATGAGAACTATTCCAAATTTGAACAAAATATTTCCATTAATAATATCGATAATATCATTATCAATAAAAATATTGTAAGTGATGAAGAACATAGTATGACGTTTTCATACGGAACCAGTCATATAGATGACTATTCGAATACACCAAAGATAAAAAATGTGATTTTAGATAATTATATTCAAATAAATAGTTTAGATGAAATAAAATTAATAAAAATTGATGTGGAGGGACATGAAGAATGTGTATTGAATACAATGACCAAGTCATTGCAAACAAAAACGTTTCAATATATAATGTGTGAAGTTACAAATAAAACATGTAGAAATATTATAAATACATTAATAACTTATGGATATAATAAAATATATAATTTAAATACGGGGTTTATCTTATCAAATCTAAATGCTACTAGTTGTATGGAAATAAACGATATATTAGAATTGTATATTATATCTGATATTTCTTCGTTTAACGATTGTAATACTAATTTATTATTTACATTTAATTAATTACACATAACATGTATTATCATTGATGGTTGTCCATTTTGTACAATTGCGGGAGTATTAAATGATTTAAAATTCAGAAGACAATCATTACCATTTGATTTTTTATTAACAAATCCGTTACTAGGAATTAAATATGTTACAGATTTAATAAATAATAATTTTTCCGATTATTTGAATGATCTTAGATATAATATACAGAATAAAGTTTATTCTATAAATTATCCAAATTCGTTATTTTATCATCATGATTTAATAAATAATAAACAAAAATTAGTAAAATCATTGAAGATTGATCATTTAAATATGGATGAACCGTTAATAGATAAGTTTAAACGTAGAGGAGAGAGATTTATGAATATTATAAATGATAAAGATAATTTTAATATATTTTTTTATTGCATAGGTCATAATGTAATAACAATTGATTTTTTTCAGGATCTTGATAATTTTATTGATGTTATGAATAAAAAATCGAATAATCAATACTTACTCATAATATTATTTACTGATTTACAAACAGATGATGATATTAAAATTGATTATAATCATAACTCTATTCGTTTTTATTCTTTTCCTAATAAAAATCGAATCGAATTATTAAATAAATATATATACAATTATATATATAAATGAATATTATTGTTTGTGATCAATTTTACAATAATACGATAAGAAATACAACGGGTGATTATAACATTTGTGCAGGATTATTCTTTTTAGAAAAGAAATTTGATAATTTTAAATGTATTTCAGGTGATGAATTTAATAATAATCAGTTATGGTTATATTCAAAAGTTGTTGAATATTTTAATTCAGAAATTAATTCTATTACGGTTATTCAAACCTACATTATTCCTTTTTTACGTGATTATCCTAATAAAGTAAAACAATATAGACTTGTTGTTGATATACATGGTTGGAATATGAATGATTATCCAAACAATTTAATACTTCCATATGCATATTGTTATAACATATATGGTTATAATCCGAATACTAATCTGTATTTTTTTCCTCATTGTGTTAAATATAATATAGAGTTTAACAAAAACCCTGTAAATAAAATTTTAGTTTCAGGTAGAGGTAGAAAAAATGTTAATAGATATCCAATGAGAGTCTTTATGTATGATCTTTCTTTAAAAGATGAACGAATTGATTATTTTAAACCAGATCATAGTTATCGTGAAAATATAAAAAATTGTGAACAAGTAACGTGTGGAGAAAATTTTATAAAAAAACTTAATCAATATAAAGTATGTTTTGTAGATGATTCAATTCACTATAGTCCTTATTTACTATGTAAATTTTTTGAAATATTATCTAGCGGTGCATTATTATTAGCATCATTAAATTATACAAAGCCATATGTTTCAAAGTTGGGATTTATTGATGGAGAACATTATATTTCTATCTCAAAAGAAGATTATAGCGAAAAAATAGAGTATATATTTGATGAAAAGAATCGAGAAGAAATTGATAAAATACGTTTAGCAGGATATAACTGGTGTAACACTTATCATACTTCTGAACACCGTGCATTGCAATTAAAGGAAATAATAGAAAATACAGAAAATATTAAAAAATATACAGATGGTATTGGTGATACAGAATACTATATGATTGATAATTAAAAATATAAACTTAAGTAGATAAAAACTCTAACATATTATATATGAATACATCAAAAATAGTGAACACGTTACGTTTACTTTCAGTCGACATGGTAGATCGAGCAAACTCAGGACATCCAGGGATGGCTATTGGGTGTGCTCCCATGATGTATATATTATGGTGCAAAATTATGAATTATAATCCAGAAGATCCATTGTGGAATCAGCGAGACCGTTTTATTTATATACAGCTTTTATCGATTTAAATCAAGTGCAGACCTGTAAAATATTCGGTTGTTCTGAAAGGAGTTTAATGAGATGGGTAGATAAATATAAATCTACAAATCACATTATATTATTTGATATTATTATTATATTATTATATGATAATGATTATAATAATACCAATTGGTGGAACCGGACAACGATTTAAAGAAAATGATTATAAAAAACCGAAAGCATTAATTGATATATATGGAATACCTATAATATCATACTTATTAGATAACTTAAATACTGATAATATAGATTATATTTTTATTCCTTATAATAAAGAATATGAAAAGTTTCGATTTGAAGATTTTTTAATTAATCACTATCCAAAAATAAATTTTAAATTTTATTGTCTTGAAAATAATACCAGAGGAGCAGCAGAAACAATTAATATTGGTATAAATAATCTTAATGAAGAAAGAGATATTCCTGTATTATGTTTAGACAGCGATAATTTTTATACTTGTGATATAATTTCACAATGGAATGGAGAAAATTGTATTTTTTCATTTGAGGATTTAAATGAAAATCCAATATATTCATATGTAAAAACAAATGATAACTATGAAATATTAGACATAAAAGAAAAAGAAAAAATTTCTAATAATGCCTGTACTGGAGCTTATGGTTTTAAGTCAATTAATGAATTAACAAATTATACATCAAAAATTATTAAAGAAAATATAATTCAAAAATCAGAATTTTATACAAGTGGAGTAATAAAGGAAATGATAAGTAATGGACATACTTTTAAAAATATTGAAATTTTAAATAAAAATTATTTTTCATTAGGCACCCCAGAACAAGTTGATGAATATATGAACCCCTTTTTGTTTGATTTAGACGGCACATTAGTAGATACTGATGATATATATATAAATGTATGGAATGAAATTATGAAAAAAAATAATTTTGTAATTGACAATAATTTTTTTAATTTTTTTATACAAGGGAAAAATGATATATTATTTCTTAAAGAGTTTTTTCCAAATATTAATGATAAACAAATAACCGAAATTAGTGTTATGAAAGATGAATTATTCATTAAGTATTTAGAATTATGTGATAGGGATATATTAATAAATGGCGCTGCACAATTTATAAATAAAAATAAAAATAGAAGAATGTGTATTGTAACAAGTAGTAATAAAAAATCTGCAGAATATATATTAAAATATACCAAACTATGTGATTATATGCAATTTTTAATAGCATCAGAAGATTGTAATAAACATAAACCTGATAAAGAACCATATGAAAAAGCAGTAAAGCTTTTAAAATGTAATAAGAAAAATTGCACTATATTTGAAGATAGTAATTCAGGTTATAAAAGTGCGAAATCATTAGGACAAACAAAAATTTGTATTATATTAAATAATAATTCATCTCAATATATTATTAATTTAAATGATTATAAAATAAAAAACTACTGTGATTTTGACATAAATAAATTATATCCATCAAAATATACTAATATTATAGATCCAATTAAGAATTCATTAAAACAATTATCCATTAAAGATATAATATTAAATAATACTAATTTAAAAACAGGATATATATGTGACATTCAATCAATAAATCTAATTTTTAATGATAAAAATGAGAATATTATTTTAAAAATAGAAAATGAAGATAATGAATTATCAAATGTTGCAAGAAAACTAAATTTATATGATAACGAGATGTATTTTTATGAAAAAATATCAAAAATAATTAATATAGAAACCCCAAAGTTTTATTCTTCTTTAAAGATTAATAATCAAAATGCTATATTATTAGAGGATCTTAATGATTATGATGGTTGTTTTAATATTAATTTAAATACAGATATTGATATAATATTACAGATTATTAAAAATATAGCAGATATGCATAATAGATTTTATTTTAAAACGCAAGATGAAATTATAAAAGATATGGTAGATATAAAAAAAATTAATGATATATTGTATTATAAAGAACTAGTTAATTTAAGATTTAAAAGTTTTATACAAAATAATAGTTTATTGTTATCAATACATGATAAGCAAATATTGAACTCTATTTATAATAAATATAATGAATTGATAAAATGTGCTGGTTCATTTCCTTTAAATTTCTGTCACGGTGACTTAAAATCTCCAAATATATTTTATAAAAAAACAAATAAAACAGTTGCTCCCGTTTTTCTTGATTGGCAATATATACATTTAAATAAGGGAATAAGTGATATTGCCTTTTTATTAGTTGAAAGTACAGATTTCAATGAAGAGTTTGTTGATATAATTATTAAATATTACTTTTATAAATCAAGAAATTATACAAAATTTAATGACCTATTATTTGATTTTAAAGTATCGTTGTGTATATTTCCCTTTTTTGTTATGATATGGTTTGGTAGTGAAAATAGAGAATATCTATTAGATAAAGTATTTCCTATTAAATTTATGAAAAATACCTTAAAATTTTATAATAAATATTTAGACGAACAATTTTTTGATTCTATAAATTAAATTTATATATATATATATTATTAATATGTATATATTATTAAATGAATTTTGTTATAAAGATAAAATACAATTAAAAGGAAATAGTACATTAAATGTAAAACCATTTTCTGAATTGAATTTAAATAGTGATGATAAAACCCAACTCGATACAGTATTGTTATTTCAAAATAAATGGGATGGTAATTTTCGCCATTTTATAAAAGAAACGTTTTATTTATTGTCTTACGTATATTCAGAGAACTTTAATGATAATGGATTTCATATAATGATTAATAAAAAATATAATAAATATACTTTTCAAATATTAGAAATATTAGAATTAACAAAATATATTGTTTTTAAAGAAGAAAATCATATTTATGAAATAAATAATTTAATTTATTCAAACAAAACAGTTAATTCTCATAACAATCCTGATAAAAATTATACAAAAATGATAGATGAATTAATAAATAATTCAAAGAAACTTTCTAATATAACCTGTTATGATAAGATATATTTATCAAGAGAGCATGTAGATATATTTACAGAAACGAATACACCTAAAAGATGGATCACTAATATCAAAGATGCTACATCTATATTTTATGATAAAAATTATATACAAGTAATTGTAGATAATCTTGATTTTTGGGATCAGGTAACCTTAATCAATAGTGCTACAAATATAGTTACATTTATAGGTGCAAATTGTGATAATATAGCTTTTGCTAATAAAGACGCAAAGTTTACAATGTTATATGCTTCAGTCCATAGAGGATGGGGGAGATGGTTTAACAAAAATATTTCTTATGACGGTCATGAATTACTTAAATATGACGATAGTGTAGTATATAATCCGGAATTTGTTGATAATGATCCAGTTAATGGTCCTTATATTGCGAATATTGAACATTTAAAGTCAATTTTACAATAATAAATAATATTATTTAATAGTAATATTATTTAGTTTTCCGTTTTAATGTATTTCATATTTTCAGAAGATTTATTGATGAAAAATTAATAGGGATATTAGATTATAATATTTCCTTTTCTGTTTTATTTTCCATTTTTTATACACATTATTTACTAATACGACCAAACATTAAATCGCACAAAATATATTTGATTAGCAGGATATAATTTAGTAAAATAGCAATTAATGTGTATTCTTTACAAATATAAGATAGATAAACTATTTTGTTTTCTATTATATATATATTATGCTTTATCAAAATTATGATATAATTATAGTTGGTTGTGGATTATCAGGAGTTGTCATAGCAGAACAGTTTGCATCTAAACAAAATAAAAAAATATTAATAATAGACAAACGAGATCATATAGGAGGTAATTGTTATGATTATTATGACTCCGAGACGGGTATATTAATGAATAAATATGGTGCACATTTATTTCATACAAATGATGAAGAAGTATTTGAATATATTAGTAAATTTTGTATTTGGAAACCGTGGGAACATAAAGTGTTAGGCTTAATAGATAATAAACTTTTACCAATTCCTCCAAATATTACAACGGTTAATGAATTATGCAATGAAAATATAACAAATGAAGAAAAAATGAATAAGTGGTTAGCAGACAACCAGGTAAAATATGATGAAATAACAAATGGTGAAGAAATGGCAAAATCAAGAGTTGGTGAAGTATTATATGAAAAAATTTTTAAACATTATACTTACAAGCAATGGAAAAAATATCCAGAAGAATTAGCGCCAGAAGTACTAGCTAGAATTCCCGTTAGAAATTCTTTTGACGATAGGTATTTTTCTGATAAATATCAAGTATTATCCGAAAAAGGTTATACAGCATTTTTTCAATCAATATTGGATAAACATAAAAATAATATTGATGTGAAATTAGATACTGATTTTTTTGATATTAAAGACCAGATTACCAAGGATCAAATTATTATTTATACCGGTCCAATAGATGCGTACTTTACAGATAAAGGTTTACCTAAGTTAGAATACAGAAGTATTGATTTTCATATTGAGCGAAAAATGAACACAAAAAATTATCAACCATATTCTGTGGTTAATTATCCCGGAAAAGAAACACCATATACACGTTGTGTAGAATACAAACATTTTTTAAATCAAAAATCAGACCATACCGTTTATGTTAAAGAAACAACAACTGATAACGGAGAACCTTATTATCCTGTATTGAATGATATAAATAAAGAGTTGTATAAAAAATATCAAAAAATGGCAGAAGAAGAATCAGATAATGTACATTTTATAGGGCGTTTGGCTTCCTATAAATATTTTAACATGGATCAGGCTATTAAAAATTCATTAAATTATTATAAAGAGCATTTTAATGTAAAAATATCAAAATTTGTATATTTTTATTCAAATGTTTATGAATATTATAATCAACATATCAAAGAAAATTTAAATAATATATTTGACATTGAAGGAATTAAAATAGATGATTTAACCACAAAAAAAGGTCATACTTTCTCCGACGGTGTCTCCATTAAAATAGAATTAATTATAGAAAAAATTAGAGAAAATATGGGTAAACACATTATATTTACTGATGCAACTATCTTTATAAATAAAAATAAAAAACACGAAATTTTTGATTTTTTTAATGATTATTTATCATATGATTTATGTTTTGCTGATAATAATATTAATAACGAATATAATATAGGTATAATTTTAATATATTGTACTGACAAAACACTATTATTTTTTGAAAATGCATTACAAATTTTAATAAAGTTAAATGATTGGGATCAGAATGTTATAAATAAATTAATAGGCATAGAAAAGGATTTAATTATAGGTAAATTTCCTAAAAATAAAATATATTGTAATTATAATTTTGATAAAAATTTAAAAGATGATTTCTTAATTTTTAAATCATTTATAAGACATAAAGATAACATTATTGATAATTATAATCAAAGATTTAAAGTATTTAGAAAAGGAAATCTGATTAATGAAGATGAATATAACATATTAGAAAAAAAAAAATAATTTGTTATTATTTCTTATAATTTTTTAGACTTATTGGTTATTTTGTTGATAATACTCATCCCATAACATTTTACTATATGTTTGTGTAGCGTGTGCACTTTTTGTGTTATCTCTTATTGTACTACCATCCAATATTTCACCTTTATCCTTTTTTAAAAAAGGATATGAAAAAAAAGGAGTTGTTATAAAATTATTCGTAATATTATATATGTATATATCTGCTACTTCTAATTTTTTAATGTTTTCAAAATTATCTAACACTTTTTTCATACCGTTTCTTGTTATTAAATAACTTTGTGTTCCTGCTGCCGAACTTGTTTTAAACATTTTTTTATTTTCAAATTTATTTTTATATATTGGAAACTGCTTTCTGGGTATAATATTTGCTAATTGTAAACATTCACCATCGATTATTTTCAATTCTTCTAAAAGTTCCAACAAGGTGTCTGTTTTATAGGGAAAGTAATCAAAATTCGCATCGTCTTCTAATATTAATGCATATTCTAAACCTTGATCATAACAATGTTTAATTACTTTCATATGACTTAATGCACACGCAATTTCATATTTATTCATTTTTTCATCAATGGTATATTTTTTTTTATATTCATCTACATCTATATCGTTACCATCAACTGCTTCAATACGAGTATGAATTAAATTATACTTTTTAAACTCTTCTAACATTATATTTCGTCTTCTTTCAGAACGTTCGAGATTAATCCAAAATATGGAAATGTTTTTTAATAAATCGTGTATGTGCTGTTCTTCTTTTTTCATTGTATAGTATATACAATGAAAAAAAAAACTTGCGTTATATTTTTTAATTGTCATGGAGGTGAATTAGGTCATCATTTGTTAAGTTCGAAACAATTTAATAATAATTATGATATCCATCGTATAGCCTTATATGATTATATAGAAGGGTATAAATATGCGAACAATGATGATTTAATAGATGAACATAAATATTTGGTTCAAACTTGTGATCTAATTATTTTACAATATATTAAAAAAAAAGAGAGAAAAGTCATTTATCAAGATTATATAAAATCATTGTTAAAACAAGATTGTATCTCAATAATAATACCACATTATTCTTTTTCAGGATATCAATATCCATATGATATTTTTAATGATCATAATATAAATGAAAATAAAACAAAAGAAGAACTGCAAAATTATATAGATAATTTATTTATTGATAAAAAAAAAGAAATAATTTTACATTTGGAATCAGAATTAGATCATATAAAAGATTTGGATGCGTGTAGTGATATTAGCTGTTATCAATTTGTAAAAGAGAATTATGATAAAAATTTATTATTTTATTCACGATCTTATCCAACATATTATTTGTTTCATTTTATATCACAAAAAATATTAGAAAAAATTGGTATTGCTGGTGTAATTAAACCAATATGGTCATCTTATGCAACTCATTGCATTGATGTTATTTTTCCAAATGTGAAAAAATATTTGAACTTAAAATTTGATGTAAAGCTTAATTATGATTGTAATATTTTAGAATATATTATTTGTTGTAAAAAACATAATACAAATTCATTAATATTAAAAGAACTAAAAATAGGAAGACGTTATAGTAAAGATGTAAAGGAATTAATTTTATTTAAAAAATATAGATGATTTATTCCACATATTTTTTCATCCCCATTTCAAAACTTATTTTAGGATCATATTTTAACATTGTTTGTGCTTTCGAAATATCTGCGTTTGAATGTGGTATATCACCTGCTCTCTCCTGTCCAAATATTGGCACTATATCTGTTTTTAACTCTTTATTTAAAATTGTAATTAGGTCTAATAATGTAAATTGCCCACCCGCGCCAATGTTCATCGCTTCTCCAAAACATTCCTTATTTTCAGTTGTTAAAGCCAAAATATTTGCTTGGACAGCATTCTCAACATAAGTAAAATCCCGAGAAAAAGTTCCATCACCATTAATCGTCGGTTGTGTTCCCGCCTTCATTAAATCAATAAATTTTGGTATAACTGCAGCATATGCACCATTAGGATCTTGTCTCGGACCAAAAATATTAAAATATCGTAATCCGATTATTTCCATATTGTAACATCTTGTAAATACTTGCGCATATATTTCATCTATTGCTTTTGTCGCTGCATATGGCGATAATACATTTCCAGTATTTTCTTCAACCTTTGGTAGAACTGGGCTATCGCCATAAACGCTCGATGACGATGCATATACTATTCGTTTAATACCTTCTTCTTTTGCTGCTATTAATATATTTAAAAATCCATTTACATTTGCTATATGACTTGATAATGGATCAGCGACAGATCTAGGTACTGATCCTAATGCTGCTTGATTTGTTATTACATCAATTCCCTTTACTGCCTTTCTACAATTTTCTAAATTTGCTATATCCCCATACATAAATTCTAAATTATCGTATTTATCTAATAAAAACTGAATATTTTCCATTTTACCTGTT
>Ga0209533_1001010_pt1 | contig 26641 bp, 28 predicted proteins | sample COG_04_FD_184748 | JGI IMG/M metagenome (GOLD analysis project Ga0209533, IMG submission 184748) | Pelagic Microbial community sample from North Sea - COGITO 998_met_04 (SPAdes) (version 2) | ecosystem: Environmental > Aquatic > Marine > Neritic zone/Coastal water | place: Helgoland, sampling...
TTACTGGCGGGGCCAAGTGTCGCGACAATTTTGGTTCTACGCGGCATCTTGTTGCTCCGCAGCTGCGCCTAAAAGTACCAGCGTGTTGTCGAGCATACGATTTGAGAAGCCCCATTCGTTGTCGTACCAAGCCATAATTTTCACCAGATTTCCATTTACGCGTGTTTGAGTAGCGTCAAAGTTACAGGAATAAGCGATATGGTTAAAGTCCACTGATACCAATGGTTTGTCGTTATAACAGAGAACTTCTTTCAAGTTGCCATCGGCAGCCTTGCGCAGTAGTTCATTAACCTCTTCAACCGAGGTCTCACGACCGGCGTTAAAGGTTAGGTCAACCAGTGAAACATTGATGGTTGGTACACGGACGGCCATACCGTCGAGCTTGCCAGCCAGTTCTGGAATTACCAGAGCGATAGCGGCGGCAGCACCAGTTTTCGTTGGGATCATCGACATGGTTGCCGACCGAGCGCGGTAGACATCTGAGTGACAGACATCGCTGAGCTGCTGGTCGTTGGTGTAAGCGTGAATAGTAGTCATATAGCCACTCTCAATGCCCATCGCGTCTTGGAGGGGTGCAACCATAGGTGCCAGGCAGTTTGTGGTACAGGAAGCGTTGGAGATGATGTCCTGAGTGCCATCGATAACGTCGTCATTAACGCCGTATACAACTGTTGCATCAACCCCTTTACCTGGTGCTGAGATAATCACTTTCTTAGCGCCAGCTTCGATATGCAAAGCGGCTTTTTCGCGGCTAGTGAATACACCAGTACATTCGCAAACCAAATCAACATCCAAATCTGACCAGGGTAGGTCGGCAGGATTGCGTTCGCTCGACCACTTAACAACATCGCCGTTGATGATGATTGAGTCTTCAGTCACCTGAACGTCCTGATTGAAGCGGCCATGAACCGTATCAAACTGAAGTAGGTGAGCATTGATCTCAAGGCTACCAAGATCATTGATAGCAACTATTTTAATTTTGTTTTGCAGTTCTGGGCGCTCGTAAAGTGCGCGGACAATATTGCGACCGATACGGCCAAAACCGTTAATGGCGATTCTGTACATGATTGTGCCTTAATTTATGTAGTAAACTTACGAAAATTATAGGCTTAAACTACTTTTTAGGCAATCGTAACCCGCTTTTTGTCGGTAAAATTACCTATTTAGCGACTATTGATGTAACTTAATGACATCTTTATGAAATTTTCTTACAAAAGAGGCGGTAAAAGGGACTTTTGTCGACTATAAATCTAGGTGTTGACGGATTAGTAGTCGGTTAATAGGGAATATTACGTAATAAAAAAGGTTTATAAGATGCATTCTCAAAATTTGATTAATATCATTGCCGACGAGCTACCTGAACTCAACAAGTCAGAGAGTAAGGTGGCGCACGTTATTCTGGCGGACCCAGACCGCGCAACCAGTTCAAGTATTGCTGCGTTGGCTAAAGCCGCTGGAGTCAGTGAACCCAGTGTTAACCGTTTTTGTAAGCGCTTTAATGCTGCTGGTTTTCCTGATTTTAAACTTAAGCTGGCCAAGGCGCTGGTAAGTGGCGTGCGATTTGTAAATCGCAATGTTGATCCAGGTGATGATGTTACTAGTTATACGCCGAAGATTTTTGATAGCACGATTAACAATTTAGCTATGGTACGTGACAGAATTAGCCACACTCGAGTCAATCAGGTTGTGGATAAACTGATTCAAGCCAAGCGTATTTACTTCTTTGGTCTTGGTGCCTCAGGTTCGGTTGCTCGAGATGCCGAAAACAAATTTTTCCGTTTTAACCTCCCGGTCTCTTTTCACGATGACGTGTTAATGCAGCGCATGTTGGCCTCCACTGGTGGTACCGGCGATGTATTCTTTTTTATCTCTCATACAGGTCGTACCAAAGAGGTTGTTGAAGTTGCTGCTCTTGCCAAGGCCAACGGTTCGACAGTCATAGGTTTAACCGCTCCTGATTCTCCATTGGCGGTTATCAGTAGCGTTACTCTCGATGTAGAGGTGCCTGAGAATACCGATGAATATATGCCGATGACATCGCGTATTGTGCACCTGGTTATTCTTGATGTTCTGGCTACTGGTGTGACCCTGCGTCGTGGCCCAGACTTTCTTCCACACCTTGAGAAAATCAAAGACAGTCTTAAATCGACTCGTTATATAAAAGAAACATAAGGCTCATAGCCATTACTTAGTCCGGGAAAAGTTAAATCGCGACAATCCATTGTGAATCTGCGTTATTCGCTAGGTTGGACTTGGGTAATGTCGCAGATTTACACTAGACTAGTGGTAACAAGAAAAAATTATCCTTAATGAGGTTTCTCGCTATGTCCGATTTTCCGGTGCACCCTGTTCCCCAACAATGGTCTAACTCTGCCTGGATTGATGATCAGGCATATCAGACGATGTATCGCCAGTCAGTGGAGAATCCAGAACAGTTTTGGGCACATCAGGCTGAACAGTTTTTAACCTGGAATACCCCTTGGGACGCTGTTTGTGAAGCTGATATTTCACAGGGTAAAGCGGCTTGGTTTGCCGGTGGTAAATTAAATGTAGCGGTCAACTGTATAGACCGACACCTAGCAAAGAAATCTGAGCAGACCGCTATTATCTGGGAGGGTGATGAACCCTCCGACCATATGCATATTAGTTATTCCGAGTTGCATGAGAAAGTGTCTCGCATGGGCAATGTACTGCGTGATCGCGGGGTAAAAAAGGGTGATCGCGTATGTATCTATATGCCGATGATTCCCGAAGCTGCCTACGCAATGCTCGCCTGTGCCCGCATTGGGGCCGTTCACTCAGTGGTGTTTGGTGGGTTCTCTCCAGAGGCGCTGAAAGATCGCATTCTCGATTCTGACTGTCAGGTGGTGATCACTGCCGATGAAGGGGTTCGAGCCGGTAAGCCTATCCCGCTTAAAGCCAACACTGATAAGGCATTGGAAAACTGCCCCAATGTTCATACCTGTATTGTTGTGCGACGCACGGGCGGCGCAATAGGTTGGGCTGAGAGTCGAGATATCTGGTATCAGAGCGCGATTGAAGCCGTCTCAAAGGATTGCCAGGCAGAAGTGATGGATGCTGAAGATCCATTATTCATTCTTTACACCTCGGGTTCTACGGGTAAACCAAAAGGCGTGGTCCACACTACCGGTGGCTATTTATTAATGGCCGCGATGACTCACAAATACACCTTTGATTATAAAGATGGCGATGTGTTCTGGTGTACTGCCGATGTTGGCTGGGTAACCGGTCATAGCTATATTTTGTATGGCCCTCTATGCAATGGCGCTATTACGCTAATGTTTGAAGGTGTGCCGACCTATCCGGATGCCTCAAGATTTTGGCAGGTGATCGATAAACATCAGGTCAATCAGTTTTATACCGCACCTACAGCAATTAGAGCGCTGATGGGCGTTGGTGACGATTGGGTAAATAACACCTCACGAAGCTCGTTAAAGCTTTTGGGTACAGTGGGTGAGCCGATAAATCCAGAGGCTTGGGAGTGGTATTACCGAGTGGTTGGCGATTCCCGATGTCCTATTGTAGATACCTGGTGGCAAACCGAGACTGGCGCTCATATGTTGACACCGCTTCCCGGTGCAACTGCGCTTAAGCCAGGTTCTGCAACGCGACCATTTTTTGGTGTACAACCGGTGCTGCTCGATGCAGAAGGAAATGAAATAGAAGGTCCCGGTGAGGGCTTGCTGATGATTAAGGCTTCCTGGCCAAGTCAGATTCGCTCCATCTATGGTGACCACCAGCGATTTATTGACACCTATTTTAGTGCCTATCCGGGTTATTACCTTACCGGTGATGGCGCGCGTCGTGATGAAGATGGTTACTACTGGATAACCGGTCGTGTCGATGATGTTCTGAATATATCTGGGCATCGTATGGGTACAGCAGAGGTTGAAAGTGCCCTTGTGTTGCATAAAAATATTGCTGAGGCAGCCGTGGTGGGTTATCCCCACGATATAAAAGGTCAGGGTATATACTGTTATGTAACCGCGATGTCGGGTGTTGAGCCAGACGAGACTCTCCGTGATGAACTGATCGCCCTGTGCGTTAAAGAGATTGGTCCTATAGCTAAACCGGATATTATTCAGTGGGCACGGGGCTTGCCTAAAACTCGTTCGGGAAAGATTATGCGGCGAATTCTACGAAAAGTAGCCGCCAATGAATTGGATAGTTTGGGTGATACCTCGACATTGGCAGATCCTTCGGTGGTGGATCAGTTGATAACCAACCGTTTTAATCAATAAACGTTGTGACGAGGCTTATTTATGAGCAAGCTAGTCTGTTCTCTAGCGGTTGTTTCAGTGGTTTATGTTGTTTTATTGCTATGGCCAACCAACAATCGAGTAGGGGATATCCCTTTTTATGCAGATAAGTCTTTTAATATTATCGCCCATCGCAATGGCCGAGCCCTGCTGCCCGGAAATACTTTAGAGGCTGCGGTGAATGCCCTGTCTGTCGGGGCGGATATTCTTGAGCTGGATATACATCTAAGCGCAGATAATGTTTTGGTTGTCCGACACGATGATACGATTGATTCAACCACAAATGGCACCGGTAAGATTGCTGAAATGACACTAGCTGAGTTATCATTGTACGAAGTTGGATTTAATGAGTATGACTACCCAGAAAAAACTGCACAAAAAGGAATTCGGATACCTACATTGGAGGCATTTTTTGTAGGTTTTCCAGCAAAGAAGTTTTTAATCGAGCTCAAACCTGATGACGCTCATACTGGCGCGCATCTGTGCCAATTGGTTAAAAAGTACGACCTGATAAATCAGGTGATGGTTGGCTCATTTAGTTCGTCAGTATTGCAGCACTTTCGGAAAAAATGTCCTGAAATACCGACCTCGCTAGGTGAGAGTGAGGTTATGTGGATAGTTGCTCTTAATTGGGTTGGATTGGGTCATCTTTATGACCCACCAGGTTTTTCAGTACAGTTACCTGTTGAGCATAATGGAATAAAAGTTGTCTCAAGGTCACTGGTAAAAACTCTTCGTGAGCTTAATCTAAGTTTGGATGTGTGGACCGTTAACAGCGTGCATGAAATGAAGGAGCTTATTAATCTGGGTGTTAATGGGATTATTACTGATCGACCTGAATTGCTTAATGGGGTTGTTCTGGATTAAAAGACAATTTTTCGTCGTAACATAATATTAAACTGGCAATCCAATGAAAAATTGCCTAAAAATAATACATCATTGGATAGTAAGTAATATCATCAAATATGGGTGTAAGTATGAGCAAAGAATTAGCACGTTTAATGGCTAAAGAAGGTATATCACAGAGCGGACTTTCCAGAGCTACTGGGGTTCCCCAGCCAACTATTAACAGAATCCTTAGTCAGGTAACTCAGGATCCTCGGCGTGACTCGATGGCCGCTCTTGCTAATTATTTTGGTGTGCCTATAGATTCTCTGTATGCAAGTTCCCCACCAAATAAAGCTTCAGGCAAAAAAATTAACTCGGTCGAGGAAATCTACAACAGGATTTTGGGCTTATCCAAAACGGAGCGATCAAAATTATTTGTTAAAGTTGCCGATCGCTTTAACCAATAACCCACTCAATTATTGAGATACTATTTAGTGTACTGTTCCAGCAAATCAACTAGCTTTGATTTGCTGTCATCGTTGATACTGTTAAGCAAGGCTTCAAATTCCATGAGGCCAGCGGTAAATTTCTCTTCCAATAATTTTTGATTAATGGTTTCTTGGCGCTTTGCGCTTAGCTCAAGATCTAACATAGTGGCTCTCATTATCAGCAACTTTTTAGCTATTTAATCAATAGCTGCTCAGCACAAGTCCTTTTGCATGTAAATCCTGAATTCAGTGCCTATTTTTATTGATTAATGGATGGCTTACTATAGTCTTTGCGTACTAATACTTTAGTATTAATTTTGATTGCATACTTTGATCTGGTTTTCGGATGATTTGATCCCGAAGAAATACCTGACTTTCTAGTCGTCTAAGGGGATTCTGATTGATTTCAGGGTGCTGGCTAAAATTATGCTTGTATAAAAGGCTATTCTACTTAAATTTACAGAGAAGCTATGGATACTGAATTTTGGATTTCTGTCACCTTGGCCTGTTTGTTAGGGGCTATGTCGCCGGGGCTTAGCCTTGCAGTAATTGTCAATTTATCGCTCTCTCAGGGAAGAATTGCGGGCTTAATAGCGGCAATTAGTCATGGCTTAATGATAGGTTTGTTCGCTTTTATCACCGCCTCTGGATTGGTTGTTATTCTCGATCGTTATCCGGTGCTTTTTAATGCAGTGCAAATTGGTGGCTGTGTATTTTTAATCTGGATGGCGCTTAAATTATTGTTTGCGACAGGGAGTCGAACTGCCTATTCGGTAGACGCTACAAAGTCCTCAAAATGGTCAGCTGCTCGGGATGGCGTCTTAATCGCTCTGGTTAACCCCAAGATCATTATTTTTTTTAGTGCTTTATTCAGTCAGTTTGTCGATGCCAATAGCCAACTCTGGGAAAAAACCCTGATGGCTCTAATTGCTGGCACTGTGGATATGCTCTGGTATATGTTGATGGCTATAGTTATTTCTCGCCCGAGTTCGTTGATGTCCTACCAGCGTCACAGCCGTTGGATCGATAAGTGTTTTTCACTAGTATTACTGATAATAGCAATAGGATTTATTATTCAAATTATCGTTTGAGCAGCATATATACTGTTCGTTGACCTTAAATTTCTGTGAGAAAAACCTTTGCCTACATCTTATAAAAACCTTTATGAACTGGCTGCACTGAATCGCGGTGGGGTGAATGAACTTGAGGCTATCTTACCTCGTGCAAAAACGACTGCAGAGTTAGCCGCCCAGACGGATGATCGATATTTGTCGATGATGACCCGCTGCGTGTTTCGCGCCGGTTTCGTTTGGCGGGTTATAGATAATAAGTGGCCGGGTTTTGAGGCTGCTTTTTCTCAGTTTAACCCCTTGGCAATTGCTCATTACAGCGACGAGAAGCTCGAAGAATTGGCCAAGGACACGCGTATTGTTCGCAATTTCACCAAGATTGTCTCGGTGAGACACAACGCAATGTATGTTTTGGACAGGCAGCACAGTCATGGCAGTTTTGCTAAGTTTATTGCCGAGTGGCCAGATGATGATCTGGTTGGGCTATGGTTAGAGTTAAAAAAACAGGGCTCAAGATTGGGCGGTAATTCTGGCCCAATGATGTTGCGCAGTATGGGTAAGGATACGTTTTTACTCACCAAAGATGTCTCTGATGCATTGGTTAATCAGGGACTAATGAAAAAATTTAGCCCAACAGCGCAGAGAGATATGCGCTTAGTGGCGGAGATTTTCGCTGATCTGCGTGAGCAGTCGGGCCGCTCTCTCTGTGAGATTAGTCGGATTCTTGCCTGCACAGTTTAAGCTTGTGATTTCCTTGGTCTGGTCTTGATTTCCCTCAGTTCGGAGTGTTTTTTAACTGCGAAAGATTAAAATTTTCAGTACTTTTTGTACCTTCTTTTCAACGCAGTGTTATTATGCATGCGTTTCCTAAGGGGCGGCCTAGTAGTTTAGGCCTGAGATGTACCCTTTGAACCTGATCCGGATTATGCCGGCGTAGGAATAGGACTATTAGTCAGTTTACCTTTCACCTCGTCTTTTGACTCCGGGTCTCCTTAACTTTAAATAATGTTACTGAGGCTCATATGAATTTTTATCGTACCACCCTTAATGCCGCCCTTGGGGCTTTCTTTGCAGCTGTTGCTGCGTCTGTTTTTCTTGGTTCTTCAGCTTTCGCTGAAGAGGCTGTAGAAGGCTCCATAGACGAAGTAATAGTCAGTGCAGACTTTCGTGATACTAAACTGCTAAGCACGGCGGCCAGTGTCAGCGTAATTGACAGTCAAACCATAGATCGCAGACAGGCGCGCCACCTTGAACAGTTGCTGAATCTGGCACCCAATGTAAATTTTGCCAGTGGTGCTTCTCGTGGTCGTTTTATACAGATTCGCGGTATTGGTGAACGCAGTCAGTTTGTTGAACCGCTTAATCCATCGGTGGGTACGCTTGTTGACGGTATTGATTTTACGGGTATTGCCGGTGCAGCTACGACTATGGATATTCAGCAAATTGAGATATTGCGTGGACCTCAGGGTACGCTTTACGGTGCCAATGCATTGGCTGGGTTAATTAATCTAAAGTCGAATCAGCCTACTGAACAGGCTGAGGGTAATCTTGAAGTATCCATGGGTGATTACAATACTCAAACAGTCAGTGGGGCTGTTGGTGGTGCCTTGAGTGAAGATTTGGCGGCTCGTATTGCACTACAACAGCACAGTAGCGATGGCTATATAAGGAATGATTTTCTTAAGCGTGATGACACCGATAATATCGACGAACTTAGTATTCGCTCGATTTTAGACTGGCAAACCAGTGAAGATTTAGCGCTTAAATTGACAGTTTTCCATGTTAATGCAGACAATGGTTACGACGGTTTTTCTCTGGATAATACGCGTCACACGCTATCCGATACTCCCGGCCATGACCGTCAGGAATCTACAGCCTTTGCCGTTGAGAGCAACTGGCAGGCCAGTGATACTTTTGATTTGATAGGTCTGGTGAGCTTTGCCGACACCAATCTTGAATATGGCTATGATGAGGATTGGGCTTATCCAGATATCTGCACAGGTCAGCCCTGTGAAGGTTGGGAATACAATTCAGTGGATAACTATATCCGCGATCGTAAAAACGCTACCGTTGATATAAAGCTTGTATCGACAGACGGCGGCAGAATCTTAAATAACACTAGTGATTGGGTGGTTGGTGTTTACTGGCGTGATCAAGATGAGCAGTTACTGCGTCAATACACATACGCCTCTGGCGACTTTAGTAGTGACTTTGATACTAATAATCAGGCTATTTATGGACAGCTTGATAGCCAGTTATCGGATTCGTTGATATTGACCTCAGGCTTGCGCTTTGAAAAGCGCAAAGCAGATTATGTTGATAGTGAAAGTGTCGCTCATGAAGTTGATGAAAGCCTCTGGGGTGGTCGTATAGCGCTTAACTATAAGCTTTCAGATCAAACTATGGTCTACGGATTAATAGCGCGTGGTTACAAGGCTGGTGGCGTCAATAGCGAACCGTCTCTTGCTGCTGAAGACCGCCAGTTTGATACCGAAATAATGTGGAATCTTGAAACTGGTGTCAAAGGCCAATGGTTAGATGATCAGTTACAAGCTCAAGTGGCTGCTTTTTATCAGAAGCGTGATGATATCCAAATTAAGCAGTCGTTAGTGCTGGCGCGGGAAGACAGTAATGCCTCTGACTTTATTGACTACTTTGGTAATTCAGCTAATGGCAGTAACTATGGTATTGAGGTTGAGTTGAACTGGTTTGCCAGTGATTCGCTGGCGGTATTTGCCAGTTTAGGTTGGTTAGAAACTGAGTATGATATTCCGCTTTCCGAAGATCTAGATAGCCGTGAGCAGGCTCATGCCCCAAGTTATCAATTTGCTCTTGGCACGACTTTTCAAGTGAGCCAAAATTTAGCACTAACTCTTGATGTAGAGGGTAAAGATCAGTTTTATCTCTCCTCTAGCCACAATGAGCAGACAGAATCTTACCAGCTGTTAAATACCAATATGACATACAATTTAGACGGATGGCAGCTGTCCCTATGGGGCCGAAACCTAACGGATGAGGATGTCATCGTTCGAGGTTTTGGTGGCTTTGGTAATGACCCACGTAAATTTTATGAGACTGAAGCCTATTACCAATATGGTGAGCCACGAATGTTTGGTCTCAGTGGCAAATACGACTTCTAAAACAGCAGATTAAAAAGGAGCTTTAACATGCAAGTAACAATCGATATCAGTATGTATCCCAACCGGGAGGACTTTATTCCTCCCATTGATGCCTTTATTGAAAAGATTAATCAGTTTGAGAGTCTTAAAATCACCACGTTTCCTACCAGCACTGTGGTGCAGGGTGAATACGAGCATGCCATGAAGGCGGTGCAGGAGACCATTGCGGCCTGTTATCAAGAGTTTAATATGGCAGTCTATGTGGCGAAAATTATTCCCGGTTACGAGGCGTTATAAAGAATGTTTGATTGGGTCAATCTTGAGACAGTGGCGGTAGTTTTATCTATCGCCTATCTTGTTCTCGCCATGAAAGAGAATAGCCTCTGCTGGTACTGCGCGTTTTTCAGTACCGCTATCTATGTGTGGATTTTTGGCGATGTCAACCTGTATATGGAATCTGCGCTAAATGTCTATTACATGGTGATGGCGGTTTATGGCTGGTATCTTTGGCAGCGGGGCGGTGATAGTCAAGGCGGAATTGAAATCTCCCGTTGGTCGCTGGCAACCCACGTTAGTGCTATTGGGATTATAATGATAGCCACGGTGATTTCAGGCTATTTGTTGGCCGCCAACACCGATGCAAGATTGCCTTATCTTGATTCTTTCACCACTTGGGCGAGCGTGATTACAACGCTGATGGTGGCGAGAAAAATTATTGAGAATTGGTTGTATTGGGTGGTTATAGATACTGTGTCGATTTTCCTTTATCTTGACCGAGGCCTTTACCAAACTGCGGGGCTATTTGTGCTCTATATTATTCTCGCTGTTGCTGGTTATATTATCTGGACAAAGAAATATCGTGAACAGTACAGAGCAGATTCTTCAGCAGACGCTATCTAACTGGCAGAACTGGCAGACTGGTAAGATAACGCTTGCCAGCCAGCCTGAGGTTCTGAGTGAGTTGATAGGCGGTAAAACCAACCACTCGTTTTTAGTGGCGAGCGGCTCTTTTAAAGCGGTGGTCAGAATTAATGCCGCCAATGATTCAAGTTTGGGGATTGATCGGGTTAGAGAGAGAAAGATCCTTCAGTTATTGCAACCCACCGGATTTGTGCCGGAGCTGTTCTTTTCTAGTGGAGAAGTATTAGTTGCCGATTATTGTGAAGGACGTCAATGGGTTACTGCTGATCTGGATGATACTGACAATCGCCGTGCGGTTAATCATATGCTCAAGCAGATACAGTCTATTACTGTCACTGATCTAGAGGCACGTAACTATTTCAATTACTGCACAGCCTATATCAATCAGCTAGATCAGAGCCTGATCAGCGATTCTCTCATCGAGAAGATTTTGTTAGCCGCCGCGGCGATTGACGCTAGCGTTTGGACACCGGTTATCTGTCATCATGATTTGGTGCCAGAAAATATTATTGTCACAGACGCTGGACTGGTTCTATTGGATTGGGAATATGCTGCAATGGGGCATCCAGCCCTAGATTATATACGCCTCTATCAGGGCGATCTGACATTGGCTAATCTGCCGTATGATAGGTACAGCATTAATCAATTGGAGATACTTCAGCGCGGTATGGATGATCTCTGGTTGTTGGTGCAAGATTAATTTTTGAGGTAGTTTATGAGTAAGCAATTGAATCCACTCACCCCTGAAGAGAAATATGTTATTCAAGATAAGGGCACCGAACAGCCTTTTACCGGTGAATATACGGATAAAACTGATGGCGGTTTCTACCTATGCAAGCAGTGTGATGCAACGCTGTATCGGTCTGAGCATAAGTTTCCCTCTCACTGTGGCTGGCCGAGTTTTGATGATGAGATTGCTGGGGCGGTTAGGCGCGAACCTGATGCGGACGGTCGCAGGGTAGAAATTCTATGCCAAAACTGTGATGGCCACTTGGGGCATGTTTTTGAGGGTGAGGGTTTTACAGTGAAGAATATTCGCCACTGTGTTAATTCGATTTCAATGAAGTTTATTGCTGAGTAATTGTCTGAGGCAGCCAGTTATTTAACTAGCCGGGTAAAACCCTCTTTTAGGGTTAGTTCGAATCATCTAAGTCCTTGATAAAATAGCTTTTACAGCCCAATTCCTGTAGTCTGCGCGCCATTCTATAGGTGTACTCAATTCCGAGTGGCACCAATCACAAAAAGACACCTTATGACCTTTAAAGACCTGGGCCTGTCAGCTCCAATTCTCAAAGCCATTGCTACGCAGGGCTACGAGACACCATCTTCCATTCAGGAGAAAGCCATACCGGCAGTTTTGGATGGACGCGATGTTATGGCCGCCGCACAAACTGGCACCGGAAAGACCGCTGGTTTTACACTGCCAATACTTGAAAATTTAAGCAGTGGCAGCCGTGCTCAACCCAATCATATTCGCACATTAATATTGACACCAACTCGCGAACTAGCAGCACAGGTGGGCGAGAGTGTTGCTACCTACAGCAAGCATCTGTCTCTGACATCTGCAGTTGTGTTCGGCGGTGTAAAGATCAACCCTCAGATGATGAAACTGCGCAAAGGCGTTGATATTCTGGTTGCAACACCTGGCCGGCTAATGGATCTGCACAGTCAGAATGCGGTTAAGTTTAATTACGTCGAAGTGCTAGTGTTAGATGAAGCCGACCGTATGTTAGATATGGGCTTTATTCATGATATTAAGCGTATTATTCAATTGCTGCCGAGACGCCGACAGAATCTTATGTTCTCAGCAACTTTCTCTGATGATATTCGCAAACTGGCTAAAGGCTTAGTCAATAACCCAATCGAGATTTCAGTTACACCGCGAAACGCAGCGGCACCCTCTGTTACTCAGTCGGTCTACACCGTTGATAAAAAACAAAAAGCGGCGGTACTGACGCGTTTGATTCACGATAACAGTTGGGGTCAGGCGTTGGTATTCACCAAAACCAAGCATGGCGCCAATAAGCTGACCAAGCATCTTGAAGCTGAGGGCATAGTCGCTGCGGCGATCCATGGCAATAAAAGTCAGGGTGCACGCACCAAGGCTTTGGCCGGATTTAAAGCGGGCGAGATTCGTATTCTGGTGGCCACGGATATTGCTGCTCGTGGTTTGGATATTGAGCAGCTTCCCCAAGTAGTCAACTTTGACTTGCCTAATGTCGCGGAAGATTATGTTCACCGTATTGGCCGCACTGGCCGTGCTGGTTCTACAGGTACTGCAATCTCATTGGTCAGTGCCGATGAAGTTGATCTGCTTTCAGATATTGAGCGTCTCACTCAGAAGTTGTTACCCCGCGACGTAATGGATGGTTTTGAGCCTGTCCACGATGTGCCAGAAACCACCTTAGATCGTCCAGTCCGTTCTAAAAAGCCGCGCAAAGCGTTGAAAAGCGAGACTAATAGTCGAGGAAACAGCCGGCCTGACTCAAAAACTAAACGTACCAGCACTTATTCTCACGGACCCAAGCCGGGTGCTAAGAAAAAAAGCGGTGGTCGAGACGGCAGCCGTGAAGGTAACCGGGAGACCGCCAAAGGTCGCCCTGCATCGCGCTCTTCCAGTCAAGAGGGTCGAGGAAACTCACCCCAGTCTGGCAATCGGTCAGAGGGTCCCTATGGAAAAAGTTCTAGCGGCAACAGAAACTCAAAACCAGCTTCAAGAGGGAATTCTCGGCCTCAACAACGGAGTCCGCAAGGTTAACCAATAGGCAAGGCTTGGTCATCAGGAAAGGTATGGATTTCTCATACCTGCTCCTGCTTGTTCGATTCGAATATTACAGAATTAGTTTCACAGCATTAGCATTCCAACCATCGCCCAGATCGGTTGTGAATTTATCCTTAATAGTTATTTGAGAATTTTAAATGTTTGAGCTTCGCGCTAGTCGAGTTGTATCCTATAAAAATGATCTGTTATCCGGTTTAACCGTTGCCCTGGCACTGGTGCCAGAAGCCGTAGCCTTTGCCTTTGTTGCAGGGGTTGAGCCTCTGGTCGGTCTGTATGCCGCGTTTATGGTCGGTTTGATCACTGCCTGTATTGGCGGCCGTCCCGGCATGATTTCCGGTGCTACTGGGGCACTGGCTGTAGTGATGGTTTCACTGGTTGCGCAACACGGTGTTGAGTATCTATTTATTACTGTGGTCTTGATGGGCTTCTTGCAGATAACCGCGGGTGTTTTAAAACTGGGTAAATTTATTCGCATGGTGCCTCACCCAGTGATGCTGGGTTTTGTAAATGGCTTGGCGATTGTTATCTTCCTCGCTCAGTTGAGTCAGTTTGGGGTTGCCGGAGAGCCGGGTTGGCTTGCGGGAACAGCGCTACAGGGTTCAATTGTTGATGTCGCTTGGTTGCAGGGCGAACAGCTTTATATGCTGCTCGGTCTGGTTATTCTGACCATGGTAATCATTCATTACTTACCGCGGTTTACTCGCGTAATTCCCTCATCTCTAGCGGCTATTGTCTGTGTAACCCTAATCGTTATGGGCTTTAATTTGGATACCCGTGTCGTGGGTGATGTCGCTTCTATTGCTGGAGGCTTGCCGAGTTTCCATATTCCAGTGGTGCCATTTACCTTTGAGACGCTGGCAATTATTTTCCCCTATGCATTTATTCTAGCGGCTATTGGTTTGATTGAATCACTGCTGACACTGCGACTGATTGATGAAATTACCGAAACCCGCGGTCGCGGAAATCGTGAATGTATTGGTCAGGGTGTGGCTAACACAGTGACTGGATTCTTTGGTGGTATGGGCGGTTGCGCGATGATCGGACAGAGTATGATCAATGTAAACTCCGGTGGTCGCGGTCGTCTGTCGGGTATTACTGCGGCTTTTTGTCTACTGCTATTTATTCTGGTAGGTTCTTCACTGATTGAGACGATACCTCTGGCGGCCCTAATCGGCGTTATGTTTATTGTTGTTATTGGCACCTTTGAATGGAGTAGTTTCAGAATTATCGGCAAAGTTCCGCGTAGTGATGCGTTGATTCTCGTATTGGTTTCCGGTGTGACTGTGGTTACTGATCTGGCTGTTGCTGTAGTGGTGGGAGTTATTGTTTCTGCCGTTGTCTTTGCTTGGGAACACGCTAAATATATTCGTATTGAAGCGCGCGAAGATCACAAGGGCTCAACAGTTTATGCGGTTACTGGACCCCTATTCTTCGGCTCTGTAACCTCATTCTTAGAGCGTTTTGATCCGCAGACGGATAATGACGATGTGGTTATTGATTTTGCTCGTTCAAGAGTGGCTGATCACTCTGGTTTGGAGGCAATTGATACTCTGGCTGAACGTTATCTCAATGCCGGAAAAACACTGCATCTGGTTCACCTTAGCGATGAGTGCCGCAAGCTTTTGAAGAACGCTGGCAGTCTCGTTGAAGTGAATGTCATTGAAGATCCAAAATATTTTGTTGCGGAAGATAGTCTGGCTTAATCGGGTTTTCTTTCCTGCATATTTATGCATTCTCGCTACTGCTCTGCGGTAGTGTCAAAGTCTATTTCTATACAGTGAAATAGACTTTGACAGATCGTTAGGATTCAACCTGGCCTAAATTGGCATGGATAACCGCTCCATTAATAACCGGGTTTTCGCTGCAAAAGAATAATGTCTTAGCAATTTCCTGAGGTTCTATAAGTCGTTTTTGGGTGACTTTCTCGGCTAATTGCAGGCTATTCTCAGCACCTTCGCCTATATGTTCTCTGAGCATTTCAGTGTCGGTAAAACCGGGACAAATAGCCGCAGTATGAATCTGCTTGCCAACAAGATCCTGACAGTTTGAACGCATCATACCAATGCCTGCATGTTTACTTAGAGTGTAAGAATAGCTGTTGCCAACCGCTTTTTCAGAGAGGGTTGAGCCGATATATAAGATGCTGGATTGAGGTTTCATAGAGGGCAGAATAAGCCTATTTAGACGCTGTGGAGCCACTATATTGACCTCGCAGACCTTACGTAAATTTTCAGCCTTTAAACTATCTATAGAGTCTTTTAGCAACAGTGCTGCATTGTGAATTAAGCAAATCCGGTCCGCTTGCTTTAACGGTTTAATCAACTCGGCCTCAAAGCCTATCGGCCATTCAGAATCTGCCAAATCTATAGAATAATTAATCACGCCATCTATATCGCACTGGTTGCGAGATAGATTGATCACTGAATAACCCTCAGATACAAACAGTTTTGCGGTGGCTTTGCCAATGCCTCGGCTGGCACCTGTAATCACTAAGTAGTTATTCATTGGAATTTCCCTTTCCCTCTCCCTTTCCCTTTCCCTTTCCCTTTGAGTAAAAGCTAGTGACGGATTGACCAGATCCAGAGCTAACATCAACTTCTAGGTTCTCTATACAGACTCGTTCAAAGAGCCCTGACAGCCTAAGTTGCTCAATAATATAGTTTCCCAGTTCTTCTAAGGTGATATTGGCAACGGGTAATAGCAGGGTGTCGCACTGCAATAGCAGCATTTCCTGATCGTTAAACAATACCGAGTAATAATTGCTTTTTTCTCTAATGGTCAGATGCTTTGAGTTTTCAGCAATCAATGTATATTCATCCAAACTATCACAGATAGAGGCTAATTCGCGCTTTAATTCGTTGTAATCGAAGGCCAAGCCATCCGCTTGAATCTGACTTGTTGCAACAGCCTTAACGGCAAAATTATGGCCATGCAAACGCTCGCGATCGGTAGCTGAAAAAATCGTAAAATGGGCAGCGCTAAAATGTAAATATTCGTTATGAATATTAATAGACAGGTTTTTCTTATGCATAATTTAGTCTTTCCATGAAATCTCTCTCTTACATTCCGTTGCTGAATTCTGTTTCGGCGGGTAGTTCTTGCCTCACGCCCCTTAGGGCCAACGAATAGCTAACCAGTAGATTCAGACAGTGGGTCATGCGACGTTCAAGGTAGGATTGGGATTCTGGATGATTTTCAGAATCGGTATTAAATACTGATTGAACGCGGCGAATAATAAGGTGTTCGGGCAGGTAGCAAATACGGCTGTTTTTGTAGCTGCTACTGCGCAGCTCTACGATAGGGTAGGCGCCACCTTCTCCGGCTGATACGGCAATAATCAGCGCCGGTTTGTGGGCAAGTTGCCCGCCACTGTAATGGAGAAAAAAGTTTTTTACCGCGGCTGGAACCATGCCATGCCATTCGGGCACAACAAAGACAAAGCCATCACTATCCTCAAGTTGGTCAGCCAATAATTCGATCTGTTGCTGTTCAATATTCTCGAACGTTACATCCCATAGGGGTAATTTAGTGTTGGCGAGATCAATTAAATCAACACTCAAATCAACACTTAAATTAACACCTACATTATCTCTGCTTACCCCATCTAAAGTGCTCAGTTGATGCTCTACCGCCCGGGCTATTTTCACACTTTCAGATTGCTGTCTATGACTGCCAGATATGATGCTTAGCTTAATTTCTTGACTCATTCCCTGCGTTCCTATGGTTAATTGTTTTTTAATCAGACTTGAACAAATCTTCCTTATTGATCATTCTTAGCACATAAACACGACGTTTTTTTATGATTTAAAGGAGTATTTCGTGAAATTAGAGTCAGCAGAAAAGAAAATTTTGGGTCTATTACAAAAAGATGGCCATCTATCCAATGCCCGATTAGCTGAAAAAGTGGGCCTCTCTGAATCACCCTGTTTTCGCCGAGTTAAACAGATGGAATCTGAAGGACTTATCAAGGGCTACGCGGCAATTGTTGATCAGCGAATACTGGGCTTGGATATTACCGCCTTTGTACAGATCACCATGAAAGATCAGACCAGCTACGACGAGCAACAGTTTTCGGCTTGCGTTATGGCTGACGACTATATTGTTGAGTGCTATGCCATGTCTGGTCACTACGACTATTTGATGAAGGTAGTGGCGCGCAATATGGATCACTTTTCTGAGATAGCTATGCGTCGTATTCTCGCTTTCCCTGGGGTTAAATCCATAGAGTCGAGCTTTAATCTCAAAGAGATGAAAAATAGCCACTGTTTGCCTGCTAACTAACAGGGTTGCGCTAATGGATGTTGGCTTTTTAGCGAACTAAAGCGCTTCAGACCATAGTCAATTAGCTGTGCTGTTTCTCGGTTACTATTTTTTTGCAGGATAAGCAGCTGTTCTTTTAACCGCTGTGCTGACTCCGACTCGAGTTTAAATAATATTGAAAGTTCTAGGGCTTCGAAAATCAGTAGCCATTCATTGGCATACTGTTTTTCTATATGGCTGATTAATTCTCTCGCAGCCTTTATGTTCTTCTTGGGTTCTTCGCGAAGGCAGCGTAACTTGGCATAGCAGAAAAAGAGTTCTTCAGTCGCTTTATCGACAATTAAGTCGGGTGTTGATTGCTCTATCGAGGTGTAAAGAGGGTAGGCGGTCTTATCGGCAGAACCACCATAAACTGAGCTAATAGAATGACCAATAGCCATGTCATAGACCCCCCAGTCTGGATGAAATAATAAACTGCCATCGCCCAACTTAACGGTGCACTGCTGGATCGAAAATAGAACGTTCTTTTGCTCGCGGCGCGTAATGCCAATAAGCACACCGCTGACGACTATCCCAGATAGAAACTCAAGCCTAATCGGCTGGTTGATTGCAATAGCGTACTGTTTTAGCTCATCTACGGTATGCACTGAAAGGCAGCGTTCCATACCCTGTAACTTGCCGATAGGGCTTCCGTAGCCCGAGGTGTGATATTCGATGCCCTGATTGTCCAATTCAACGGATTGGTAGGCCAGTTGTGTGGGGCCGCAGGTCTGAAGATAGATAGGGTTGCCCACCGCATCGCTAATCAGATTGCTAAACTGTCCAGATATTTCTATCTCGGAATTGAGAACGCAGGTGTTGACTGTTTCAGCGTCAATGGCTCTGTTAAGAGCTTCTGCTCCGCCGCGGACACAGCACATCTGATGAGCGAACTCTTCGAGTACCTGGCTTAGATGGCGACAGTTCTTGGTGACAAATAAATTTGGCTGCTGCTCGGTAATATCATATTTAGTCTTTATTGCGTCGACAGTTAAGGTCTTTTTAATTACCTTTTTATCGTCGAGACAGTCAACACTTTCCCCTAGAGACGAGAGCAGCCCGGCACCAAAAATTTTGTAGTTATCAATAGTCCCGACCAGACCATATTCCACGGTCCACCAATGAAGTCGTGAGAGCAGTGCTGATTCCGAGGGGACATTGTTAGCACTGATGGCCTCTTTCAGTGAGATTTCGGCCCCTTGAATAGCCTCGGCTGAGGCACTGTCATCACCTTTGATAATAGAGAGATGGCGTATCGCGTTATAGACGTCGATATCCCCTTTATTAGAGATCGCGCGCATACCCAGCTCGCCAAATCGCTGCAGAAATTCGGCGTAATCAACATCAATTATAAACGGTGCATGGCCGGCGCTCTCATGCACAATGTCGGGCGCGGGGGTGTAGAGCATATGATTTATCGTGCGTATATCAACGGCTATCACCAAGACTTTTAGTGCTTGGAACTCCATAAATATGGCTGGAGGTAGAAAACCATCCACTACAACCGCCCGCCAACCTATTTGCTGTAGCGCTTGATTTATCTCTTCGATTTTGGGGATTTTTTCAAGGCCGATCCCTGTTTCAATTAATCCTTGGGAGTAAATTTTCTCTGCAGTGGAGGCTAAGTTTTCGCTTAATTGATACAGCAAGAAGCGCCAAACAGCATGGTCTCGCGGTGAGTAACGACTGTAATCCTGAGTGGCTACATAGGGCTGAAGGTGATTTGGAAGACTGCGGATAACATCCTGTTGACTTAGCATGGCGAGGTCACTCCAGTGACTTAATGAAATTATTGAAGGCCAAAAGCCCATACTAGAGGGTTTGATTGGGCTAAATTCCTCTAAAACAGTTGGCTGGAATGATAATTAGAAATATTTGTTCGTTATATAGCCTTTTTGCGGATTATTTCTTTTCAGAGGGAAAGCTCATTCTATTTTCTTAGCTTGTTGTGGATTGATATTTATTGTTTGATAGCGGCTGGTATTTTTGTAAGTGCTGTCTTTTTAGGCGCTATCTTTGTAATAGGTTAGCTATTTAATTTTTTGAGTGAAATATTTTGTCCGATACCCCACTTCAGTTAAAGCAGTTCCTTCCCTACCAGCTTGCCAAGTTGGCACAGCAGGTGAGTGCCAGTCTTGCGGTGACCTATGAACAGCGCTTTGCATTAACCATCTCGCAGTGGAGGGTATTGGCCTGTCTCGGGGAAAAGGGACAGGCCACTTCAAAAATGATTGCCGACGAAAGCTTTATGGACAAGGTCAAGACTAGTCGCGCGATTAAAGAACTCATTGACCGGGGCCTGTTGGTCAAACAGGCAGATCAAGCCGATAGCCGATCTTTTTGGCTTAGCCTAAGTGATGCAGGTGAGGCGCTCTACAGTAGCGTAATCCCCTATGCGATTGACTGGGAAGAGCAATTTCTTGTCGAGCTCAGTGCTTCAGAACGAGAAAATCTTAAAGCAATTATCAGTAAACTTCAGGCCTCGCTCCAGCAGGCTGATTAGTCACAGTAAGCATCACAGCTTTGCTTATTGACTATAGTTACAAATGAAACTATATTTCTTTTACGTGTTCGAGCTAAATCCAGCTTGATATGGCAAAGGAGTGTTTGTTGTGGATCTGTTTGAAAATCCTATGGGGCTTAACGGCTTCGAATTTGTTGAATTTAGTGCCTCTCAAGAGGGACTTCTAGAAAGCGTTTTTGAGACCCTCGGTTTTACCCTGGTGGCACGTCATCGCTCTAAAAATGCTCTACTTTATCGGCAGGGATCGATTAATTTTATTATTAATTACGAACCCTCTAGCTATGCCCATTATTTCGCAGAAGAGCACGGCCCCTCGGCCTGTGGTATGGCATTTAGGGTGGAAAATTCTCAACAAGCCTACACCCGAGCACTGGAATTGGGCGCGCAGCCTATGGATATTCCTGTAGGGCCTATGGAACTGAAATTACCGGCTATCAAAGGTATTGGCGGCGCGCCACTGTATTTGATAGATCGCTACGAAGAGGGCTCCTCAATCTACGATATCGACTTTACCTATTTGGACGGAGTCGATCGCAACCCCGAGGGCTGTGGATTAAACGTTATTGATCATCTTACCCACAATGTCTATCGGGGCCGAATGGCTTTTTGGGCGGACTATTATGAGCGCATATTCAATTTCCGTGAGATTCGCTATTTTGATATCAAGGGCGAATATACCGGCCTAACCTCCAAAGCCATGTCAGCACCCGATGGCTTAATTCGCATTCCACTCAATGAAGAGTCCTCCCAGGGGGGGCAGATCGAAGAGTTTTTAATGGATTACAATGGTGAGGGTATTCAGCATATTGCCTTTTCATGTGACGATATAATTGACGTTTGGGATCGTCTCAAGGCTTCCGGCGTAGAGTTTATGACACCGCCGCCCGACACCTACTACAGTATGTTAGAAGAGCGGTTGCCAAATCATGGCGAGCCCATCGATCAGCTTAAACCCCGTGGAATTCTAGTTGATGGTTCGACCACCGATGGTGACCTGAGATTACTCCTACAAATTTTCTCTCAGCCGATGGTCGGCCCGGTATTTTTTGAATTTATTCAACGCAAAAAAGATGAGGGATTTGGTGAGGGCAATTTTAAAGCGTTATTTGAATCAATCGAACGTGATCAAATTGAACGCGGTGTTCTTGATACAGAGTCTAACTAGGGTACCAAGTTATGAATATTCAGCGTATTCACCATGTTGCCTACCGCTGCCACAATGCCAAACAAACGGTTGAGTTTTATCAGCGCGTATTAGGTATGGAGTTTCAGTTGGCGATTGCGGAGAATAAAGTCCCCTCAACCAAGGCGCCAGATCCTTATATGCACGTATTTTTAGATGCGGGACAGGGCAATGTACTGGCTTTTTTTGAGGTGCCTAATTCACCGCCGATGAGCAGAGATCAAAACACGCCAAGTTGGGTCCAGCATATTGCCTTCGAAGTTAAAGATATGGATGCTTTACTGGCCGCTAAACGGCATGCCGAGGCGCAGGGAATAGAGGTTATTGGTCCGATAGATCATTGTATTTTTAAATCCATTTATTTTTTCGATCCGAATGGGCACCGTCTTGAAGTCGCGGCCAATACCGCGGAACCGGGTATGTTGCAGGAACTGCATCGAGTAGCACCGGAGATGCTTGAAGAGTGGGATCAAACAAAAACTGCGCCGACTCATGCCGCCTGGCTACACAGCGGTGAGTTTAATCTAATTAATAGCATTTCTAAAAATTCTAGCAAGGATAGCCGATGAAATTAGCATCGATAAATCAGGGGCGAGATGGGCAACTGATTGTAGTTGATCGTTTAATGCAGCGATATGTGTCGGCGCAACATATAGCACCTACACTCCAGTCCGCACTGGACGATTGGACAAACTGTGAGCCTCTGTTGTTAGCCCTCTATAACGCGTTGCAAGAGGGTAGTTTAACCGACGGCGTTCAGCCCTTTGCGAGCAACAGGTGCGCATCCCCTTTGCCTCGGGCCTTTCACTGGGTAGATGGCAGTGCTTACGTCAATCATGTGGAATTAGTGCGCAAGTCTAGAAAAGCCGAGATGCCCGAGAGCTTTTGGACTGAACCCTTGGTTTATCAGGGTGGGTCAGATACTTTTTTAGCGCCCTGTGAGGATATTCTTATGGCTGATGAGGCCTGGGGAATAGATTTCGAGGCTGAAGTTGCCGTTATTCTCGATGATGTTCCTATGGGTGTCTCTGTTGAGGAGGCTGAAAAACATATTAAGTTAGTCATGTTGGTTAATGACGTTTCATTACGTAATCTAATTCCCAACGAGCTAGCTAAAGGATTTGGGTTTTATCAATCCAAACCGTCAAGCGCATTTTCGCCCGCAGCCGTCACTATCGACGAGTTGAGAGATGCATGGCATGGCGGCAAACTGCATTTACCTCTGCGAGCGGTTTTAAACCAAGAAACGGTAGGTCAGCCCAATGCCGGTGTAGATATGACCTTTAGCTTTCCACAGCTTATTGCCCATGTGGCAAAAACCCGCGCGCTGGGTGCTGGGACTATTATTGGCTCTGGAACAGTCTCAAATGTAGATCGCTCTAATGGATCTTGCTGTCTCGCTGAAGTTCGCATGCTTGAAATCATCAATCAGGGTAATGCGCGAACTGAGTTTATGCACTTTGGTGATCAGATAATGATTGAGATGCTTGATTCACAGGGGCAGTCAATTTTTGGTCAGATTAATCAGCAGGTGCGCAAGTGTTGAGGCTGGCGACGTATTTTAGATCTTCTGCAGCCTACAGAGTCAGAATCGCGCTGCATCTCAAGGGACTTAACTGGATTGATGTTCCGGTCAACTTGCGGCTTGCTGAACAGCAAGATGCTGTGCATATAGCGATTAATTCACAGGGGCTAGTGCCGTCACTAGAGATTGGTGGGCAGTGGTTAGGCCAGTCGCTGGCGATTATTGAATATCTGGAAGAAACCTATTCTGGGCCGGCAGTTTTACCGTTAAAGACTATCGCGCGTGCACAGGTTAGAGGTTTGGCCCAGCAGTTAGCTATGGATATTCACCCGTTAAATAATTTGCGTGTGCTGAAATATTTAGAGAACAATCTAGGTGTTGATGCCGCGGCTAAAAGCGATTGGTATCAACATTGGATAAAGCTGGGCTTTAGCGCTTTTGAAGATGCGCTAAAGCGACTGGGATCGACAGGCCGATATTGTTTTGGCGACCAGCCAAGCCTTGCGGATATCTGTTTGATACCTCAAGTTTACAATGCTCGTCGATTTAACACTGATCTCTCGGAATACCCTTTAATCGAGTTAATCGACCAACATTGCAATACTTTGAAGGCATTTCAGGCAGCAGCACCAGAGCAGCAAGCCGATGCTGTTTAATCTGTTATTGGCTGGTGACAACTAGATAACAGATTAGCGGCTGATCACCGCAGTTTTCGATTGAATGAATAAGATCTCCGCGGTAGTGTGCCGAGTCTCCGCTCTCCAATTCGCAGCTAGTGTCACCAGAAACCACCTTAGCTCTGCCGCTGGTAATAGTCAGTAATTCCTTAGTGCCCTCAAAGTGAGGTGCACTGGATAGGTTTGCGCCAACGGCGATACGCAATTCATAAAACTCAATATTCTTCTCCATATGTAATGGGGAAAGGGTGCGAATTTGACACTCTTTATCAGCGCGGAAAAGATTGCTCTTATCTTCGCCATGAACCACCTCAATGGTCGATGACTGCCAGGGCTGATCAACCAGTTCGCCAATACTCATTCCGAACGCTTGGGCTATCCTAAAAGTAACAGTGAGTGTCGGATTGGCTTGGCCGCGCTCAATCTGGCTGAGCATAGAGCGACTTACGCCGGATGCTGAGGCGAGTTGGTCAAGAGTGAGTTTATGTTTTTTACGCAGCTCGGTGACTCGGTTGCAGAGTACGTGACTGGCTGGATCGCTATCGGTGATGCTCATAGTTAACCTGTTTTTATTTGTACTATACAAGAATAAAATCTTGCATAAGGGAATATTCACTTCTACGATAAGAGAATAATTTCCCTTATAGTAAACAATCCCTAGGAAAATAGCATCATGAAAGCATTGGTAAAAAGGAATTCCACGGTAGGGCTATGGTTAGAAGATGTGCCAGAGCCTCAAACGAGTATCAACGATGTGTTGATAAAAGTTAAGCGCACGGCTATCTGCGGGACGGATATGCATATTTATAACTGGGATAAATGGGCTCAGGAGACTATTCCCGTGCCGATGATTGTAGGCCACGAGTTTGTTGGCGAGATCGTTGAGGTTGGCTCTAATGTTAATGATTTTACGGCCGGTCAATTGGTTTCTGGTGAGGGCCATGTCGTCTGTGGTCGCTGTCGCAACTGCCTTGCTGGGCGTCGCCACCTCTGCGCACATACCAGTGGAATCGGCGTTGATCGTCCCGGTGCCTTTGCTGAGTATCTGGCTCTGCCTATGTCAAATGTCTGGGAGCACCGCCCAGAGATCGATCTCGATGTGGCGGCACTTTTCGACCCTCTCGGCAATGCCGTACATACCGCCTTGCAATACGATCTGCTCGGTGAAGATGTGCTGATTACTGGTGCTGGGCCCATAGGTGCAATGGCGGCGGCAGTTTGCAAGCATGCGGGAGCCCGCCATGTGGTGATCACTGATATTAATCCTCAGAGACTTGAACTGGCTAAACGCCTAGGTGCTACCTGCACCGTCGATGTTCGCACAGAGAAGCTTGAGGAAGTACAGCGTGTGCTCGGTATGTCTGAGGGCTTTGATGTGGGTTTAGAGATGTCTGGCAACCCCGATGCATTCCGTGATCTTTTAAAAAGCATGTGCCACGGCGGCAAGGTTGCCATTCTAGGCATTCCAGCAGAGGAACTGGCGATTGATTGGAGTCTGGTGATTTTTAATATGCTCACTCTCAAGGGCATCTATGGCCGCGAGATGTATGAGACTTGGTACAAGATGTCGGTGATGATTGAGACGGGTTTGGATATCTCATCGGTGATTACCCACCGCCTGCACTATACGGATTTTCAGAAGGGCTTTGATGCGATGAATGCCGGTGAGGCGAGCAAGGTTATTTTAAATTGGGATTAAGGCTTTAAACACAGGGATATTTATATGTACGGAAAATTTCAGGATCATTTAAACACTGAGCTTAAGAGCATTCAGGATGCTGGTCTTTATAAGCATGAACGGGAAATCACTTCACCTCAGGGCGCACATGTCGAAGTAAAAAGTGCTGCTGAGGTGCTTAATCTCTGCGCCAATAATTATTTGGGTTTGGCCCAGCATCCAGAGGTGAAAGCTGCGGCTCAACGAGGGCTGGATGAATGGGGTTATGGATTGGCCTCGGTGCGATTTATCTGCGGCACCCAGAGTATTCACAAACAGCTTGAAGCAAAACTCAGTGAGTTTTTAGGCTCTGAGGAGACGATTCTCTATCCGTCCTGCTTTGATGCCAATGCCGGTCTTTTTGAAACCCTGCTAAGCGCTGAGGATGCAGTGATCTCCGATGCGTTAAATCACGCCAGCATTATTGATGGTGTGCGCCTCTGCAAGGCTCAGCGCTACCGCTACCGCAACTGCGATATGGCTGATCTGGAAACCCAGCTGCAGGCGGCTGAGGCTGCAGGGGCAAGGTTTAAACTTATTACTACCGATGGTGTGTTCTCTATGGATGGCACCATTGCGCGCCTGGATGAGATCTGTGATCTGGCGGACAAATACAATGCACTGGTGCATTTTGATGACTGTCATGCCACTGGCTTTATCGGTGCTCAGGGACGCGGTACCCACGAGTACCGCAACTGTATGGATCGGGTGGATATTATTACAGGTACTCTCGGTAAAGCACTGGGCGGTGCCAGTGGCGGTTATACCAGTGCTCGCAGGGAAGTGGTTGATCTGCTGCGCCAGCGTTCACGTCCCTACCTGTTTTCCAATACGGTTGCGCCAATGGTGGTGGCGGGAGCGATAAAAGCCCTCGAGCTGGTAACTGAGTCAAATCAGTTACAGAAGCAGTTGATGGAAAATACTGCCTTTTTCCGTGAGGGATTGGCTCTTCAGGGGTTTAAATTACTGCCCGGTGAGCACCCGATAGTGCCAGTGATGTTGGAAGATGCAGTGCTGGCATCCGAGTTTGCCGCTAGGATGTTAGAGCAGGGGGTCTATGTGGTGGCGTTTTCATTTCCTGTGGTTCCGAAAGGCAAGGCGCGTATTCGCACCCAGATGTCGGCAGCACACAGCCGCGATGATTTGCAATTTGCCCTCGAGGCTTTTGCCCGAGTTAAAAAACAACTGGCGATTTAGGTAATAAATTTAATGCAAAAAAAAGGGAAAC
>Ga0209533_1001014_pt1 | contig 26566 bp, 22 predicted proteins | sample COG_04_FD_184748 | JGI IMG/M metagenome (GOLD analysis project Ga0209533, IMG submission 184748) | Pelagic Microbial community sample from North Sea - COGITO 998_met_04 (SPAdes) (version 2) | ecosystem: Environmental > Aquatic > Marine > Neritic zone/Coastal water | place: Helgoland, sampling...
CAAATCCAGCAAAACACTGTTTTTCATCAGAAAAACAATGTAACACGGTTGTTTTTGAATGATCTTTAATTGTAAATTCATTTTCACTTGTACTTAATATAAAATTTTCAAAATATAAATTTTGGCCGGGCGATAAATAAATTCCTTTTTTATTGATTTTACTACTATCAGGACAAGTTCCTAAACACATGATCGTTCCTGGTTCAACCATAAGTTTATCATCAATCATTTTTAAATAATCGCATGGTAATTTTCCAAAAGCCATTTGAATAAAAAAAAACACCAAAATAAGTTGCAGCATCATTTTATATTGGTAGCAAGGGGAACCCGTAATATGTCCGAATCTTTTCTAAAAGCTTCACCATAAAGAATTTTTGTTTTTTCAAAGGAGGTATCAAGTTCAAATCAATCGTAGAATTGATGAATCGCCTTATGCTCGGTGAGTCTAAAATTTTTAAAAATTCTTGCTTTGTATCTCGAACATAAAATTGATTTATTGTATTAATAATCATTATTATATTATTTGATGCTATAATCGGGAATTTTGAATTTGGAGCGACACTATTTTGGGATAATAGGTTGGAAGCAATGAATGAACTTCGAAGCGCGTCATTCATGTGAAAAAAATTCCAAAATAAGTCATTTGATTTATCCCAATTGTCTGCATTGTTGGGATCAGATTTTTCGGTTAAAAAATATTCTTTGAGGCCGATTTCTCCTGGGGAATCGTCCTGTACTTTTGTACCCCATCCATTCGCATATAGAAAATATTTGAATAGTTTTAAATTACCATTCTCACATGCGGCATTTAAAATACTACGTCCGTCGAATGTATCATAATAATTTAGTTTAAGTTGAGCCATAGTGTTTTTGGATTCATAGAGTAAACGATTAATTGCCTTTTGATAAACCCATTGGTCTTCTTCGTTAGGCATTACTACTTCAAAGCAGAGCGGAAAAAATGTTTTTAATTCTTCGGCGGCAATAAGTAAAGTTGGTTTGGACCCAAACTTATCTTCATATAAACGATCGTCGTTAATTAAAAGATTAATACATTCTTCCGATTTTTTACGAATTGCATTAAAAAGAGGAAGGTCGGAGATATTTTTACCATTCTGGTTCAGGTCAATATCTTTTTCGGCAAGCAATACCTTTAAACACGCAGGGTCCTCAGCAGCAACACAAAGTGCAGTTTCACCGATTCTATCCCTTTCGTTTACATTAAATTTTCTATTGGCTAACATTAATTTTAAGTACTTTAAATTTTTTGTCCTTGCAAGATACACGAATGAATCCCGAACATCATTTTCTATACGATAGGTCCAATCTAAAATAAGCTTAAAGGGGCCTTCCTTATCTTTATCAGCTGCATAAGTTAATAAAAAGAAATCAGGGTTTTCGGTCAGTTTTTTGATTTTAACCAAAAGGCGCCATTTATTTTTTTTATCACGTTGAGTTAACTCTTCAAAAATTTTGGTCAACTCGGCAGAATCATCATTGTTGATACTGGTACGTAAGCGTTCCTTCCACACCTCTGCCTCTTCTTTCCAATCCATATTAAATTGTGTTTCTTTAATTATAAAATGACAACATTTACGCATATATACTAAATAATATTTTAAACTTTTTGCAGGTTTTTTAATTTTCCAATATTTATAAATTTCTCTACCGTATAATCGGGTGTTTTACTACATGTGGTAGATTCTGAAATCATTTTTGGCGTTTGAGAAAAAAAACGGTTCAAAAAATCGTAGGCTTGGGGATGCCAAAATTACGCGGAAAAAGGGCACGTACAGTCTTTTCGTCGGCGGTCTCGTTTCTAGGTGCATCCGTTACCATCGGATCTTTTGCAGGGTAAAGGTAAGGGTGTCCGTGCGGATAGGATGTCTGTACTTCCTTTGCCATCTGTGCGAAAGTCTTAACCTCTTTTGCTTGTTTTGGGACATCAGCCCGTGGTATCTTTGCAGGCTTAGGGTTAAGAAAGTCTGCAGGAAATTCTTCTCTTTGGACAGGCACCGGAACGCGTGTCTTATAATAGTCTGCCTTCTCTTGGAAACTCATATGGTTAGGGTTAGGAAAGTCTTCAGGAAATTTTTTTGTTCGGACAGGCTCCGGAACGCTTGTCTTATCCTTTTGGAAAAACCTTTCCTTTTTTTCCTGGAAATCTATAAATTCCATTTTTTTCGAATCGGGTCCTGTGCAATAAATATGTAAATCCCCTAATTTTTTTTTTCCATGATACGTAGCGTCATTCGAAGTTGCATCATACAATATAATATTTCTAAGTTCCCTAGCAGCATCATGTACATTTTTAATACATGGGAAACCTTTTTCACATTCAGGTGTTCCATACATGTGATTGTATGTTAATTTCCCTAATAAGTCTTGTAATTTTTCTGGGAGATCTTGAAATGTTCCATTTTCGCTTGTGAGTCGGTTTACATCATTTAATAAACGCAAATCATGACTTTCGTTGCGTTTCTGGGAACTGATCCAATAATGCTTATTCGGAAAACGAACATTATCCTCCATAAACTGGAATCCTCTTGATTTCCCACAATCTGGCTTACATTTTGGTTGCTTGCAAATTTCTTTGTAGATTTTCTTACTATCTATACCCGCTTCTTTATCGTTGAAATACGAACGCCCATAATCAATCATTTTTGCAATATACTTAGATTTAAATATACATACCTCACCATCATCCATGTGATAATGAAATTCAATATAGCTATCTTTATCAGGTTCACAAACATTCACATTGAAGTCGTGTAAATCATAATGTGTAAATGAATCTGCTAATACACTCAGTGGCATATATATTTGAAAAAGTACATTTGCCAATTCTTCTTGTACAAAATCTTCATATTCCAATTTATAGTGGATTGGTTTTATTGGTAGATACTGTATCAATATTGCCAACCGACTTGAATTTTGACACGCTACTGCGTAATCAATTTTATCTTGTAGTTCCAATCCTTTCGTTATTGCAAGCATATTGGGTTTTTTTATATTATTTTTTAAATATTCCCATGCTTGATTATCTTTATACTTATAATAGCCATATGTTTCCACAAAGCAAGGAAAACGTTTATTTAATTTGTTGACGTATTGACCAACCATATACTCATACATTAAGTTATCCGATTTTGGTTCTATTGACGATTTTAATACTGCATACGTTAAATATGTACCACGTCTGTACCGAATTAAATTTATAAACCCATTATGTGACGGTTTACCAATTTGTTCAATTGGCGGTTCGACGCCCACAAACCTGGCATATTGATCATTGGATAACCCAATGTATATTGGTTTAAAATAATCAATAATGTGTATTAAATTTGCATTAAGACCGCTTGTCTTTGCCTGAACATATTCGCCGCTGTAACTAGACGAATTTAAGAAAAGACGAGCGGGATTTAACGAGTTTGTTTCATCTACCGAGGTTTTAAATCCATCAGAAAAGACTAAATTCGCCATTTCTTAAGTTAGCAAACCTTTTTGGTGTCGAATAATTTCAAATTACAATTTTTACGCATATATACTCTATTATATTTTAAACTTTTTGCAAGTTTTTTAATTTTCCAATATTGATTATCATGGATGGTAAGGTGTTAGAACAGCCATCTACAAGTAAATATTGGAGTGTATAATTTTGTTGTAATCCATAAACTAATTTTAAATGACCAAAAGCTATATGAATAAAAAACACCAAAATAAGAGTACAATACAAATTTTATTATTTTTCAAATTTTCACAAAAATAAGTTGCAGCATCATTCTATTATTATTATCCCGTAATCTTCCCGAATCTTAACTAAAAGCTCGACCATACATTTTTGTATATTGTCTTTACCGCCAGATTTAACGAATTGTGTTATTTTCGTAGATGCCAAAATATTAATAAATTTTGTTCGATCTGTATCTCGAACATAAAATGCATTAATTGTATCAACAATCAATTTTATATTACTGTGTGGTATTATTCCAACTGCAAATTGTGACTTATCACGAGGCCTACTTTCAAATAAAAGTTCGGAAGCAACTATTGAACTTCGAAGCGCGTCGTTCATATTTAAAAAATTACGAAATAATTCACTTGATGCTGTCCAATTTTTTGCATTGTTGGGTGAAAATTCCGAGTCGGGTTGAGTATCAAGTTTTTCAGGGTGAGTATCATCTATTTTTGTACCCCATCCATTGGCGTAAAGAAAATATTTAAAAAGTTTTAAATCGGAAATGTTACATGCACCGCTCAAAATACTATTTCCATCCATATCAATAATATTAAGTGCTAATTGAGCTTTAGTGTGTTTTGAGTTATAGAGTAAACGGCTAATTATCTTTTGACAAACTATATAACCTGGAAGATGAGGATCTTCGGGAATAAACTTGACTTGCGCGGCCACAAGTAAACTAGTCCTATTACGACTTAAAGGCGTTTGTTTATACAAGCGATCATCATTTATGAGAATGTTTACATTTTCTTCTCTACCGTAGCGCATTGCAGCATAAAGTGGTGTGTTAGAACCATTTGCTAAGTTTAAATCGATGTTTGGTTCCTTGAGTAATAATTGTAAACAAGTCGAGTCGTCTGTTTTTGCTGCACAACATAGTGCCGTAATGCGACAAAAATCATAAGAATTATAATTATAAGTATTGGGATCGTAAAAAAAGTTTACATCGATTTTTGGCCCAGGTTGCTGACCCCGACCTGGTATTAAATATTTTTTGTCTTTATTAGCTAGCAACAACTCCAGATACTTGGCGTTCTTTGTTGCGGCCGTATATTGTAAAATAGTAAATGGGTATATATATATATAGCTTAATATTAAATTAAATAGATCTTCTCTATTATTATCTACCGCCAATTCTAATAGTCCTTTTCCTCCATGCCATCTAGTATTAACAGGATTGTCGTCCCAAGCTTCACATCTTGTGTTTCCTTTTAATTTTAGTTTGAGTATTCTTTGCATTTCCTTAAATGCATTTGGAGGATGCAGTTCAATAAGCTCTTTCATCATTTCTCCATAATCTATATCTTTTCCCCTTTTTCCCCTCTGCATTTTGAAATCTTAAATTATTACAATAAATAATAAGGAATGCGCTTATAGTACAATCGAAATGTTATTGTTTTTCTGCCTACGCATGCACATTTGTATGTCTTTTTTATTTTTTCCAGCATACCAATTAAAATTTAATTTTTTAGTCGATTATTTAAGGTATCAATTAAAGTATTTGGTTGAACACCGAACCAAAATTTTAAAATATAAAGTTGAATGTCGACTGGAAAATTCATATTCTGTTTTAAATTAAAACAACAAAAACAAAGTAAAATTTGCATGATCAATTTCCTTGATTGTTGAGGATAATACAAATAATTTTTAGGATTCCAAAAGATATTTGCCAAGTTTAAATTTTGATTAAATACGACCATTCGTGTTAAATAGGCAGTAATTGTTTCGTTTTGTATGGGAGTTTGACGAAGTGATAACAAATCATCAATTATCATGGATGGTAAAGTGTTAGAACAGCCATCTACAAGTAAATATTGGAGTGTATAATTTTGTTGTAATCCATAAACTAATTTTAAATGACCGTCCTGTCCAATTGGATTCACTTGTAAGAATAATCGTAAAAGAGAAGTATTACTTCTTAACATCCAAGCAACAGAAGACATATCGGCTGAAGTAATATCACAATCATTGCATTTTAAACTTAAAAGCGTTGGATGAAAAGCAATACAAGCAAAGAAGATTTTAATTTGCATGTGACCAAAATGGGTATGACTTAAGTCAAGTTGTGTTAGAGAAGAAACGTTCAAATATGCAACAAATTTGATCAAGCCTTTTGTATCAAAGCAATTATTATGTGAAACAATTTTTTTAAAATGTTGACTGGTATTTTTAATCAGATTTGACCAACGACCAGGATGAATATTATTGCAAGAAAAATTAAGTGTTGTCAAAAAAGGTGTTTGTAAAACATTTTTTAAACCAAGTGCTTGAATATTATTATGTTTTATATCCAACGATGTAATCGAATTATTTTTTTTTAGCATTTCCGAAACGTAAAAAGCCCCTTCTGGACCAAAATGTAAACCACTTACGTCTAAAGTTTTTAAAGATGTTGAATTTGCAAGTCCATTAAAAAACACTTGTAAATAATCAAGTCGAAATCCAGGCATGTCAATAAATCCTAAATATTTTAAGTGTGGTAATTGTCCCAACCATTTTCCAAATTCGGGTAAATGCACACAATCATGAAAGGCTTCACTTATTAAAATATCTGTATAATTATTATATTTTACAAGTTCGACCAAAACATGTTCTTGTTCAGGTGGTTGTAATGTTGAAACAATAGCAATTTTATCCGTTGGTAAAATTTCGGCAAGCTGCAAAATATCATTACTTGAAATGTAGTTCATTTTAGATTTTTTTCTTGCAAATAAAATGACGCACACACATACAAAAACAAAATACAAAAACTGTAAGTGGAACAAAAATAATTGTCCAATAAAATTCGGTTGTGTACATTTTTTTTAAAAAAAAATATTATTTCATTTTACATATCTCTACAGCAATGAGCATAAATATTGAAATCGCACAAAAAGCATTAGAATACACTCAAGAATCTTTCACCATAAAAGATGTAAAATGCGCATTTCAAAAACAAGTTCGGAAAATGCATACCGATAAAGGCGGTGACGGAGATATTAATTTTTTAATACAATGTCGAGATTTTTTACTTGCAAAAATAAGTTGGCAACAAAAAAGATGTGAAATAACGTCATGCAAAGAATCGCCAATTTCAAATGGACTTTGTGATTTTCACCTACACTACGCCAAGACTTAAAAAATTCATTTTACAGGATGGTCCCACCGGAAAACTGTTGTGTTATATGCGGAATTTATTTAGGGGTATCAAATCCCCGTCAATTGTGCAAAAAAACTTTTTGTGGAACTTTTCCAACTGTAAAATATAACAATTTATTTTCTCGTTAATTTTTTTTCTTTCGTAAAATGAAAATAAAAATGAAAATTATTAGTTTATTTTTGTGTTTTTATTTTTGCAAAGCGCAAACATGGGACGATTTTTATAATTCAACAGAACAGGCTTATTATTATTGGCCATCAAGCGATATACCTTTTAATGATCTTTCTGGATATTTTAATGCTCCCGGCTGCTTAAATGATTGTACTATAAAAATTATTCCTTGTGAAAGCACCTGCAAACCCGGCTTAAATTGTAGTTCTCTACCTACGACCTGTGAATCTCAAAATTATGTTAATATTGTTGTTCCCTATATTGTGAAAACGCCAAATATATTAATTGAAAGTGCTCACCCAACCATAAAAGCAGTTTTTGCGATCGAATCAAGTACACGTTCATATTATAATCCAGTTTCAGGGTTTGGATCGTGTAATGCATTTAAAGTACAAACTATGAACATTTCTTTTAAAAATATTGAATTTATTATCGATCCTGAATGTAGCAGTCTTTACACTACTTTAGAAAAACTTACGCCAATATTATATACAAGTGGCGGGCATATTTCATTGACAAATATTAAATACAATTCAACTGAAGCTTTGATATTTTTTAATACTTATAATAGTCCCGTATATATAGAAACATTCAATTTAGTGTCAAACGGAACAAGTACCTATGATATTGTTTTTCTAAATACTTCTGGTACTTTAAATACTTGTTCTCAAGACTCGACAGATTGCCAAGCTCCCAGAATATTTTCAAATGGAAATCTTATTCTTCATGGGACAGAAAAAAATATACTAAATGTATCAAAACTTTTACATATGATTGAAGTTGAAGATTTTGGTTGTCCCCCCTTAATAACAACATCAAACTCAAATTGTGACAGCAAAGAAGCAGCGGGAACCATTCTTACAATTGTACTCAGTACAATTTTTGGAATTGAAGGCACAATCTTTATTTTCATGGTCGTACAAAATTACAGAACCAAAAAATTTACATCAAAGGAGTAATACCTTGTTTAAGATCGTCCGACAATTTTAACATTTCTGGTTCATTTACAGGAACTTCAGGAAAAACAAAAATTTCTGGTTCTGAACTATTTATTGCTTCTTCATCATCTTTTTGTAAAATTATTTTATTTTGTTGAAATATTTCTTCTATTTCATCAATAAGTTTATTTGCTTCAGAACTAGAAATTGCGTTTCTCCGGAGAAATCTATTAACTTGTTTTTGTGTGTTCATCTGAAGTTTTATTTGGAAAGATGTTTCAAGTGCGTATATCTAGAAAAATTTAAAATAAATTAATATAGTTTTGAAAATTATAAACATGAAAATAAAAATAAAATAAATGTACCTGTTTTTCGAGAGTTTCCATAGAGTGTATAAGATTTTCCGTTGCATTAATTAAACGCTTAATTTTATTTTCTTGAATTGTTTTTTTTAAACCGTTTTTATTCGCCTGAAAAATATAAAAAATAAAAAATAAAAAAAAATCTGAAAAAAAATAAAAAAAAAACTCAAAAAACCAAAAAAATTTTAAAAAAATAAATTTAAGAAAAAAATAATAAAAAAAAACCTGCAATTTTGTTTCGTTATCTTTGGTCAAAAATTGGTAATATTCAATTTTTTTCATAAACATTTCTGATAAGCCCTAAAAATATAAAAAGATGAGATTTATGATTTGTCCAGAATAAAGAAGGAAAAAATTACCTGCAATTCCTTTATGGCTTCTAAAATTTTTTCTTCGGCGTTTATTTTGATTGCAAAGAAATTAAGAACCCACTCAAAAAAATTGAATGCCATTTTTCGCTGGACGTAAAATACGCGTTCATTTCACATGATGTCTAGTTTATGTGACATTTTAATATTTATAACGTTTCTTGCAGGATTTGTAATTTTGTATTATAGTTTTATGATGCCGAAGATTAAAGAGGATTTTCAAGATTTTATTTGAAACACAATTCAGGATTTTTAGCATAAGGACAAAATGCAATAAGGTTTAGAACACTTAAGCAAATATCAATAGAAATAAAAATACTGACAATATGCCAAACTGGAAACCATAAACTTAAGACAGAAAAAAGAAATGCAAATTTATATAAAACTAAATGACCAAATTGCAAGAGTGGCTGTTTTTGTGTATATTTGATATTTAAGTATATTTGTCGTGAAATTATTATAATGAAAATCGTCATATAGAAAATAACCAAAAAAGTTGCACCATAGTCGTAAAAAAGAAGTGGTCCAATAAGTAAAAGAGATCTTGCAAGTAAACAAAATATAAAGTTTGTGCACTTTAAGACTTGTAAATTGCACAATGGAGTTTTTTGATCAAGTTCCAAAAAATTGGTATGCGATACGTCCATCTTTAATAGGCAGTGATTATAACCGATATGAAATTATTGAACAAAATAGTCGAAATATTTATGCATTTTTAAAATCGCCTTGTATTGGAATGGAAGGTTGTGACCGATGCAGCGGACCGCATCGAAAAAAAAATAAAAAATGTAGTAAAAATTTGAATAAGCAACCGTTTATAAAAAGTCCAGGCACGTTTCAAGGTGGAATATATTTATTTTTTTTAGATACACAACAACGAAAAGATGGTATTTGGGAAATTGTGAGTTTAAAAAAAAAATCTAATCAACGGTCTGGTATAATTCATTTACGTAAATTTTAATTTTTCAGTCATTATACAGCGTGTAGTGTGGAATGGAAAAAATAACTGCTTCCTCTGACATTGCTGAAACATGGTATAATTGCCAAAATGAAACTATGCGACACTTTTTAATGTTTTTAAAAACAACGGTAGCTACTTTACCAGTGGACGCATTTGCGGATCAAAATGTAACTGAAACTGAAAATTTGATAGCGTTAAAAGAAGAATATAATGGTCTTCGGGACATTTTAAACAGCATGTGTGATATTGTAAATATTTTAGCTATTGGACCAACAAATATTTAGTCAAATATTGCATCGTTCTTATCTGGCAAATTTTCTTCATGATAGGCGGTTAATCTAGTTTTTACAGCTTTTGATTTTTCTTTTAATGCTTGTAAATTGTTTGAATTTCCTTTTATTATAATATACTGAAATAAAATAACACTATAAAGCCACATAATTATTCCAATAACAATTTGTAATATTCCAAAGCTAATAATTAAAACAAGCTCTAAATTATATCCAGTACATTCTTTACGAAAAGGGTCATGTGCTAAAGACGACAAGGGATCATTACAAAGTCCAGCAATTCCCGTTCTTGTAGTTTCATCATAAAAACAACAGGTTTCTTCATAACGAGGAATTGCCCAACGATAATACAAAAACCAAGTTCCAACCATAAGTAAACTATTCAACATTGAAAAAATGGCAAGATCTGATCGTCCTAAAATAATATGCACAAATCCGCCTAAAATTGCAAAAGGGTCAAAAAATAAAATAGTTAAGCGATGTAAATTAAACCCATGGGTTAAAAAACTTTCTTTGCTATTTCCTTCAATATGCGAATGAAGCGCCCAACGAATATATTTTTTTAAATTCAATTTTTCTTCAATGTCTTGAAATACATGTGTATGATCATCAATGCATTCAATTATTCCCGTATAAATTCCTTCAATACCAAAACGAATGTAGTACACAAAAAAATACATTAAATAAGCATGAATGGCCATGGATAAAAAAATAGATCCCGCAAAAACAGCATTGGAAATCCAGATCCATTTTGACATCCCGTTATAAGATGTAATAATTTCAATTTTTGTTTCATTTTTATTAATTGTAGCAGACGAATTCCAACAAAGTCCTTCATTGTAATCATCAATAGAGGTATTTTCAGCATAACAAAACCAATTTACATAAATAACATCCGCAATACCAATTGCAAAAAGACCCGTAAAAACTGCAATGATATTTAACCCACGACGAATGTAAACTAAATGTCGATTTGTGTGTGTTAAATTATGTTCAGTTGACCAAAGTAACGATGTTAAATTTAAGCCAAATAATATAAACCGGTTTAAAACCGTTTCAGACATTAAATGACTTGACGTATCATCTACACTATAACCCCATTTTTTTTTTGGTGGCGGTATTGGTTTATTTTTTGGTGCAAGTTTAAATGCACGATTATACATAAAAAATATAAACCAAATACTTATACATCCCACAATCGAACCGGCAACAATGGTCGGTAAAACCCATGGCTCCATTTTTAAAACGAATATTTCAAAAATAAATTTGGATCTTGTTTTTTACCAGCGATGGCAGGTCGTAGCATGGGCGAAAATAATTCTTTAACAGTCACTATTTCACTAAAGCCAAACTTTTCTATTTCTGGTCCTACGGGTTCTGAAATATCATTAGAGGAAAATTCAGCGTGAAATGCCGTGTAATAAGCTAAACTATAAAAAGCATCATGGGTACTCTTTAACAGAGTATCCACACTTAATAAACTACGGCAGCGTAAACTTCCATCGCGTGCATATTGTACAAAACAATGAAGTGCATCCAAAGATAATTCTAAAGATGTTTCATCACTTTGTTTTACAAATGGAAGTTCACAACTAAACAATGCTTTAAATAGTCCAGTTGAAGTTAAACCAGTTGGAGTTTCACAATAATCTCCACCAAAAAAAAATAAAGCCATTAAGCGAGATAATAACATTTCATTATTTTTTCCTCCCATCATGGTTTGAAATAATTTCATATTTACTATTTCAAAACATGAAGTTGGTTTTCCAGTTAATTTTCCTGGCGTGATCCATTTTCCTTGTGGTGACATTGCATATTGTCCAGTTCCTTTACACCAAAATATGCGATCAACAATTCCTGCATCAAATGGAAATGATAAAACAACAAGTAAATCTCGATCATTACTTCCGCGTACCATAATTACTTCATTGTGTAAAAGAAATCCAATTAAATGTCGAATATGAAATAAAAATAAAACATCCGATTCTGCATGTCGAGGAATTTTTGCACCAGGACAAATTATACAATCACTTTTATTACATTTTAATTGTCCATCACATAAACTATCACCTGCAAAAAATGGTGTATCAAATACAACATGTTCATTTAATCCTTTTGCAAATTCCCATAAAGATCGACAAATAAAAACTGCGACTTGCGTTTTTGTCCATGCTGCATTTAAAAGTTGTGGAAGTGGAAACATTTTTTCTTCTCGAATAAGATCTTCAACTTTTACGCCATGACCTGTATTTTCATCAAATATTGGAATGGGTGCTTGCGCAGGATTATAAAATCGATTATCACAACCACGGATTTTTCCTGGAGGAACAGGTTTATCAGCTGCAGGTACGACATATCTTTTTTTTGAATACATTTCAACTCGACGAGCTGATGCCCATGGTTTGTCCCACAATAACACAATATGTGTTGCTCCATAATTTAAATTTTCATTTATGAATTTTTTTATAATTCGTCGACGAAATTCTACACCACTATTTATAATTTGCCCGCACCCAGAAAAATTCATTTGTTGAACTGATGCAGTTTGATCGCTAATGACAACACCAAATTTTGGTTTTGTTCGATCTTCTTTCCATTCTGTATCGGTCGGTAAAATTGTTAATAATTTTGATTCTTTTTCTACAAGTTTTGCCCATTCTATTTTAATTCCCATTTTCACAAATCTTATAAAATGACCAAAAATTAGATGAAATTTTATTTAAATAATTTTTAATTATTTTTTTCTTTTAATGGAAAAAAATGAAATACTGGTTTAGGTTGATCCGACAAGGCACCGTAAAGACAACCAATTTTAAGGTGATATTTATCCTCCTCTTTATTTCCAAATTCAATTTCCTTGAATTGTATAGGATTTTCGGTATAGATATCTTCACACATATATATTGTTAGTGCACATTTAAGTTTTTCTGCGGCGAATTTAGCTTTTGAATGAAATTCGGTGTATGGGTCTGTTAATAAAGTTTTTCTTTCATAATTAGAATAGTCACTTTGATTGAAATCGCCGTCTAAATGTTCAAACATTCCAGTTAAAATATCAATAGATTGTCGGTGTCCTACCGGTACCTCAGAGTTTTCTGAACTAAGTTTGCTTTTATAATTTACTTTTAGATCCTGAACTAACTGATCCACCTGTGCTTCTGAAAAAGATTCCATTTTAAGTGTAAAGAACGCTAAAACGCAAGCATAAAATTCGCATCGAATATGATCATTTTTGTGAGGATTAAAATTGTTATTTTCAGTTATATAGATTTGGTTTGTTTGAATTTCAAGAATATTAATAAAATATGTCACAAGATCAGAAAATGGAAGATTAGCTTTACGTTCGCGATTAACATTTTCATACATAAGCAATACGACGGGTATTTTTTTTGCAACAGGTTTTTCTAACATAACCTGTTGCAATCCATTTTTAAATGAACACCAATTTTTTCCGTCATATGTCATGTTAGTTACATGGTTTTTAATTGTGTCACCTTCCTTGTTTTCTTCGATAAAACTGATCAATTTGTATGTGCAACTTTTTGCATTAAACCGTCGAGGCATATTTTTTGTATTTGGCTTTTTGGCACCATTAAAAATAAAAATAACGAGACTAGGTTCTTTGTTTTCCGCTAATTTGCTTGCAGGGTCAAATTCTTTTGTATCATAATTATCGACCCTTTCTTGCTTTATATGCATATTGTTGTTCAAACAATCTGGTAGTTTAATCTCTTTAAAACGTGTTACTGGCGTGTACAATATTCTATTTGGTGGAGTATTTCCAGGAGTAATATAACAAAATAGCAACGAAAAAATAGAAATAAGTGGTGATATCAAATACGCTTCATTAATCGATGCATAAGTTAATCCGAGTATTTGAACTATGGCGAAAACAGCTTCTGGTTTAAAAATTTGCCAAAAATTAGGAACATTATCATATTGCGGTATTGGACATTCGGACGGAGAAAGGCAGAGTAAATCAACCATTAATTGATAATCTTCCTTTTCGTTGTTCATAAATAAATAGCGTAATCGTGGATATCGATACCAGATAACATGTAATAAACTTAAAACGGCATTTGTTGTAACATCCCTGTTTTCTTCTGTGACTTGGCGGATAAATGGTATACTAAAATTTGGAAAAATGGCGTTATGGATTTTTTTAAATAAATTTCTTGTCTGCATAACATGCAACGTTCTTGGTATTAAATTTAACGCATATTCATTATGTTTAATAATTAATACCAAACGCTGTAACTGTGGCAATTTATAAAAAGCTGGATCAACTGTATTTAAGGTATATGTTTCGTTTTCAGGAGCTTGAAAGGTGTATTTTAGAAGACATTCTATCGCAAAATGTAAAGCAATCAAAATAAAGGGTTCCAATTTTGTCATTTCCGATTTATTAATTTTACGCACAGCAGTATAAACCAGTAAACCTGGAATAATAAGTTCTGCCCCCAAGGAACTGCCAAACTCCATTAATGGTTTTATAGGTGTGTTCATTATATGAGTAAATGTTATATCTTCTGGCATAGTATTCGAAAATTTTTCAACAGCTCCAAATGTATTATACACATTAACACCAAAACTTACAGTAGATCCAAGGTCGGAAAAACGTGTCTGCCAATCAACACGACTATCTAAATATAAAGGTTTCACTTGTTGTACTTGTTCAGAAAATCGTGTATTTTCTATTAAAGGACCAAAAGTATATTCAATTTGTTGTGTAATTTTATCGTCTGTCGTTTTTAAATAATAAAGGTCAATCAACGCAGAAACACCCTTTTCAAAACTATTTTTTTGTCCTTCTGAATTTTTTTTGGCCTGAAATATTTTGACCAATAAGTTTGCTGCTCTTAATCCTGTTTGCAAATTCTTTGCAGGTAAAATTGTGCCTTCTGTATATACTTCAAGATATTTTTCAGTCGATTTTTGTAATGCGGCAATATATTCTTGTTGTTGTTTGGTCATTTGACTGTTCTCTGCAATAGAACTCATATAATAAAGAAATTCTAGTTTTGTGTTTAAATTTTTTTTAAACCAGCCGGTAAAAAAAGGTGTAAAGTCCGCTTTCTCTAACCCTGCGTCAAAGGAGGCCAAAAATCCCTTCCTAAATTTATCTTTTATTTCATTATAAACCGCTAACTTGTCATATAATTCAGAAGAAAAAGCTTGTTCAGTCTCTGTCAAACTTGTCCAATCTCTTCCTGTATTATTCAGTACTTTGTTGCTAACAAAGTTTCTGAAATCTTCCTTTTTTCCGTCCGTAATAACTCGCCAACCACCCCGAAAGTTTTGGAACCAAGTTACTTTGTCGCGAATTTCTTTCTTCCTATTATTTAAAAAATTTTGCGTTGAATTTATAAACATATGTAAATAGACCTTGCCGGATAAGTCCAAGAGATTTTTTTGAGAAAAAATTGACATATCATTTGTTTTTATGTATATATAAATAGCAGTATTAAAAACTATATCTTCCATTGTTGTATTTGTGGATGTTTCGGGTAAATATAATGCATATTTTTTTATCAATAAACTTATATCAGAACCATTATAATCGCCGAGTTCTTCGCTATCTTCATAAATTACTGCTTGATTCTTAACTTCGTTGGAGATTTCACCATCTAAAAAGTTAAAATATTCATTCGTAGTAGTATCATCTTGCCAAAAAGATGATAAATATAACGATTCTTTTAATTTTGCATTTGTTTCTTCATTATTTGACAACATATTTTTCACCTCTTCAATTTTTTTTTGTTTTATTATTTCTGCAGTCTCCGTTTGAGTAATTGTTTCAATACTTTGAAGATTTTCTTTGATATCATTATTAATCTTTTCTATTGACATATTGTCTTCTTTTGTAATGGCCTGAGTATCAGAGTTAGGCTGTAAGTGATTAGATTTTTTATCCGCTAATTCTTGATTGTTTCTTTCTAATTCTTTTATTTTGGCTTTTTTATCGCTTGGGAATAATGAAGAAATTTCCAAATTAACATTTTTGGTTTGTAAATCCTTTAACCATTGATTGTAGACACCAATAAAAAGAGAAGGAAGACAATATTTTAATATTGTCTGCTTTACTATTATTGTATAGAAACCAAATATATCAATATCCCCATATGGACTTGTAAAAATTGTATTCTTTAATCTTTGTTCTTCTGTTTCGTAAAGAGAATTTGGTTCAACGGTTATGTTATGTTTTTTATTATCAATTAACCAAAGAGTAAATGCAACACAGGTAATTTCAAATCCCGTTATCATTAGATTTTTTAAGTTCAGTGTATTTAAGTATGGGCTATGTTCTCCATTAATAATTTTCTTATGAAGTTCCGTAAACAGTATGGAGCCTAACTTGTATGTACCAAAAATGAAAGGAATTCTCGGACTTACTAAACTTAATAATATTAACAAATTTTCACATTTTAAAATATAGCCCACATGATATCCACCAATAAAAAGATTGTAAATTCGACTTATTAAAACATCCTGAAGTATGAAATTAATGATTTCAATTTTTCTACCAGCAACTTCTTTCGGAATGGGTTCAGGTTCAATTTTACTTAAAACGGTTGATTTTTTGGTCAAAAAATTTACAAGGTTTCCATCCCGCAGGAAATTTTGAAGACTCATTCTTTGATTTTACCTTTCTTAACCATCACTGGTATATATGTTCGCTAAAAAAACAATACTTCTTTGCTTTTATGTTTCTTATTTGAAATAAATTATAATATTGTATCTTTATTGTAAAGCCTTAATAGCTCAGTCGGCAGAGCATTAGACTTTTAATCTAAGGGCCGGGGGTTCAAATCCCCCTTAAGGCTTTAATTTTATTTTTTAGATCTTAATATAAATGCAATACAATTTCTTTGATTTAATACTAAACATGGCTAAAAAAATACAAGACATTGAAACAAATTCTGTACATTTATTTGGTGGAAGCAATGAAGTTTTTCTTCCTTTGGCTCCAGAAAAATACATACAAAGAAAAGAATTAGGCGAATTGTATTTACCAACTAGTTTACATTATTGGATAATGACAGTCGCTTTACTTTTTATGTTTTATACACCAAAGGTTCTTTCATGTAAAACTGTTACCCAACTCCATTTAAAATATTGGTTATTTAAAGATTCTTTATCAACAGAGTATAATAATTATAGTCCTATCACATCTGTAAATTTTCAACAAATTTTGTTGGCTCTTTCTCCAATTGCTAAAGCACTACCTCGATCATGGAATGGCAAATTATCAAAAACTCAATCTTATGGCTGGTGTTATGTAAATGAAAGAAACAACCTCCAATGGCTAATTACACAACAAGATATTGACAATTATATACCACCCAAATTCTATAACTACCCAACCGTTTTGTTTGAAGAAGAATAGGTAATAAAGTTTATTATTCTTTAAAATAAAACTCTTGCTACAGGTGGTGGATTATTTCCCAACAGACGAGAAACTACTTTCTTCTTTGGCGCTTTAGGGCAACTTGCTGTTCCACTTGACTTCTGTTGTTTGACAACCTTCACACGGTTCAGCATCATCTCCATGCTTGGTAATCTAGACATCTTTCACAAAATATCAAATCTGAAAAAGTGACGAAAATAAATGAACACAATTTTTTAAATCTTTTTCATAATTTTTCAAGATTTTTTTTTTTTCCGATTTTTTTAAAAATCTTTTTTAGAATTTTTTTAAATTTTTTTTCAGAATTTTATAAGATTTTTTTTCAGAATTTTTTTCAGAATTTTGTAAGATTTTTTTTTCAGATTTTTTTTCAAATTACAGAAGTACCACGAAATTTATTTTTGAAATGTGGTTGTGGGGTTGTTGCCATCATAGCTGGTTTTGGGTTGGTCGTGGAAAACTTAGGAAGAAATAAAAATAAAATTATTTCCAGAGCCTAAAATTTGCCAAAAATCCCGCATTTTCTTTTTGATTAATTTGATTGGCAGGAAATATTTCATTTATTTGATTGATAGTTAATGTTTTATGTTGTTTTCTTTCTTCATGGAATTCCATAAATTTAGATACTTTCGCTGTAACATTATATTTTAAATTACCCTCTATCGTTGTTAAAATTTCAGATTGGGGTTCGATAAAGCCATAAGGGTCGATTTGTTGTAGCCATGTTTCAAAATGTATAATTCCATATTTTTTTAAAAGTGTGTTATTATGAAAATTTAAATGATATACTATAATCATTTCTGCCATTAATTTAAAATAGTCTAATGAAAATTCTAAATGATTTCCCTTTAATACTATAAAGTGATCAATCCTGCGTAGTCTATTTTCTGTGTAGTATGGTTTATAAAATTGTATTCTTATGCTGTATTGTGGATTTAAGACTGGGGTGTCTTTCACTGAATCAACATAAAAACCAGGCATCATATCGGTGTCAAGGCGGTTTCCACTTTTTTCCCATGTTTCATATTGTTTTCTAATATCTTCTTCTGTTTCGGCACGAAAATATGAAACAATATCCTCAATGATTTTTTCCTTATAACTGTTTAAAGTTTCGTGAGCTTTGGTTTTTAACGGCTCTATACTTTGTTGAAAAGAATCGACTTGTTCATTACCGAATTCCATTATCTTTTCCTTTGTATCATATTTTAAATATTCCAAGTCTTTCTTTACTTCTTCCATAAATTCACTAATTTCTTTTCCTTTCTCTCTATCTGGACTCGGTGATCGACTCGCTGGTCGACTGGCTGAAGCACTCGATGATGTACTGCTTGATCGACTCGAGCTTGGAGACAAAAATACGTCTCCCTTTAAAAACTCTGTTAAGTCTCCATCTTTGAGGAATTCTTTCAAAGACATTTTCTTTGACTTTTTTATTAAATAAAGAAATTTAGGTAAATATGCAATTGTTTTGGAACTGGATTAGCTCAGTTGGCAGAGCGTTGGTCTTATATGCAGACAAGTACGCCAATTGTCATGGGTTCGAGCCCCATATTCAGTAACTTTTTATTTGGAAATACGTTTTTGAAAAAAATGAGCAGGATTTAAATCTTCAATATCAGGGATTGGAGTAGGTGGTAAAGAGTCATCAAAATTTGATGAGGCAGTACAAGCACGATAAGTAAAAGTATTATATGGACAAATAGATTTTCGCATGTATAATTTACATCTATTTCGAGTTGGTGGTTTTTTATGGTAACCACGATATGCAGCAGTGACTTCTCGGCGATTAATATTTGTATCGGAATAATGTGCCATTAAATTATTTAATGACCATTTCATATCAACGGCAATTTCTGCCAATTGCCATCTAGCGTAATGTTTTAATGGAAGTTTTTGAAATAATGTTTGCATACAGGCTGGAGCAGCAGAAGAAATAGTTGGAAATAAGAGACTAGCGCTTGTGTTTAAACCAGGTACAATTTCTGAAGCTGAAAAAAGTTTCATTTTCTGGCAAAGTTCTTCAAAAGCTGGATCATTTGATGGAAATAAACGCAAAGCTCGAAGCGCGAAAAGTTTCCATTCATTTATAAAAATAACTCTTGCTGCAATTTTAAATTTTTTAATTCCAACATAAGTGATACCTTTATAAAGAGGTGCTCGATGACCAATACGAAGTAAAGGATGTAATAATTCAGGCACGGGAATTTCTACAACCATAAGTTCATGAATATAATCTTTGTAAGGATATTTTACATCATCAATTTCAGATTTTGTTAATACTTTATATTTTCCAGCATAATTAAACCCAGACCGTAAATAAGCATCCGCTTCTTGTCCAATAATTTCATCAAATTCGTGAAGATAAGAAACACAATCTGCACGTTTATCAATACATGCTAAAACTGCAATTATAACTCCAAACATTTCCATATGACAAACTTTGTCAAAAATTGTTTTTGCTGTTCCCAATTTTAATTGTTCAATTCTTTTTTTGGTTATTTCAGACCATTTATCAATATTCGTACATGTTGCATCACCCATCCATTCCTTTTTTTCCCATGGCATCCTATAATCTCTTGACGGATCAATTGGATTTTCTTTTATCATCTCATTTTGTTCAATTATATGACTTGCAATCGTACTTGTTTTCAGTCGCCAATAACGTAAAACCTTGTCATAATTAATGTAAATACGTTCCGTTGGCCAATTTTCTGATGATTGAATTCGGTGTCTACTTTCAACAAATTTTGTTTGCCAAGAATAAAATACAGCAATTAATTGACCATTTTCAAAAAATGGAGTGTACGTTTGTTTACATTCGCCAATAAAAACATCAATGAAACTTTTATCGGTAGCTTCCTGAAGACTTAGATTGTGAATATTTCTTGGAAGTTGCTTTCGTTCATGTGGTTTCATTTTTTGTATTTAAACCAAAGGGCCTATTATGAACAAAAAAATAAACAGTCGGGTTCTATTTTTTTAAAAAAAAATTAATTTTTTTTAATCAAATAAAGTAAAAATGTTGCAGAAAAAATTGAAATGCACGAATGTATTATGAGAACAGTTTTTTTCAATCCTGATGCAAATATTAACCAACAAATTGATCCAAATAACCAAATCCAGAGCGAAATAGTACTAAATCCCTTAAAACTAGACAAGTCCGTTTCTTTATAGGAATGAATAAGTTGTGGTAAATTATTTGCCAATGACAAAAATGTAGATACTATAATAAAACAATTAATTTCAGTTGAAGTAGTTTCATCAAAGGCCCATTCAAAATTATTTTCAAATACAATTAAACACACTGCAGTAATAATTAAAAGTGCGGTAACTAGAAAAAAATCTTGGTGGTCTTTTTCAAAAAAAATTTCCAGAAAAAAATAAAAAAAAGAACCAATAATAAAGAGAATTGCGCCAACATTTTCAAAATTTAAAAGAATAGCACTTCCGACCAGGAAAAAAAAGGGCCCACAATTTAAAAACGCAAACTGTAATTTTTGGTTCGGATTAATTTTGAATATACTATCAATTGTCAAAAAAAAACTTCCTGTAATATATAGTGAAATGTAAATAAATTCATGAATATCAGGCACGGATAATTGTAAAATAGTTGCAATTACAAAAAACAATTGTCCGAAAAAAGTTAACCATTCTTTTTCAAAAAAGTTTGATATCAAGGCACATAAACTTCCAACTAGAAAAAGCGCCGGAGTAATATTGTTAAATTTTGTAGGTTCAAGAAAAAAAATTGATCCTACTAAAAATAAAAAAGAGGCCAAAACGTTTAAAAATTTTAATGGGTTCATTTTGCCAGAGTTGAATATATGAGATTAGACCCTTCTTTTAATATTTACGATAATGTCTATTTTATTTTTTCTGTTTTTTTTAATTTTACATGCCAATTGTAATGCAATTGGATGGCAAGATGTTTGCAAATTTTCAAAAGATGTTCACACTTGTTATGTTTGGAAAAATAATATCGCCCCTTTTAATGATATTTCAACTTATTTAAATCCTAATTCAGTATGTCAAGATAACTGTATTTTATATCTTATGCCTTTTCAGGAAACATGTAATAATATAATTGAATGTCAAGGTAATAATATAAATTATTCTGCTACAACAATAATTCACAACCTTCCGAGCACTATTTCTATCCTTGGCGAAAATACTCAAATAGTTGGATTTGGTAATTCTGTTGCTATTGTAGAAATGGAATCCTTTGATACAAATAACGATTGTACAATGTTTAAAATTTATTCAAAAAATGTTAAATTTCAACAAATTCAATTTCGTTTAACAAACACTTGCGCGAGAAATGCGACTAGTTTAAAAACTGATCATATTCTTGAAAGAACACGAATTCCACTTTTGTTTTATGAAGGTGGAAATGTTGAACTTTTATCCATTGAGTCAAATTCAGTGATTTCAACGGTCATGTTTATTGGTTCCATACTTCAAAGAACAGCACTTCAATTAACTGCAAATTCTGTTACCATGTCGTCAGAAGTTATTGACCGAATTCCAAATTATAGTCATCCAATTATTATTCTAAATATGAATTTAACTAATCTAGAATGCGAAAGGATGGAAAATGATATTTTTTATTATAGTGATTCCTTTTCAGAAAAAGATACCGGTAATAATTGTGAAAAATTATTTAATATAAGTGTAGCATTTACTGGAACGCAATTTGATCCTTTTGAGTGCCCCATTCGACCGACACCAACCCAAAAAAAAATTTGCGCAAAACAATCACATATACATTTAGCTGGTATTTTAGGAATAGTTATTGTTGCGATCATTGGACTAGCTCAACTCTTTTTTGTTCAATTTACAAAAGGTAGTCATCTTCTGAAAAGACATTTTTTGGCCCCAAAACTTAACTCCGAACCAATTATATCGGAATAGAAATTATAATTAAACCAATTAACAGCATTATAAAATTACCAGAAAAATCAGTATTCTTTGACCGATAATCCCAACACATATATAAATGCAAGAGTATGCAGCCAAAATAACAAAAATAATTAAGTTCAGGAATTCCCAAAAATTCTGAAAACTTATTATAATTTTTTTTTAATTTTTTTTCTTTAAAAAGTACAGTGCAATTACATCGTGAAATAAAAAATAAACCTGGAAGAATGTATCGAGTTATTTCTTTGTGTTGAACTGAAAATATGGTAATAAGAAGTTGAACAAGTATAACGGAAACAATGAGACTTTTAATCACTTCATTGCTATTAGTGATCATTTCAAAATGTTATGGTGAAAATATGAATAAGTTATTTGTAATTAGTAGCCTTCGAACTGCAAACTCATTTATATATCAAAGTGGTACACCTTTGTTTATTAGTGAAACAAAATCTGATATTTGGCGAATATGTCCAAAATCAATGCCAACCGATTCTTGTTATCCTCATATTATTAAAACTGATCAATGTACTGCACTTTCTCAAACTTGTCGTTGCTATAATTGGATTTTTCGTGATACTGCAAATGTCCGTGGAAGTGATAATAATTGTATTTATGTCCAACTTCCTTTACCCGCCAAAAATTTAACACTACGTTGGGAATTAGATTATACCTATCCGGTTCTTCCTCAAGGTTATGAAACTTTTTTACAAATTTTAAATACCCGATTTCTTTCAAAAAATTTAAATTTTAATGACTATAAAACAATACTCACACCACTTCTTTGTGAACAAGCTAGTAAACAAAATATTTTGTTTCCTGCTTTTGATAATTGCGAATTTAATTATATTTTAAATATTCAATATAAGCCTATGACTGAAACCGTCATTATAAAATCAGACTCGGTTGGAAAATTTGTCATTTCTGTTATTTCTTCTTCTCTTATTCTTTCGTACATGTACTTTTTTTTAAGACACCCAACTATTTAATTACCAAAAAATGTCTTTCTTAAATACAAAATATAAATTTTCAGACGGGTATGAAAATTATTTTCAAAATATTTTAACCGTACATATGATTCCCGTTATTGCAACATTATTTGGATTATTTTTTGTTCGCTTATTCAATATTATTTATAAATTATTTTTCAAGAAAACAAATCAGAAAAACTCAGCAAATAAATCTCTGTTTTTTATAAGTTTACTTTTTTCATATATTTCTCTCATAACATTAATTTCATATTATTTACCATGGAATCTAGAATACGTTGAAAATAATGTAAATGATTTATGGGATTTTAAAACTTCTCTTGTTTCTGAACTAGATTTTTTTAATAATGGAATTGCAAAAGAATTAAATGGAACTGTCGCTTGCCAGAATGATTTTAATTGTGATCAAAAGTTAGTTACAGATATTACCTATCCATTAAGTGATGTTATAAATACATTACGAACAACCCCTTCATTAGATATCGTTGATTCTATAAAAGACAGTTATAAAACTATTGCTTTTTATGTTTCTATTTTTTCAAATGGAACATTAGCCTTTTATATTATTGCAACCATTCTTGTTTTAGTGCTTACAAGCCAACCCGACATTTTAACAAATTTCAAAAAAACTACCATATTTATTTTTTTGTTTGTTGCTTTTCTTGTCTTAATTATTTCTATTATCAATTTTTTTGCGGCAACTGTAATTAGTGACATTTGCAAAAATACTACAGAAACAGTTGATTATTTAATTGATGACGAAAATTTAAATTTTTATTTAAGTTGTTCTCCAACCACAAAAAATATTTCTCTGCCACCCATCTTAAACGATTATCAAAATTTAATCACAATATTATCAAAAAAAAAAAATACAGACGCAATTCAAGTTAAATGTGAAAACGGACAATTAAATTCGTTAGCCGATATTGCCACTGGAAGATGGTTTTTACAATTTACCGGAAATTTTAATGATAGTTGTTGTAGTGGATGTGATAATAATACTATGGCAGAATTAATTCAAAAATTAGGTAATGATGTTGAAAGACCATTTACTGGACTCTGGAGTAAAATTGATTGTGCTGGACCCTATTATAAAAAAGAAAAAACCATAACCGCTATTTGCGAATTATTTCCGAATTTTTTTAGTAATTTTGTTATATTTTTATTCATAACTATTCATTTATTATTACTTTTTTAATCTTGTTTTTCTTTTTGGCTATTAAATAAAAAAAAATTTCCACTCATTTTTTTTGGTGGAGGTGCAGGGGACAAAAACTTTAGGGTTGGTTGGGGTTGTACTTTTTTGGAAAATGACGATTCGGATAATTTTTGAAATTGCCAAGGTAAATGGTAAAAATCCCAAAAAGGGATTTGGTCCTTGTTGGATGAATAAGGCGGCATGAAAGTATAAAAATACAAGTCCGTAATTTATAGAAAATTTGGTAATGTCAATTATTGACAAAAGATAAAAAATAATTATAAACACCCAGGATTCATATGCAAGAAGACAGCAAATTAATCCTGTCAACAATTCAAAAAAACAACGTCCTTCAAAATATGGACTATCTTTTTTATAAAAATAGAGATACGCGTAGACTAAAAATGGACTACCAACAATAATTGACAGTACCCATATGGCAGTGGATTCAATAATCAACATTTGAATTTTTTATCCTTCAATTGTCTTTCTCGTATATACATTATTTAAAATAAACCATTTACTTCTAACCCTTTAAAAAAAAGAGAAATAAAATTCAAATGCGTTTTGTTATGATAAATTCTATTTTGTTCGTCTGTTGCTCGATGTAATTCTTTTTTATCTTCAAACTCGAGAACTTTTTCTTTGTAAAACTGGTTTACATATTTATCAACCATTTCAATTAATTCTTTGTCATCGTCTTCTTTGCCAAGTTTTGTAATTTTTTCGTCAATTTGCTTTGCGGCTTTAGACCGTTCTGCAAGAAAAATAACATACTCTTTAAAAAATTGAAAATCTTCAGAATCTTCAGAATCTTCAGAATCTTCAGAATCTTCAGAATCTTTAGAATCTTTAGAATCTTTAGAATCTTCAGAGTTTGCTTTCGGTCCCCTTGTTTTTGGTTGTAGTCGTAATCGTAATCTTCTTGCCTTTTCATACTTTCTCCTCCATCTGTTTAACATCCACTGAATAATATTGTATATTATTATTACATTAAATGTCCAATATACATAATATCCTCCGTCGGTATTTTCGAGCTTAAAGGTGCTTTGGGTTTCTTTGCTTTCTTCCACTCTTGTTAAAGTTTGCAGGCTTTGCTCATACCTAGCAGGACCCGTTTGATTAAAGCTTATAATACTATTAAAAGCTTCATCCCAATAATACTTCTGGTAAGGGGTTATATCATTAACTTCACTGATAAAAATAGGGTTTACATCGTATGTTATCGTTTTAGTTTTAGTTGTGTTATATATCTTAGTATTTTTAGAAGTCGTATATAAAATTTCTTCTCCCTTCAAAATTTGTGGCATTAACGCGAGTGCTTCGCACAGGGTTCGTGCCAGTTTACTATAATTTGTATAAACCCCTTCTCTTTCAATTAAATAAAATATGGGATTAATGACATCTTTCACGTTGCCAAAGGAAGGAGTTTTAAAGTTTTCAGTGTCAGGCCTAACCTCATCAAAAAAAGGAATAGGTACCAAAACACTCCACACTATAAGTCCCAGGGGATTAAATTCTATCTTACGAATGCTTTTCATCACTGTCCAGTAATTCGTCCAGATGTTCCAGGTCTCTAAATAATAAATCTGTAAAAAACCAAACCATTCGTCGTAAAGATGCTTTGGAACTATTAAAGTGGAAAGTTCTTTAAGCTTAGGATCATCAATATTTGCATATCGAAACGGTTCAAAAAGTTCAGCAAAAATAGTGTACCCATTTGTCATAAAAGTGAACATTTTTTGAGTAGAGGGATACCATTCTTTTTTGTTTTTGTGTAATAAATCCTTTAGCTTCCCGGACGATAAAAAATCCGCGAGTGTCATGATTGCGAATATATTACAAAGAAAATACTAATCAGGGCTTATATACTTTCAAAAAAAAATAGGGCATTTTACAAACTGAGAAAAAATGGGGAAAATTTATGATCAATTGTGTGAAATAAATAAAGAATGGGATAGTGGAAAATTTAACATCTTAAAAGGATTAAAAATACTTGGAGAAGCAGTTAGAGGAAGTGATTTATTACCTGGAGAAATTTCAATGGAAACATTAGAATCACTTGCAACTGCAATGTATAAAAACAAAC
>Ga0209533_1001019_pt1 | contig 26447 bp, 34 predicted proteins | sample COG_04_FD_184748 | JGI IMG/M metagenome (GOLD analysis project Ga0209533, IMG submission 184748) | Pelagic Microbial community sample from North Sea - COGITO 998_met_04 (SPAdes) (version 2) | ecosystem: Environmental > Aquatic > Marine > Neritic zone/Coastal water | place: Helgoland, sampling...
CATGTGAAATTTCAAACCTATGTGAAAGAACCCATGTGAAAATTCCGAATCGATGTGAAATCCGAACCCATGTGAAATCCGAATCGATGTGAAATCCGAACCCATGTGAAATCCGAATCGATGTGAAATCCAAACCCATGTGAAAATTACCGAACCACTACCGACACTTTAAAACACAATTTTTGACAATCTGCCGTGCGTATGGAATATAACTCAGGCAATACCAGCACAATGCAAACCACTGCAACACTATTAAAAATGAAAAGACCCCGAATTTGACGGGTTTTTCCATACCAACATCGACAGTGGCCAGAAGAAGAGTCGACAAGATACATAGTAAATAGATAGTGGTCGCAATGGCGCGTGTCTTGTGAAACATCTTTTTGCACTGGCGTGTGGGTCCCCATACAAAACCTGTTGAGCAAATGGAAATGACATTTCCAATCGTATACAAACAGGCAAATGATGGGATGTCTCCTTTGACAAGCGCCAAAGTTGAGCACAACGACGTTAAACTTCCAAAGCAAAAGCATCCACAAAAACCTGACCACCGTTGAGACCAACTTAGTGCGGGTATACATCCATCGTCGCGGTTTTCAAAAAGCATTTCGTTTATACAGGTCATGTAAATACTTGGGTCTGACTTTTTTGTTGGGAGCATGGGTTTTAGCAGCCGTTAGAGAAGAAGCTGGACATTTAAGATAAAAAAAAAATCATAATTTTAATTCTCGAATACGTGTATGTATGTTGTGTGGTACGTTCCATCGCCATTGGTAATAGTGGTGCAATGTCCCCCAATCTGTTTTCTCTGACAAGCCAAATCTTTTCATGTTTAAATTCAATATAGTTGGGTCTACGTACACTCGGAAGAGGACATACTTGGATTTTGGGTTGTACTGTGTGTCTGGACAGTTTACGATGTGGTGGTAGAGACGTCGTGAACATTCTTCGTGCGTATCTTGTTCCGAAAAAAGTTTGCCGCGCGTCTCTTCGCACGCTTCTCTAATCGCCGTATCGAGTTCGTCTTTGTCGTTGGCGTCGGTTTTACCGCCTATGTCCTCGAATTTACCGTTCACCTTGCGGAATAGACGCATGACACGTCCTTTGTGGCGTGTCCAAAGCAAAACTCCGGCGGCCCGAACGGGGTGACCATTGTAATAAAACGTAGGTCGATGGGACATTTTGTATAATTTAGAATACAAATGATGGTCGAGCAAAATATTTGGAAGAGTTGACGATATCGGAATATTGTTGCTGTAGATGTTCGATGAAAACTTTGCGTTTGTTTTCCAATGCTTTTAAGTAGGTGGCCCATTGGTATTTCTCCCACCCACGTTGTACCTCCGTAGTACCCCCGCCGTGGACAAAATTTTTCCACCAATAAAACGCCGGTGGGTACGCCGGTGGGTCCTTTTCAATCAATTTTGAACGTAATTTTTCGCTTTGCAATTGGGGAGGCAAGCTGTCGTACCAACGTGTGAATTGTTTTTCGGAACCAAATCGTTCTTTTCCATAATCTATTTGAACTTCTCTACCGCGTATGAGCATGTAATTGTCCAAATTGGGGTCTGTGTTGTAGAGTCCGCTCTCTTTGTACACGCTGTGTGCGATGTCGAGCACGCGAAGAGACGAAGGTCCGAGTGCAATGTTGTAGGTTCCGACCCAGCGTTTTTTTTTGACGTCTAATTTTCCCATTTTTCTGGCTGGTTCGACAAACCCTTTTGGCAGAGTGACTTCCGGAATTTCGCTACTGCACAATTCCGAGATAATGGCTTTGTGGTTGTAGGCGTAGACCTTGGGTGCGTTCCCACCGTTTAGAAAGGACCACATTTGGAGTTCTGCTTCGATTTCCGTGGCTATGGTGTCGTCCATATTGTGTTTTAAAATGACGTTTTGTTGTTTGGGAATCCCGCCCGACCAAAAGTCTACCATGTATATATCTGAATTTAATCCATTGGAATGAACTTGACGCACAGTGACAGTCTCGGTATTGAATGCCAGTCGGACATCAAAATGGATGCATTTTTTACCATTGTCGGTGAACAGCGTGGGCAATTCAGAAAGTCGAGTCCATTTTTTCAAAATCTTTTTCCACTTGTTGTCCACGGTCAATGGTGAAAAAGACCGTTGTCTTTTGAGAGGTCGGCTTGACATGTAGTTATACAATAGGTACTTATATAGGATCAATATTTAGATGTACATAAGTTGTACGGGGTACAATGTTCTAATTCCGGTTCCGCCTCCACCTTGCCATATATAAAATACTTGAGCCACGACGAATGCGTCACGACAGCGACATTATTTGCCTCGCACGTGGACACTTTGTTATAAAACTTTGAAATATTGTCATGTGGAGTCGGTGGGTCATTCGGCCATGGTTGCATATCTGTTTGACAATCTGAAAAATCAACATGTGGGAACAACATGCTTATAATACGGATCGATGAACGGCGGTTGCAAATTTCTGTGTGTTGTGGGTATTCTTTTAAACATTCAAGGGCAATCATTGGCACCCCCGGAAACATCAACGTTGCCGTTTGCAGTGTTCTTGCGAGAGGCGAGACGAGTACTACATCGGGGGTTGGAATATTGGCGTTCAACGCTTGGCGCATTCCGTTAATGGTGAGCGTTGTGTCTTCAAACTGTTGGTACACTTTCTCGCCGTATATTTTGCCGACGACATTGTGCAGCGCTTCGCCGTGGCGGATACCAATGACGTTTTTCTGGAGTGCTTTAAACCTTTGCATTTGGACTACCACGAATCGGTTAAATACTCTCTGTCGTTGCCAATTAAAATATAATTTTTTGTTGCACAGGTTTGCTTTCTTTCTCTACGACGACATATTCACCTCGTACATCGTGTTTGGTACATCCGAATATCACATTGAGGGCACATTTTAGTTTGTCTATCGAGTGCAATGGACACCTACGTTCGATCGAACACACAGTTGTGACACACATCGCACAACCCAAGACAATGGTGGATAGGGCATGGTCTAATTGGTTGACTTTGGTCATGCCATCGATGACAATAACAATACTAGTTATCAATCGTATTCGAATATAACGTTTTTGTAAGATTGTCATTATAAAATAAACAATTGCCAGAAAAAGCCACACAGTGGTGAGTGCAAACATGTCATAGTGGTGGTCACCATGTATTTTACCGTTTTTGAATTGGTTATCGTGGATATTAAGCACAATCCACGCCAACAACATGGTCCAAAATGCCAACACAATCTGAGCTCCACGTCTCAAAGATACTACGGGTACGTCAAATAGAAGAACCCACGGCAGTGACAATACCGTGCTCCAGAACAACAACATCCAAATCATTCCCCGTGTGGCAAACACAAGCGGTTTGTATTCCACTTTCTCGCCATTGAACATCTGGTGAGTGAACGAACTCATAAACTTTCCAGTAGGGTCTAATCTTTGCCTGTATTCCTTAAATGTTTCGGGAATCATGTTTCCGTAAGCCAAGTGGAATTTTTTACCCCAATGCGTTTTGCCATCATATTTCAACACTATTTTTTCAACATCTGTCATGAATTTCATGTATTTCTCTTGGTAATTGCTCGAATATATCAAATAAGGCTCAATACAACACGATTTCACAGGCGCAAACGACAGTTTGTCTGTCGTATTATGCACTTTGCGAATGTACATGTATGCCAATCTATCTAGCAATTGTATTTCTTTCAAGGCTGCTTTGCAGGATTCCAGTGGGACACTATATTCTGAACCAGAACCACTTGAAAATCCCACAATATGTGACCATGCGTGTAGCATATCCAAACGAACATCAGCAACCGAGGTAGTCAACCGAACAATGTCTATTTTGTGTAATATGCCTTCAAACAGACTAAATCCACCCAGTAACATCAAAGTAGGTTGGACGATGTTGTCGTATCCAAACAAAAACCATTCGTTATGATGTGGTAATGTAGAATAGTTGGCCGGTTGCGTTTCACTAAAAGTTTCAACTGCGAATGTATCTTTCAGACCTGTGATCGCCAGCCCTTCTAACGATGGTTTATTTAAATATTCCATGGCGTCATCAAAGTTTTTCAACATTGTTTTTCTGCGAATAGAAGTAAATGGAAATGTTTGTATTTTCATGTCGACGACTACCCCAAGCAATCCCATGGAAGACCTCCAAAATGTCAAATCTGTTCCAGTAATGATTGTTTCTGTTTGATTTGCTAATATAGCTGTCATTTCTAGAATATGATTCGTAAACATATCAAATTGCACACCGTGCAACGATGTCATTGACGCACCTGCAAATGTTTGACCCATTATGGAACCAAATCCGTGTAACATTCGACCTCGTTTGCCCAAAAAAGTTTGCATGGTTGATATTTTACACCCTGCGCTAGCATGCAACACAGTGTCTGACAATACCATGTTACAAAACTCCAAAGAGAGAATGGTGTCGTTCGAACAAATAATTCCTGACCACGAATGACTACTTCCAATCATGCGCACATGCTCATTTTGTAACGCCGATCTGACGTCGTTCTTAGTGTATGCGCGAATTACTGACGGTGTACACACGTCAGTATCCCCCCAATTACGCACAACTCCATCCGCATCAAACACACGGTCTATACTTTTCAGTACGTGCGGGTTTCCCCCAAAAACGGGCGAATATAAATACCACACACTGTTACACGTTGTCCAGAGGACAACAATGAGACAGATCGCCGAGTACGACATCTTTTTACACAGAGGTATGCCTATCAATAAAAATAAAATAACTACATACAATAAAACCGCTGCAACTAACATTTTACACAAGCATGGTTTCTCTTATATATTATATTTTCGTAATATTAACCCATCAATAGAAAAAAATTAGAATAGACCCAAATTTTCTATTTAAACTACAAACAAGTAGTAAAATGTGTTCATGCGAAACTGACTACAACGTTTCCTGCGTGCGTCGAGACAGGGCATGGCATCTCTATCACTCGTGGTACAACCACAGCACTACGCCTATTCAGATAACGAACGCCCCGATAAATGTAAAGTTGTTTTTCAAAGATTACCCCGATGTATTGAAAGAAATGCGCGATGGAAAACAAATAAAAATTATTTTATACTCCAAATTACGCAAAGAAACCCAGAAAAGACGACGTTCTCTGAAAACGTGGACACAACACTGTCGTTTTAATGCGTTTGGTTCCGTGTTCTATACCCAAACAAAAGTCTCACCCACCTTTATGTTGCGTAAAATTGTAGAGTATTTGGGGTAATTAAATCTAAACTAGTAGCACATATGTTATATTTCTAATACGCCTTGTTAGGGTTATAAAAATGAGACCTGCTCTAATCCCCCATCAAAAAAAGAATTTTTTCCATCGCGCCAAGAGTTGCATTGACATTCGTAACGGCAAAGTCCATGCAATCAAGGCCAATACGAACAATCGCACGTGGCACAACGAAGTTAACAAGAAGACGGCGGTGATTTCCATCAATCCGCGCACGCGTCGTGAAAATAAATTAGTGTACGCGTCGAAGGACCCGTTTCACGTCCTCTCGTTCGGCTGTGGGGCAGATACGTATTATTGGGGTCGTTACAAATGCGTGGGGGGTACGGGTGTGTTTAATTTAAAGTACGTCGACGATGGCGATATGTCTTTATGCACCACGGATGGGTTGAAGGGCAAGCGTTCCAATTTGGAATGCACTTGGATGGCAACGTTTGACAAGAATGGCGTCGACGCGACATTTGAACCGGCGACCATGAAACTTTCGGACAAAACGGAATATACGCCGGATTTTTGGATTCGTGCGAACAGTGAATTCATTGAGATCAAGGGTCCACCACCAACCCAACGCGAGTTCAATAAATGTTGGGAAACCCGCAAACTAGGGTTTAATATTCGTATGTTCCGTGGTTCACCCACGAATTTTGACGAATACACGTGGTCCGAAACGGGCAAGCGTACCAAAAAGCACCACAGTTCGTACTATCGTTATTTGCACCCAAAGCCCAAGAGAACGCGTCGTCGGCTGTACAATATTTCTATTTAAGTCGTCTATCCTTTTTTCAATATGCGTTGTGTTTGGTGTGGAACTCCTTCATCTTATTATTTGACTGTGGACAATTCAATGCGGCAAAATTGTCGTGTGTCCGATTCTGGCTACCATGACTTTCAAAGTTTTTCTCGTATTGGTCAATGTTTTCACTGTATTGGTCAATGTTTCGGTGTCGCTCCAGTCAAAACATCTCTTCTTCGACACCGTCGTCAAAAGCGACCAAACACTATATAAGCAGCGTTGAGTTCAATGAATGTCCGCTATCAAAACACACGATTTGTGGGATGTGGTGCATGGCGACGAAGTAGTTATTACAAACGAAGACGGTAGCAAGCGTCATGTTGTCAAATCGATACTTATTGACAGGCAGAAACCGTCATTTTGCCAGTTGTTTACAGAGGGAGAAAACACTGGGAGTCTTTCTTCGAGGGAAACCAAGGTATTGAATGCTAAAATAAATACAATTACTCCAAACGTAGCATGTACAGATTTTGCGGTCAACGCCAAAGTGGGTGAAGAGTTGCAAACATTAAATTTCAAAACTGTCAAAAACCAAAACAGTGAATGTGTAATCTCTTAATGAAATTGGATTTGTGTTTATTGATTATTAATGGTGATGTGGTTTGTGTAAAAATGTTCTGGTTGCTTGTATTTTTTTTAGGAAGGTGCTTGGCGGAATGGCCACCCCGTCTGTGCGACCCGCAGGTCGACATTACACAAAATACGGTTACTTTGACTTCCCCAGCCCTTTCACAGCAAGAATATTCCTGTACTTTACAAGATCGATTCGAAGATACCATATTTATCGACCTGGAAAGACAGTACAGTAATCGACGTTTCACGAAAGCGCACGATTCTATTCTGGGATTGACGATGAGTCACCCCGGCGGTGAATTTTCAGTTCGTGTACATAACGACCGCATTGAAACAAATGAAACACCGCGCCAATGCCGTGGTATATTTGCGTCACAACGGACGCGCCTAAAAATTGAATTTCGCACCCTACCCGAATTGCTCAAAACCTTTGTCTCCGTCATGAAATGGACCAACAATCAATTTGTCAGATGCTTGACTTTTGAACTGGACAAACTGATTTACGGCGTCACGCTTAAAGTTCATGCAATCACGGATACGGGAATGATTCAACGTATCCACGACATTTCTAAACACGACAAGACAAATAAAAAAGTCGAAGAAGAGCTTGTGCTGCTCAAGAATCAATTGTCAATGACGCAAACCACTCTCCGCACCACCATTGAAAGATTGGAACAGAACCATTTGTTGGTGCACGACAAACATACCGAAATGCAAAAAGCGTTGGAGAATTCAATGCGACACTCGGATACCAGAATCGCACTAAAAGTTCGACACCACTCCTATGGGGTTATTTCTGTCATTGTTCTGTCGTCTATTCTAATGTGTGCCTTCGTCAAATATAACAGTTATGCAAAGAAAAGGATAGAACATATTCTGTAAATCCGCAAAAGTAGAGAATATATGTGTATTTAAATGTCTAGTACAAATATATTAAAAAAATATGTCTAGCTTTAATTACGAACCATCCAAAAGTTCTCTTCGTGCCGACACTGTTGTCGAATTTGTCCAGCGTTCGTTATTGGAGTTTAAGATGAAAGAAATTCCAGGCATGGGTCCGGCTTCCATCGAAAAATTTGGCAATCATGGTATTTACACACCGGCGCAAATCGTTGCCAAATTTCTTTCTTTCGTCGATGCTCCGGATGTTCAAGCGCAGGAAGTGTGCAATCGATTTTACAATTGGGCAAACCCGATTATGGGCAAGGCCAACACTCACAATCTCACCTTTGCTATGGCAAATTACGCCGGCGAACACGGATTGTTTAATTTCGACATGTAATTAAATAAATAAACCCTATAATAATCATAATCATTTCCCCAAATCCCATGTATGTAATGTAGAGTTGTTCTGTTAAAACCCCGATGACTACCAATATAATTCCAAAGACAATGCCTAACAACGAAATCATCGAAATTGTTTCGAAGGAAGTGGAAATCGGTGGCAATGATTTTTGATGGTGTAAATGATGGAAGGTGGCACTTGCTGAATATAACGGTCGGTGTGAGCGTCCTCCTTGAACTGACATACATGTTTTTTAACCGACGAATAAATACACATATTTTGAGATTATTATTTTTTTCAAATGGAACCGAAACATATATCAAAAAAAGATGAACCCATCAATGCCCACAATCACTCTCGAGGAATTTAATCAAATTAAACAAGCATATTTCGATGCAATCCCAGAAGGTGACGCAATCCGAGCCCAGTTAAAAACCCACAGCAAAGACCAAAAGGCGCGTCACGCAAAAATCTACCAATATATGCGGGAAAACGATGTCATGTCCACCGACTTGGGTGGGGTCACGTTTGAACGCGAAGAAAAGACCACGGTGCCCGCGGTTTCTTTAAAAACATTGGAGGAAATTATTGAAAATCCAGCGGTCGTCGAACAGTACAAGCGTGACTATGCCAAGACGAAAGAGTCGCTTAAAGTTCGTAAGCCCAAGCGCCAACGCGTCGACGAGTAAAAGTAAAACTTAATATTTAATAACCAAATAATAAACATAAATGAAAAAACCACGTTGTAAATCTTGTAAACACCCTATGAAAGGACACAAAAAAAAACTCTGTCTTCGTAAACAAACGTTGTACGTGGATGGCGTCTACACGGGTTCGACGTACAACGGGATCCCGTCGGGCCGTGGTACGTTGTACATTGACAACCACACCCGTTACAAAGGCGAATGGCTCAACGGAAAACGCCATGGTTACGGCATCCAACACAAGTGCGACGGTTACACGTACAAAGGCAATTGGTCCAATGATAGGCACCACGGCCATGGCGAACTGCAAACGTCGGAATTTACATATACGGGTGGTTTTCGACGCGGAAGATACCAGGGCAGGGGTCGTTTGTTTATAGACTCGGCCCATTACTATGACGGGACATGGGCGCGAGGGAACAAACACGAACATGGTACACACGTAACACCTGCGGGAAAATACGAGGGCGAGTTCTACTACAACTTGCAACATGGACATGGCGTGTACACCACCCAGGACAGCATCTATAATGGTGAGTGGCGTTCTTCCTTGCGCCACGGCCGAGGAGTGTATACTACACCAGAAGGCACGTATACGGGCGAATGGGCCAATAATTTTTACCACGGTTACGGAAGATTTATGTCCATGCGCATGGGATTGTACGTAGGCTATTGGAAACAGGGAAAGCGACACAACAAAGGCAAACAAATCTATTTAAACGGGACTGTGTACAACGGTGGTTGGTCGCGCGGGTTAAAAACGGGGCACGGTTCTGCCAAATTTCAAGACGGCACGGTCTACACAGGCTTGTGGTTGGAAGACGAATACAACGGGAGGGGCATTCTGAGTACACCCGATGGTGTCATTTTCAAAGGCGAATGGAACTGCGGAGAGCGCGAAGGGTTGTTCGTGGAAAGTGACGGAGATTACATCAAGACCGGAAAGTGGGTGTGTGACTTGAGACACGGGACCTTTACAGTCGCCAACAGTGCCAGTGAATTGTATTTATGGGGCACTAAAACGGACTTTACGTTGAATCAAGCTCGAAAAGCGGTCCGAAAAATGTTATCAAAGCGTGATTATTTGTCAGCGGAGGAAGTGCTTCATTTTTTCCCCGCGCTGGTCAAGTGGAAATTATTTAAGAATTACGACCACAATGGCATCCTGCTCAATTTCTTGACCAACTCAACAATACGCCACAAGTTTCGTAAACATGCCTACGACTTGTTTATGGGCAAACGATACGCATTTGTCGAGAGGTTGTTTGTACTGTCCGAGTATCGTCGCGTTCCTTCCGTTCTTTTCGATTGCATTACGGACAATTTTGTGGCCAACCCCTGGATAGTGGGGAGACAATCCTACTCGGAACAGACCAAATCTAAACTTTTGGAAGGATTGCATTTAGGAGAGTTTGGACGATGTCCACCGATAGACCCATTTACCCGACAGAAATTGACGGAAAAGTCGGGAAAGTGGTTGCGGGCATCGCCCAAAAAAGGCCGCTCCATCTACCGGGATTTTATGCGGCAAGTCTTGGCACCAGAAGAGATCGACGTGATTGCGTTTTCTTACACCGTCCAAGATTACGAGGAGTTGATACAAAACGCGATGGCGTCCAACGATAGAGATACAATACAACTTTTAATGAAAGAAAGAAACGAACTTATACAGAAACATCAGAGAACCCAACGTGAGTCATCAAATCTTTAGCACAGTCGATGGTGTTTTGTGCGTACAGAGTTGTCACGGTCACGGGGTTTTTTTGACCAATTCGCCAGGCGCGGCCAATCGCTTGTTTCCGAACATGTACATTTTCCAGAGGTTCCAGAAATACAACCTGAGAGCCGGCGGTCAACGTGATGCCGACCGCCGCTGTTTTCGTTGTCATGACGAAAACTCGCACTTTCTTTTCCGTTTGGAATTTCTGGATGGCTTTTTCGCGTTGCAGCGGCGACATGCGTCCCTCGATGGAGGCGTAAAGAATGCCTTTGGCAGTGAGCGCGGAACACAGTTTGACCCACGAACTATGAAATTGTGTAAATAAGATAAACTTTTCATCGTGGGTCTGTACCATATTAATACATCGTTCTATTTTGGCACCGTATTCGTCTACTGTACCCACTAGTTGGTCGTGCAGCACCTTTTCCATTTCCACCGTTCGGCCGGAAATATCCGTGGTGTACCAGGTTGTGCTTTGGTGAGTTCCGCCCCCCGACTCGTCGACAGTAATTTCGTTCAACACGCTGTTCCCCGCTGTTTTTCGGCAAAGTGGACACTTGTGTTGGGAATCGTGCTTGTACGAGGATTGGATACACTCGAAGCAAAACATGTGGTTGCAGGGCGTCAATGTTGGTCGGTCCATCGCGTCCATACAAATTGAACATTTTTCGTTTCCCTGAGACCAGGAATAAATCAAATCTCGTAGCGACTCATCGTACTTGGTCGAACCCAAGGAGTCCATGAAGGATTGCATTGAACTGGTGTCTGTTTGAAACTGGCCGTTCGTCGACGGTGTCCCGTAGTGGCAAAACCTGTTTAATGACGGATGAATGGCCGCTTGACGTAACCACCGCGCGTAATGCAATAGTCGCGTCCGTTGATTGGGTAAACCACGGTCGACTTCTATTCGCGACCGAATGGACTTTAGCAATTGTTGGTAGAGCGCGGGGTGGTCATGTTTCACGTGAACAATGGCGTTGGTGACACTGGGCAATTGCATTCGAACGTGGCGTTTTTGTTGCCACCACGTCGATTGGCTCAATATGGAACACAACAACGGCGACAATATGCAGGAACCAGGCGGAGATTCGTTCGCGTCTTTGAATGGTACCACCCCGTAAAAAGAAAGCGCGGACAAAATGTTTTTCAGTCCTTTGGGCCATGGAGTGGCAGATATACACCACCGGTAGGGGGCAAACAGACGACATACCGCCCGACTTGTGGCCGAATGAACAGCGCGCATCTCGTGGGATTCGTCCAAGACAATGCGTCCCCAACGGACCGCGCCAATCGAGGGCACGTGTTGTTGGGTTTCGTTTACAACAACGCGGTAGGTCGTGACGACAATGTCCGCGTTGCGAAGTTTGTCCATGTTTTTTGTCCTCCGACTACCATGGAATTTTACAACTCGAAGCGACGCCGTATATTTCGCCGCCTCGCTTATCCAGACGTTTAACATTGTGGTAGGCACAACAACCAGTGTAGGACCATCCGCTTTGTGCGAGGCAATCAACGCCAACATTTCAACAGTCTTGCCAAGTCCCACGTCTTGGGCCAACAACCCCCCTTTAAAAGACATGTTTGGAGGAGTCAACGACAAATAACCAAAGACCGAAGTATAAAAGACAAACCCGTCTTCCAATTCACGCTTGGTCCAACCCCAGGACGATAACGAGGGCGACAAGGATTCCCGCTCTACCAGCCAATTTAAACATTTTTTTTGAAAGGGGAATAATTCACCCGTGAAACATTCGGCGGGTTCCATTGGAGCACATTTTTTCTTCGAGGCTCGTAAAATACTGTTGAAAAAGTTGTTGTTTACGGGACCCGGGATGTCTTTGGGACGGGTGTCGGGGTATACGTTGAAAAATAACCTTTGTAAATTTATATTTTTTCCATTCTCATGACCTTGGGGGTTGACGAATGTCATATCATGAATGTTAACGTCGAACGATATGGTTTCCTCCGAAATACCGCTGCAAACGAAAAGAATGAGTGGCAAACAATCATTGTTCCATTTTTGCAACTCTTTTTTTAAATGTTGGATGGGTTTCTTCCAAATTTCTAATTTAGTTGCCAAAGAAGCACGTGTGTTTTCGGGAAATAAAGACACCGTCGCCTCGGTAGAATCGTTGTACAAACAATTGCTAAACGTATCCGACGAAACCGAGTGAATATCGCACAATACATGGAAATACGTCATCCATTCTACGCGAAAATCGTGAATGTCCGAACTGAAACATCCACGCGGTCTAGGTCGGGTGGGACGATGCATGTGGTCTCGGGTCAGGGTGGCGATTAACCGCCATTTCTCCCATTCTGGTGAGTGGGGATTGTTCGGCCTGCCAAAACGAATGTAATTGGAGAGAGCATTGTCGACAGTCAATGTGCGTTTCATGGATTTTTTGAAGGTTGTCGAGCAAGAGATGGTGCCTATTTTTCGCGTCCACGCGGACCGGGGCACAACATGGGATTGCTTTTCATGGCGGACATTGATCCATTCAATGCGTTGGTCGGACATGTGTTCCCATATCGACGGTAATCCGTCTGACCGAACCATGCGCACCAACGCGTGCAGTGGATCAAAATCATCAATACGTCTTGCTTGACCGTTAAAACGTACCGTGGAACCAATGTAGGTATTTTCACTGTTGCGAACCTTTAATTTTTTTGGAACGTGTCCCATTGTTGAACGGACCATTAACCAGTGGCAACCCCTGTGTAAATCGTCGCCAAAACGTTGGACTGCTTCCTGGGCCGAGTTCTCACTGAATCCCATTTCAATGTAACGGTCCATATTCTGTAAAATAACATGTCCTTTTATATCGCCTTCGACTTAATCTCAACATAATCAAACTTTGAATTGAATTGAATTGAATAAAAATAAAAATGGCCGAAATCGAAGCGCATCTGAACACGATTCAAAATTGGAAAACAGAACTTGTTCAAGTGTCCAAGCAAGACATTGTCAGAGAATTAGCAAGACGAACAACGCCAATCTTTACGACACTCTTGCAAACCATACAACAACAGCAAGAACGCATAACCAAATTAGAGGAAAAACTAAACATATGTACAACTTAATTTTGGTACTATTTAAATTAGGAAAAAATACTGAGAATGCCACCATGTCCTCTCTGTAAAAAAAAGCACACGAATTCGTGCGGTTTACGCCTGTTTAATTCGGAAAATGAATGCCCAATCTGTATGGAAAAAAATGCCAACATGATAGCTCTGCCCTGCGGTCATCAATTTTGTAAAAAAGACCTCGAACGAATTGGGTTTTTCAAAACGCCACCCCAAATCATTAGAAAGCCTCCAAGGATCGTTAGAAGGCCACGTCTCCCAATAATACCACCCCGACGAACTACCGTGAGACTGCCCATCGCAGTGCCCACGCGTCGACGGTGTGGGTGGTGTGGCCACGCAGGTCACCAGCAACGAAAGTGCCCAGCTCATCGCCAACAATGCGGGTGCAGGACTTACAAAACCGCGCGCCACAAACAGTTGCATAAAGCAAAATCAAAATGCCGGGCATGTTTAAAAAGAGGTCATCGGTTCAGAACATGTGCACATGTAATCAAAGGAATTAAATAACACCACTTGAGTACTTTGACACGTTAATAATATCGACCTATATATTAGACAACATTGAATACAAAATGTACAAAACATTTGCTTCGTCGGAATTTAATTTTTATTCGACAAAAACTTACATAATACAGTTTAATAAATTATACGATGCAATTTCCGAACACGACTACGAAGATGATAATCCTCATTTGACAGCCCGAAAAATATTAGGGGGGTATGGAGTCTTCAAAGCACACTCTGCGTCATCCTTCAAAACATATTTTCCGAGCATTTTAACTTCGGAGTATAATCGTTGGAAAAGTACTCAATTGTCAGGATGGACAAGAATTGTGCAACATAAAAACACTACCGACAAACATGGCCACAGTCACCTTTTTAAAATAAAAAAAATTGTAAAATTCCTCAAAAGTATCGCAGAAGATGATCCTGCGTTGGAAAGAAAATGGAAAATCATAAACCACAGAACAGCCTTTCAATCTTTAATTATATTCAACGAAGCCGTATCTCACAAAGATTCTAAATATGATCTACAAGTATTCGTAAAAAAACAGAAATATACAACCCCAGGCGAAAGTATTAAAGAATGCGACAGAATGGAATATTGCATCAAACGAGACTATCTCCAATCAACGTTTGATGCATATCGGAAAGCAAAATTTAACACCAGGTTCGTGTACAATAAAAAAAATTTTAGATTTAAACTGCGTGAAAAAAAATAACATTCTTTGATTACAACCAAATACCAGTATAAATACAATGCACCACGTGGCACAACATGTTTCGTTCTCTTATTGTTACAACTGCTTTTTTTGCCACTACCAACGCCTTTGGAGATGGACCAGAATGCGACAGTCAGATGGAAAATATAAAAGGAAATTGTATCAAAATCAGCGATTGTACTACCAATGAATGGACCTTTGGTAGAGCGGACAGTCCAGTATGCGACGAACCTGGAGCCAATTACAAATTACCCGATACAAAAGTGTGTTGTTTTGACAGTCCCAAGAAAGGTCAACATCATCATACCGCGACGATCCTGGCGAATGCACACCATAAACCCGCGCTCAAAGCCAGGAAAGCGCCGGAACTCAAGAAAGCACCAGAACTCAAACACGCCAAGAAACCCGCGCTCAAAGCCAAGAAAGCGCCGGAACTCAAAGCCAAGAAACCCGCGCTCAAAGCCAAGAAAGCGCCGGAACTCAAAGCCAAGAAACCCGCGCTCAAATAAATTTCCATACAAATAAACCTAAATAATCACTTTAATTGTTTGTTTATCTCTAAAATACTATTGTACACGATTGTAGGGTTGTCGGGAGTAGTCAAATGCAACTCTGCCGTCTCAACCATGTAGATCAGCCATTTCTTTTTGTTCTGCGCGATTAGAAACGAATTCTCGGCGGGTAATCTAAAAATATGATTTGGGGCAAAAAACAACCAGTCTGATATTTTTCTGTCGCGGTACGTGTTCCATGCGCAATACAGACGCATTGCGGGTGGTAACTGTTCGCAGACGAGCATATGCATGTTTTCGTCCCAATACGGCGATGGTTCGACTACTTCTTCTTCCAGTTCGAACGTGTTGGCAAAATGTTTGGTGGTGAAGACATCGGTTGGGTTCATTTTTTAATAATGTATTCTAAATTTGTATTCTAAATTCATCTGATTCGTTGGATTCTAATTCGTACTCGTCGAGGTCGACATCTTCGTCGACATTGGCCAATTCATACTCGGGCTGTATTGGACGATATTGGAAATAGATAAGAACAAGCACAAAAAACAATAAGACTACCAACCAAATCATCTGTCTTTCTTTTTTGCGTGCACTTAAGTAATCGAATCCACTTTTGCGAAGACTCTCCCTATATAATCTTATTGAAATTGTTAAATATGTATGCCCGATGGTTCGCGGGTATTTTTATGGGCATTTGTTTTGTACTTCAAGTTCGAAATTTCAACAAATACCGCGTGGAAAAACGGCGTAAACACGACGAAGCGCAAGTTTATTTAAATTCTGACGTGTGTGTGGACGCGGTGACTCGTTCTCAGTTGGGTACGTTTAATTTGTGCGAGCGTGCTGAGCATATTGTGAACGAGAGTCCCACGGAGGCGGCATTTTATGACATCGTAAATGATTGGTATCCGTGTGGGCACGGGCGTTGTGATGGATTTGGCGATTGGTTGTACAGTAATTTGCACTGGTTTGTGATGATGATTTTGGTAACGTCGATGATGTTTTATTTCAAGTACGTGGAGCACCAGCGAGATATATTGTATACAAAAATGCGGTTGCCGTTGAATTTACAAAATGCCCAACATGTCGATTAGTAGTATAAAGAGACCATTGTCCAAAAAAATATGGACGCATGGGACGACCACGAAGTTAGATTTCAACCTACGGAGGGTCTTGAAGAAAACGAAACATCTGTGCGTGTTCTGGACAATGGCGCGTCCGACGACGATAAGCGGAAGGCGCAATCCCAGCGAATGATGGCGTTGGGCGCGGATCAAGAGGCGATAAGCGGTTTCCAGACGGGTCTTGAATTGGAATCAAAAATTCGCCAAGATCCTGGTTATAAATTTTTAATGTTGGTGTCTGCGTTTTCGAATCGCAAGTTGGGCAAGTTGGTGTCTTCGACGGGTTCTGGGACCACCGGTGATATTGATAATATTGTGGCGGTTGTGGTGCAAAAGGATAATAAACACTGGATGCAAGAACCGGAAATCTCCGGGGTCATTTATTTGGCCCCGTCTGTCTATGGACATATCAAGGAGGCTCAACAAATTTTGAATAGTCGTGCCCCTTTGAAGATGTTGATGGAAGACGAAAAACACAGAACGTTGTTTGCCCGATTGGTTGCAATTCGTATGTCATTGTCACACGTATTGACGGAAAGACCCGGGTTTAACGATAGTTATTTGCGTTTGCATCAACAACAAACGATGTTACTAAAGGCGTTGCGCGGTGTTGCAGTAGAAAGTATAGACTGGACTCGACCAAATAGATAAAAAATTAGTTTAAAGGACATTTTTGTATATTTCTCTCGGCAAGGTGATCCGACCTCCCGAAACTACTTTGGGGTTGAATAACTGGAAATCTGGAAACTTGTCTTGAATTTCTTGGATGTTTTTCATGAGTTTTTGCAATACGGGATGTTCCATGTCGCACGGTGCGTTGATGGAGTCCGATGCTTTGCGATTTTGTGCGGAGGTGGGTGTGATACGAAGGATATCCGCGGGGTCGATGTTGTCAATAAACGTATCCGACGGGGAAAAGGCACAATGGCGCATGTTTAACGTGTCGTTCAGCGAAATGTTGTATTCTTGCTCCATTTGTTTGGGGTCTTTAATGGACAATGGTCGCATGACCTGTGCGTTGGCCGTGAGCGAACCTTGCCACATGCACGTGTCTGTAATTTTGGCACAGTTTTGGGTCGAGAGCTCGTCCCACGCGTAAAATGCCGTGGATTTCCCCAAATTGGACGGGTAAAATTTTTGTTTAGTGTTGTGGGTGTTGTACATGCGGTATCCTCCAAGGCTGGACGATTTAACCAGGATTGAGGGAGATGTTTTGACGGCGGCGTTGACAAAATAAACACTCGCAAGATCCGAAAGGATACCATGGGTCATATCGGAATGAATCTCGGTGGCATTGGAAGAAACTTGTTTGGCGATCACCTTTCTCAATTCTTCGGTATGGGTAGCAACAGAATAGGTGTTGCCAAATTTCATCCGTTTCCATTCCGAATCGAGTTCTCCGGCTGTGATGCCCGATTGCAACCATTTGTGGTAGGAATCTTTAAACGTGGCTTCGGCCGACACGTCGACAACGATTTGATGTGTGACTTTTTCGCATCCGAATTCGTCGGGACTTGAAATGGAATATTCACCGACGGAATTCCCGACCGATGCAAACGTCAATTTTTCGAGAGCTGTTTTGGCAATTGGCGCGTCAATCGAATAGACGGAGCGACCTTTTGTTACACAGGGGTGAAACCATGATCGGTCGTCCTCGCTTAATTTGTATTCCTTTGTCGTTTGAACGACAAGACCTTGGACGACGACGGGCAATCCATGGGCAAGGGCTGCTTCTTGGTCGATGGAAAAGTTTGCAAGAACAGAGACTGATTTCACGTGCTGCGACTGTTTGTTGAGAGTCTCCATTACGGATTGGAGCGCTGCGGTAGTATCATTGTCAAAATTAATAACGGAAGATTTTTCAACGGGGATAGACATTTTATTAACTTAATAGGACATATTATATAGGGTGTTTTGGTTGTTTGGGGTGGGTTCGGTCGACATCCACGACGACGTCCATCTATCCCAAATATGTTTGGGGTGTTGGATGTAATGTTTTTGATGTCCACATTCCGAATCAAGACATCGTTGAATGATTTGTTGGCGCGTTACGTCGATCATATACCATATTGCATTTCCTTTGTGTGTTCGTCCCGCAATATAACATTTTTTAGATTTGGCTGGTACCGAATAAAACCCGCTCGATATCATTTTCAATTTGTTGCGTAGTATCATGGCCTGCTCTGTGCTATCGAGCCAGTCTAAAATCGGGTTTAACGGGTTGCAGTTGAGTTTCTTGGAGGAACCCTTTTGCACCACGGAACATGCCCAGTTTCCGTTGTCCAATCGCCGAAATAAATTTTTTGGGTGCGCCGAGGTTGATTTGGGTTCAGAATTGTTTATTTCTAAACACTCGCGGGTCCGGCCTTGCCAGTCGGGTATTTGTACCATGAGCTCCCACCAAGGATTGGCGTGTTTGAGCACGCGTTGTGAATTGAATTTCCTGGAACCGGGGAGACGAAACATTCGATTTTTAGTGTAGACGGCGGTGTCTATCGCGTTTGCAATGGGGTTGTCTTGCATCGCCAAGACGGTGCGTCTGACAAAAGCGCCCACGTGGTAGACATTTTTAAACACGAGGTCCGTAGCAATGACGTGGTAGGATATTTTGTTGGACGCCGAGGAATCGATGATTTCGAAATTGCATTCGGTGTCGTACATAATCCGAACCGTTTCTCGGAAAAAATCCACAATTGCCGCAATTGAAACAGGTTGGAGAGACTCGACGTCTAAAAATAAGCGTGAGGGACGGTGTTCCAACAAGCATTCGTACCAATGGTGCTGTGTTTTGGTCTCGTAAATCTGTTTTAATTGTTGTAAAGTACCAACGTAAAAATGCTTTTGACCCGCGGCGGAAATGTCTTCGGCCACGATGCAGTTGTCCAAAGTACATTTTCCGATGGCACTGACAAGTGTGGGGTACATTGTGGTTTGACATGTGTTTTGTCCTTTAAAAAATATAGGTGTATCTTATGTGAGTACAGCATCAATTAACTTTTGGCACTTATATAAGGGGTCGTTTTTTAAGTAATAAAATGTCTAAAATTCAACGACCCGCACTTGCCTTACAATCTACCACCGAGACCGCCATCAAGGAAACCCCGTTAAAAACCACTGTTGCTGCCCCCATCACGGGCGATTCGCCAAAGGAAACGTTCACCACCAGAGTTGTTTTCGAAGCCAATGCCACCGCAAAACAGATGGAACATGGCGTCATTGTCCAGTTGGCGAATGCGTCTCATGTGTTTGCCTCCAAAGACGAAGTGGACGTCGGGAAGGGAATTTTGACGTCCATCAACGTCAAATCCATCTATTCGGATTGTTCTGAACCGGTTACTTTTGCTCTGAACTTGTTCAACGCCTCTGAAAAAGAACCCGCCATCAAAAACAATGAAGGTTGGTTGCACACTCCCCAAAAGACCGATTTCGGCACGGAGGCTACCTCCCAAGACGAACAAGGTTACCGCAACCTGTTGGCGGTCATGCCCTACGAAAAGTCTCGCTCGGAATTGAACGTGTACGAACCCAACGAGATTGCGTCTGACCGTTACATTGAACAGTACGGTAACTGTTCCACCGAAAATCTCTACGACGGTGTTGTCGCCTTCCCGGGCGAACAGTACTACCTCGTCTCTCAGGACCACGTCGTACTCAACGTCATCCGTCAAAATTGGGAACAGCTGGGTATTAATGTCGACAACGAGGCGCGTTTCAATGGCAAATACGTTCAAGTCCCCGCCCATGTCTTTGACCGTGTTATCAACGACCTTCAGTCCCATGTTCTTGCCCGTATGCCTTTCACAGATTTGAACGACGTTCGTGCGAAATTTACATCCAAACCGACGTCTCACTACGTCGATACTCACCCCGATGGTGAAGCCGGTATGTACAAAGTGTGCGTCGAATTGCAAATGAACTACCAGTTTCCATCCACTGTAGAAGTATCCGAATAACTATACAATATCCTATTTAAATCAATTTTTTATCTATACATGTGTTTGCGCTGTAATAAACCGGTACACCGCCAAAAGATATGCTACGAACATTGGAAAGAATTCCGTAGTTTACGTTATCACTGTACTTGGCACCCGTGTATCAACCCTATTTTTGCATTAACGTTGTGCCGAACACACTATCGCGCCGCTAACGTTGAATGCAATGTCAATCTTTGTCGAAGGCCTGTCTTTTGCAAACAAGTATGTGCCTACCATTACAGAAAAGGCATTATCCCGCCCCAAAAGAAATGCATCCAATGCTCGCAAAACGTTTACATGAATGGCAAATGTTTTTACCATTTCATCAAACGAAGTTGTATTCAGTGTGAACGCCCATCTTTTGCGAAACAATTGTGCAAACGTCACTACATGCGTCACTGGCGATTGAGAAGGGGGCCCACCGCAAAAAAAGAAGTACACCCCGAAACCACGGAGACGATACCGGCAACTAAAAACCACAATCCAGATATCCATTCGTCTGGTTGACAATCCGCCATTTGTTAAAAAATGTTCAGTATATATAGAGATTTTTTTTAGACGAAATGTCATTTTTCACAGACCCGGGGCAAAAACGCTACGTTTTGAAACCCATTGTGCATCAAAATTTGTACGAAATCTTTAAAAAACAACAGTCCGTTATGTGGACCACCGAAGAAATCCTGTGGGACAACGATAAACGAGACTGGGAAACCCTGGATTCGTCGGCCCAAGATTTTTTGTTGCATATCATTGCGTTTTTTGCTTCGTCAGACATGCTTGTCATCGACAATCTCATGGACCAATTCATGTCGGAAGTGACCGTCGCCGAATGCCGCACCTTTTACACGCTGCAAGCCTACATTGAAACAATTCACTCGGAAACGTATGCCACCGCACTTGAAATATTTGCACCCAAAGAACGTCGCGCGCAATTATTCAATGCACTCGAACAAGAACCCACCATCCAAGCGAAAGGACAATTTGCCGGGAAATACATGAACAAGAAACGACCGTTTGAGGAAAGATTATGGGCTTTCTGCATCTTTGAAGGCGTCCTCTTCGCGGCGTCGTTTGCTTCTTTGTACTGGTTGCGAACGAAAAACAAGTGCAAAGGACTTACGTTCTCCAACGAACTGATCCAAAGAGACGAGTCGTTGCACGCGATGTTTGGCATCGAAATGTTAAACATGTCGGCCGCAAAAGGACACTCCATCGATCCGGAACGCGCGGTTCACATCTTAAAAGAAGCCGTCGCCATCGAAGAAAATTTTATCCGAAAAGCATTGCCAGAAAATTTAACGGGATTGGCGACCGAGCATGTCATCGAGTATGTACGTCATTGTGCAGAACGTCTCCTTTCGATGTTGAAAGGAGACCACGAATTGCCTTGGAAAGCGTCTCAACCGTTGGCATTCATGGAAATGATTTCAATTGACTCCAAAACCAACTTTTTTGAGGCGCGCGTGGCTGAGTATACAATGGCGTCGGTCGGTAACAGTGCAGAGGACACCAGTTTTTCGATGGATGCGGACTTTTGAATACGCGTATACATACTAAAAGGAGAAATGTTGTAAAGATCTCGTCTTGGACGAAAACCACAAATTAATGTGTTTAAAAATAAATCCATAATCATCACATATGTTTTTTATTATTTATGAAATATAAAACAGAGCACCATCATGTCATCCATGCCACTTCAATTCAATAAGCTAAATTCCTATGTCAAAAAACACACCGACAATTTTCCAAAATTGGTACCCGCCTTGAAAGCACTGTCTGAATTCGTCGGGCACGACGACATTAAAGAAACCGTCGCCAAAATGGTCCTGTATTTCATATCGCAATATAAAATAATAAAACCACTCCGACGTTCGAAACGGAAAAGAAAAACACGTGCCTCGCGAACCAACAAACGCCCGAACAAACGCCCGAGAACCATATCGGAAATTGCCGAGGAGGCCACGGACGACGAAGACGAAGAATACATACCCGATGCAAAAATGGCGCTCATCGCATTATTAACCCATACGTTACAACAATCGGAAGACTCATCGGACGACGATGAACCCGAAGAGGACCCCCCCTTTGTCGCGGAATGCCGAGAACGCCTCAAAGTGTTACAAGGCCATTTCGTCCACACGTTGTTGTTGGGAAAACCCGGTTCGGGGAAAACAACATTTGCCACCCTGTTGGTCGATGTGTGGGACGCTCTGGGAATTATAGACAAACGCAGATTTAAAATTACCCGACGTTCCGATTGGGTAGGCAAATACCAAGGGCATTCTGTCGCAAAAGCAAAAAAACTCATCGAATCGGCCAAGGGTGGAGTCATCTTCATTGACGAAGCCTATTCTTTGGTCTCTTCCAAAGACGGAGACGACATGTACGGACAAGAAGTGTTGACAGAAATCGTAGAAGCCATGTCAAACACCGAAAAACAAGTCATCTTTATCATGGCCGGGTATGAAAACGATATGAAACAACTGTTTACACATAATGCGGGATTGGAAAGGCGGTTTGGGTATGTCTATCGATTTCAAAACCCCGCCTCGGTGATGATTGAACATATTTTTTACAAACAGTTGAAAGAAGCCGAATGGAAAGTGTCCAAACACGAACGTCAACAAATTAAAGAATTTTTTGGCCGGAATTTTAAGAAACTCACGCATGGTGGTGGGTCGACCCACCAACTCATTTTTCACAGTAAACAATCTTCGGTCGTACGCCAATTTCCAAATACAATTGAACACACCCTGAAAATAGTGGATTTGGAAGATGGTATCAAAACCTACGAACATCACGCCCAAGTGTTTAAAACCAAACCTCCGCCTCTGAACATGTATTTGTAAATATAGTCTATATAAAAAGCATAAGTTTTTTGTAAATGTTTCCCTGTAGAACACTGTCTTGGATTTTGTGTTTTTGGTCGTTGGTTTTCAGTTACACGTTTTTCACACATCGTGATTACTCTACCAATACCAGAATCATCCCACTAATATTGCTGTGTTGTGCCATCATTGTGTGTGGTGGACTACTAATCTATGAAAAGGCAGTCAATTACACCAAAACAGTCCTGTGGCTCGCGGCATGGTCACTTTTAATCTGCATTGGCATGATATTGTACACTCTGAACATGGTGGACGACGTATTTATCAATGTATACATTACGGTCTTCACAGCCATTGCCTCTTTGTTTTGGTGCGTTGCCAGTCACGCTGAAAGAGTCACCGAACCCGGACTGCATTGGTACATCTGGTCCATCGCCACCATCATTACCATCTGCTGCGCGTTTCATACTTCATCCGACACCGCCATAGTCGTATACATCGTCAATTGCATTGTCGTCACCTTAATCAATACTGTATATTTATTTCACATATGTCAAGTACAACCATCGGGTGACAGAAGATGTAGGCGGTGGTGGCGGGTGATAGCTTGCTTTTCACTGTCGTTAACACTTCTTGTCGGAAGTATTCTGTACAAAACAAATGAAATGACAGCAAAGGAATGGGAAATGTTCGTGATGATGGTGGAAGGAACCATACTTTTATTTCTTCTCATTGATTTTGTGATTGGATTTCAACAAGATCGTATTTACCAGGCATTACCTTCAAATGAAAATGATGTTTTATAATATTGCAATGCTACTGGCGTACTTGTTTATTCTAATGGTCACGCACATGGCATTTAACAACGGTCGCGCCATTTGCTTGTGGACCTGTAAAATCATAGCGGCAACATATATCTGGTTTGTAGTTTGGGTCCTCACCCAAATGCAGCACTTGCCCGAATGGCAAATTGCTTTTCAAGAATCCATCAAGTATGTAATGAACGGGACTGCTTTCAGACACAACGACTTATAGTTTTGCAATGACCAAGGGGGCCGTTTGGAAATACGAATTGGGAATGTACGTGGTTGTCTTTTCGTCGCTCACACAAATGTGCAACAACCCCAATTGTTCCACAGTCATCAATTTGGGCGGTTCACCCGGCATGATAACTGTTTGGCCCTTGCGCAGGATACCCGCCGCACGCAACGTCGAACCAGAGAGAAAGCATATGATATAGGGTTGCAGAGCATACCCAATCCCGATAGAAAATCCACCGAGAATCGACGTAATTGCAGTTTCGCCAAACAAATGTGAAATCAAAAAGACCACCACTACAGCCAAAAATGAAAATTGCGCCAGCTGCGATTCGTACGCACCTATATTAAAATACGAGCGCAAACACCAAAATATACCCGAAGCCAACACCCGCGCAACAATAAAAGCACCCAGACAAATAAAAATATCATCGAGTGAAAGCCATACACTAGTCAATAATAATTCAAAAGTTTCGTACATTATTTGTAATAAGTTTTGCATTATATACTTCCAATTAAATCTTTTTTTTCCAACAATATTTTATGCAGACACTTTTGAAGCGAACCAATCGATACAATGGTGGAGATTATGACGACAAAAGTAGTGGAACTTATAAACGAACTCCATTCAGAACGCAATCCCATGCACATCGAAAAACTGATCGCTCCTCGGATGCCACACATTGAAAAGAATAACAATGTACGGATCGTCCATTGCTTGCGACCACATAAACGCAAACAACCGCCCAACACAAACACAACCATCGTGCGACTTGTGATACACAATGTCAAAATCACCAACGATAGTCCAAATGTTGTCCAATCGTAAGTACGCAGCGCCAACCCCAACGTCAAATAAACATAGGCCTCCACTATCACCGATATATTTTCCAATGAACCTTTTACTTCGTTGGGAACTTTCACAAACGCACCGTACATAAAAAGTCCCACAATTCCCGATATACCGACATACTCACATATAGCATACACCATCAACGGAACTATGTAATGGACAGGTACGTTTTTCGAATCAAATTGGCGCATCGTATAAGCACTCAATATGCCAAAAACACAAGATAAAACCATAAGCAATACAGATATACCGACAGCTCTCACGGGAACCCATTTATTCAATTGTTGGTGCTGGCGCGATATGGTTAAAAACAATCGTACAAAAACCACCGATATTGCATCATTCATCACCGCTTCGTTTTCCAACACTTGGGCTATAAACGGGTCGTCCAAGGATTGCGACAGCATAATCGTCGCTACCGTATCGGTCGGCGCCAATATGGACGCCATCACCAACGCGTTCACTACGTCCATCGATGGCACAAACACTGTTATGCCCCAAGCTATAAGTACAATACTGAAAATAGTACCGAAAAACGAAAACACCAGTGAAGACATCCAAGTTTTACGCAGAGAACGCACATTAAATTTAAAAGAGGAATTCAACAGGATGATCGGTAGCAATAAATACAGAAACAATTCTGGCGCAAAGTCGAACGGCGCTAAATTCAACGTTAAAGAGACGACCATTCCGAACACAACAGCTATCACGGAACTGGGAATGCAATTCACACGAGAGTCGTTCTGCCACAATATCACAAAGAACAACAATATTAAGACCACAATAAGTTCAAGCCCAATAACTTCGTGTTCCATCATAAAAAAAACCAACGACGTTAAATATGTTTGCCCGTTACCACGGTAAAATCCAATACATAACTTTTAAACACGCATCCAACGGTTGGATTGTCATGACATCGTCGACAAACGACACATTTCCGAACCCATTCACATCCAAAAAAATATTACCGTCGCGGCCATACGACTTGCACGAAATCGTCGACGTGTTTTTGGTACAATCTTCCACATTCCACGCCTTGATCACCTGCCCGTCGCAATAATGAACAATACCGGCCACTTTTGGAGCGTCAATGACAAGAGTGTCCATTTGCGCCACCAGCGAAAAGTAGTAGGACCATATTTGAAACATCATTGTACACAAAACAATGCAAAAGGTCAGCAATAGAGAAATGCGCCCACACCAACTCAGCGAGTGCGAATCACACATTAATATTTTTTTATCCATGAATACTTTTAATCATTAGGTATTTATATTCGTTTTATGACGTTTACATGGACTTTCATCCGTACTCGATTCATATGTATTTTTTGAAATGGTTGGCGAATACGCGGGGCTGGTTGGCGAATACGCGGGGCTGGTTGGCGAATACGCGGGGCTGGTAGGCGAATACGCGGGGCTGGTAGGCGAATACGCGGGGCTGGTAGGCGAATACGC
>Ga0209533_1001021_pt1 | contig 26409 bp, 18 predicted proteins | sample COG_04_FD_184748 | JGI IMG/M metagenome (GOLD analysis project Ga0209533, IMG submission 184748) | Pelagic Microbial community sample from North Sea - COGITO 998_met_04 (SPAdes) (version 2) | ecosystem: Environmental > Aquatic > Marine > Neritic zone/Coastal water | place: Helgoland, sampling...
ACTTTCTTTTCTACTCCTTTGGCGAATTCGTGTAAAACTTACTTTAGAAGAAATCGCCAAAGGAGTAGAAAAGAAAGTAAAAGTTCGTAGAAAAATTCAAGCAGACGGAGTTACTTACAAAACCTGTTCAACCTGTAATGGTTCCGGCCAGCAAATGCGTATTACCAATACTATTTTGGGTAGAATGCAGACCGCAGCTACTTGTGGTTCATGTTCTGGAGCAGGAGAAATTATAAATAGCAAGCCAAATGGTGCTGATGCACAAGGTTTGATTACTAAGGAGGAAACTGTTGCAATCAATATACCTGAAGGAGTTACTGAAGGAGTTCAATTAAAAGTAGGAGGAAAAGGAAATGAAGCTCCAGGTAAAAGCTCAATTGCAGGTGATTTATTGGTGTTAATTGAAGAAATACCTCACGAAACTTTAAAAAGAGAAGGAACTAATATTCATTATGACTTATATATCAATTTTTCTGAAGCAGTAATTGGAACTAGTAAAGAAGTTGATACAGTAACAGGAAAAGTGAAAATTAAAATTGATGCAGGAACCCAGTCTGGTAAAATTTTAAGATTAAAAGGGAAAGGTTTACCGAGTATCGAACGATATGGAGTAGGAGATTTTCTAATTCATATTAATGTATGGACACCGCAGGAACTAAACAAAGAACAAAAAGAATTTTTTGAAAAAATGTCTGATAACGAGAACTTTAAACCAAGTCCTAATAAATCTGATAAATCGTTTTTTGAAAAAGTAAAAGATATGTTCTCATAAATTAAGAATTTTTAATTTCTTTTTTTTATGTAAAAACATTTTTTTATTACACTTTTTAATATATATTTGTAGTGTTGTTGAGAAATCAGCAACACTTTTTCTTTTTCATAGCAATTTTTCCCACTCAATTTATTGAGTGGGTTTTTTTATAAGTAAGAGAATATATAGAAATAGCAGACTTATCTTATCGTCACGCTTTTGTGTGAAGGAAAGTCCGGACACCAAAGAGTATCATAGCGGATAACATCCGTCCAGCGAGAGTTGAGGACAAGTGCAACAGAAAGCAAGTACAGTTCGGCTGTAGTGAAACCAGGTAAACTCTATGAGGTGCAATGCCATGTAAATTAGAACTTGAGAGCTACTCGCTCGATTCTAAAGGGTAGGCAGATTGATTCTAAGAGTAATTTTAGAACTAGATAAATGATAAGAACCTTTTTAAGGTACAGGATTCGGCTTATTAGCCTGCTTTTTTTAATATTATTATTATTATTAATTTAAAATAATTCAATAAATAACTTATTTTATTAAATTATAATCAGTGCTTTATCTAATAACTTTTATTTATTTATTAATTAGTTGATTCTACTACTTATCTTTTAAAATTAAGATAAAAAAATGTAGATTTGTGAGTATAATATTACAATAAAATATATCGTATTGCTTTTGATTTCTATAAGAATCAAAGCATTAGAATAACTAAAGATTTCTTTCATGAGCATTTATAAAGATTACCTTAAACAGATCGAAGAACGAAAAAATCAAGGACTGCATCCGCAGCCAATTGATGGTGCCGAATTGCTAAGCAAAATTATTGCCCAAATTAAAGATTTAGACAATGAGTATAGAAAAGATTCTGTAGAGTTTTTTATCTATAATGTCTTACCGGGAACAACTAGCGCTGCTGCAGTGAAAGCTCAATTTTTAAAGGAGATTATTTTAGGAGAGTCTTTAGTAAAAGAAATTTCACCTTCCTTTGCTTTTGAGCAATTATCACATATGAAAGGTGGACCTTCTATTGATGTTCTATTAGATATAGCTTTAGGTGGTGAAGCAGCTATTGCAAAAGAGGCAGGTATTATTTTAAAAACACAAGTATTTCTTTACGAAGCAGATATGGCTCGTTTAGAAGCAGCATTTAAAAATGATAACGAAGTTGCTAAGGATATTATAGAGAGTTATGCGAAAGCAGAGTTCTTTACAAAGTTACCCGCCATTGATGAAAAAATTGAAATTGTAACTTTTGTTGCAGGTATAGGAGATATTTCTACAGACTTATTGTCGCCAGGTGGTGATGCACATTCAAGGTCAGATAGAGAACTGCATGGGCAATGTTTATTTGAACATAACAAAGAGCAACAAAACGAATTAATAGCATTGCAAAAGCAACACCCCGATAAACGGGTGATGTTAATAGCAGATAAAGGTACAATGGGAGTTGGTTCTTCTAGAATGTCTGGTGTAAATAATGTGGCATTATGGACAGGGATAAAATCAAGTCCATATGTTCCATTTATAAATATTGCTCCAATTATTGCCGGTACAAATGGAATATCTCCAATTTTCTTAACAACTGTTAGTGTTACTGGTGGTATTGGTATTGATCTTCAGAATTGGGTAAAAAAGCAAGATTCAAATGGTAATATTATAAGAAATGAAGCAGGAGAGCCTATTTTAGAGGAAGCGTATTCTGTAGCTACAGGAACGGTACTTACTGTAAATACCAAAGAAAAGAAACTTTACAAAGGAGATAAGGAGTTAATGGATATTTCAGCTTCATTAACACCCCAAAAATTAGAATTTATTAAAGCCAGTGGATCATATGCTATTGTGTTTGGAAAAAAACTACAAGCATTTGCAGCAAAGACCTTAGGGGTAGAGCTGGTATCTGTGTATGCAGACTCAAAAGAGGTTTCTAATGAAGGACAAGGTCTTACAGCAGTTGAGAAAATATTTAATAAAAATGCCGTAGGTACAACACCAGGTAAAACGTTACATGCAGGTTCTTATGTTCGTGTTGAAGTAAATATTATAGGTTCTCAAGATACAACAGGTTTAATGACTTCCCAGGAGTTGGAAATGATGGCTGCTACAGTTATTTCACCAATTGTTGATGGTTCATATCAATCTGGCTGCCATACAGCTTCAGTTTGGGATAATAAGTCTAAAGCAAACATTCCTAGATTAATGAAATTTATGAATGATTTTGGATTGATTACTGCTAGAGACCCTGAAAATAAATACAAACCAATGACGGATGTAATTCACAAGGTTTTGAATGACCTTACTGTTGATGATTGGGCAATTATTATTGGTGGAGATTCGCATACAAGAATGTCTAAAGGTGTTGCTTTTGGTGCAGATTCAGGGACTGTTGCGTTAGCACTTGCTACAGGTGAGGCATCAATGCCTATTCCAGAATCAGTAAAAGTAACATTTAAAGGTGAAATGAAACCTTACATGGATTTTCGTGATATTGTGCATGCTACTCAATCTCAAATGTTGAAAACTTTTGGAGGAGATAACGTGTTTCAAGGTAAAGTTATTGAAGTGCATATTGGAACACTTACTGCCGATCAAGCATTTACATTTACAGATTGGACTGCAGAGATGAAGGCAAAAGCTTCTATATGTATTTCTGAAGATGCTACTTTAATTGAATCTTTAGAAATTGCGAAAGGAAGAATCCAGATCATGATAGATAAAGGAATGGACAATAAATTACATGTTCTTAAGGGATTGTATGATATTGCTGATAATAGAATTTCTGAAATTAAATCTGGTGTTAAACCAGCTTTAAAGCCAGATTCAAATGCAAAGTATTCTGCAGAAGTAGTTATTGATCTTGATTTAGTTGAAGAGCCAATGATTGCAGATCCTGATGTAAATAACCCTGATGTTTCGAAAAGATATACACACGACATTATTAGAGAATTATCTTACTATGGTGGTGTAAAAAAAGTAGACCTTGGTTTTGTTGGATCCTGTATGGTACACAAAGGAGATATGAAAATTCTTGCGAAAATGCTTAAGAATGTAGAAGGATTAAACGGTAAGGTTGAATTTAAAGCACCGCTTGTAGTTGCACCTCCTACATATAATATTGTAGATGAATTAAAAGCTGAAGGTGATTGGGATGTCTTAACGAGATATTCTGGTTTCGAATTTGATGACAATGCACCTAAAGGAGTAGCTCGCACCGGATATGAAAATATGTTATATCTAGAGCGTCCTGGTTGTAACCTTTGCATGGGAAATCAAGAAAAAGCTGCGGCGGGAGATACCGTAATGGCAACATCTACCCGTCTTTTCCAAGGAAGGGTGGTAAAAGATAGTGAAGAGAAAAAAGGAGAATCATTGTTGTCATCAACGCCTGTAGTTGTGTTATCTACAATTTTAGGTAGAACTCCTACTTTAGAAGAATATAAAGCAGCAGTTAAGGGAATTAACCTTACACAGTTTAAACCGCCTCATAAATTGTTGGTGAGAGTATAAAATATTAGTTAATAATTAAAAAGCCTGTGTCTAAGATACAGGCTTTTTTTATTTTATAAATCCTGAATTCAGTAGCTTTTAATTAATTTTTATCGACACTAGCATAAGAGCTGGGTTTATTATAGATGTAATTATTACTAAAGATAAGTATCTTAAAATAGATATATCGGAGAGTAATAAGGAGCTATAATGTTTTAATATTGATTCTTCAGATACGTTGCAAAATTATATATCTCCTTATTTTAGTGCGCACAATAATCAAGTTACTTTTGTCAAATATTTATAAAAAAGAAATATTCATTTAGGAACAGATTTATGTTACAAAGCGAGTACAAAAGTAATGGCAGTTTTAAAAGGAGAAGTTAAAAACTTTAAGGAAAATGACAATTATAGCGTTTACGATTCAAATATCATTTTAAAACACAGTATTACTACTGATTTTTTTTACACATTATTTGGCCATCTTTGAATTGATTCTATTAAATATATTCAAATAGGAAAAGTTATGGGAGATATTGCTATAAATTGGGATTATGATTTGCATTTATATTTTCAAATTATTAGAAAGTTAATAGGGATTTTCGAAAATTATCCGGGAGCCGATTCAGAAAATGATATTCCGTTTTATAGAAATAATTGTCCCGATCCTAATTTATTATTGAAATTAGATTTAAAAGTAAACTCTTCTTTTTGTTTTTTTTGAGAGAGTGCTTATTGCTTTATCACTTCATTAATGCTTTTTAGGATGATATTACATCCTTTTTCAATATCTTCATCACTAATGTTAAGTGGAGGTGAAACTCTCATTGCACGACCCTCAAACAATAAAAAGAAAAGAATCAATCCATTTTTTAAACATTGGTGGATAATTTGTGCTGCAATATCTGGAGTTTCAACAATAACAGCCAACATTAACCCTTTTCCTCTAATTTCTTTGATAGCATTATGTACCAAATATTTTCTAATGATTTGCTCTTTACGGACGCTTTCTGCCAGTAAATTCTGATCTAAAATTTCTGTAACTGTCGCGTTTCCTGCAGCAGCAATAACAGGATGTCCTGCAAAAGTAGAAATATGACCTAATTTAGGATTGTCTTTTAATAGGCCCATCATTTCAAACGAAGAAATAAAAGCGCCAATTGGCATGCCACCTCCTAATCCTTTACCTGTAATGATAATATCTGGAATTACATTGTAGTTCTCAAATCCCCAGAAAGTACCAGTTCTTCCAATTCCTGTTTGAATTTCATCTAGAATTAATAATGCGCAAACTTCATCACACTTCTTTTTTACTTTGGTTAAAAAATTGTTTTGAGGTTCTATAAAACCAGCACCTCCTTGAATGGTTTCTAAAATAACAGCTGCAGTTTTATGTGTAATTTTTTCTAAATCTGCTTCATTATTAAATTCGATAAATTTTGTACCAGGAACCAAAGGTCTAAATGCCTGATTTTGTCTTTCTACTCCAGAAACACTCATAGCTCCCATGGTGTTGCCATGGTATGAATTTTTGGCAGCAATAATTTCTGATCTACTAGTAATTCTTTTAGCTAGTTTTAAAGCACCCTCTGTAGCTTCTGTTCCTGAGTTGGTGATGTAAACTGAGTTTAAATTTTCAGGAGAATTTTCTGCTAGTATCTTGCAAAGTGCCACTTGTGGTTTTTGAATAAACTCCCCGTATACCATTACATGCGCATATGCATCTAACTGATTTTTAATAGCGGTTGTAACCTTAGAATTATTATGCCCTAAACTATTTGCAGAAACACCTGCAACAAAATCTAAATGAGCTTTGCCATCTGTATCATAAATATAACTTCCTTTTGCATGAGAGATTTCTATTGCTAATGGCTGTGGAGATGTTTGTGCTTGGTATTTAAAAAAATCCTTTTTCATTTACTATTTGTTAAAGGAAGTTGTTGCCTTGTTTTTTTTAGGGTTGTTCATTAATAAAGGTTTTAAAATCTCTTTGTCACTTTTTAGAGGGGGCTTTTTATTATTGTCTTTTCTAAAAATAGACTCCTTTGTTTTTGGTTGTTCATTTTCTCTCCAAACGAACCCTTTTAAGATTCTATCTTCTTCAGGGAAAAGGGAAGGTGGATACGTTTTACCTTCCGATGTCTTTAAATATTTTATGGTTGTAATCTGTCCTTTTTTAAGTGTGAACTCAATATTACTGGAAATTTCTTTTGTAATGGTTTCTATGCTATCTGTTTCTTCATTTCTATTGTAGTATATAGATTCGGCATTTCCTTTTACTAAAAGATTGTTTAGTTTATTTTTTAAAAACTTACCAAACATATTTCTTCCTTTTATTTGATTAAAATCATTGATAGATAAAGAATCTTTAGAAACTATAAACGCATTGTTTAGTACTTTTAAAGAATCTAATTTTTCTGTTGCTACGTCTGACAATAAATGGATAGTATCTCCGGTAATTTGATTGCCATCAGACCATAAAACAGGATCCCTAAACATTTTAGTAATTCCGCTTGCTTGGTCTGTATGAATCGAATCGCATTTACCTTGTAAATCAGATTTAAAAATTTTGACGTTATGATACGTTCTTACAATTCTTTTTTCTGGAATTCCTGTGACTAACAGAGTATCTCCATGAATAAATGTAGAATCTTGTTCTACAATAGAGATAGCAACGGCTCTTTTAATAATAAAAAGCGAATCGTTGTTCTCAAATATCTCTGCATAATTTCCTCTAGTAACAAAGTTTTTTACTGTATCAATTACCTGTATATTATTAGTTGCAGAGGCAAATCCTTTTTTCTTATCATAGTACAAACTATCGCCCTCTACCGTTCTTTCTTTTAGATACAGCTTTGCGTTTTTTACAAAATAAGAAATATCTGTTTTTGTATTGTAAAAGCCACGTTCACAATATATTTTATTTTCATTTTCTGTATTTGTAATTGTAGACGGACCGTATAGGTAGGTTAAACCAGAATCTGTATAATAATCTAAATGACTAGAAACTAAATTATGTTCAGGATTTACAACGGTAACTCTTGTGGTTGCTGTAAATTTCTTAGTTTCTAAATAATAGTTTCCGTTTTTACTTTTTAAGGTATTGGTTTTATCATTTATAGTAGCATAACTTTGGTAGTACAATTTCTGGTTTAATCGATCAAATTGTAGGGTATCTGAAGTTAATGTCATTTCAGGATCCTTTAAAACCACATTTCCCCATGACAGGGCTTGTTTAAAATTGGCATCATAATCTAGATAATCGCTAGTTTGTATGATGGTATCTCCTTGATTTACAACCACATCTTCTAAGGCTTTAAAAAAGTTTTCTTTTTGATAAAACAAGGCTTGTTTGCAAGTAAGTACAGCACCTGCGTGTATCATTTTAACATTACCAATTAGAACAGTTGCACCAGGATATTTTTCTTCATCTACATATTGTTGTTCTGCAGAATAGATCATTTTTTTAGATTGTGAAAAGCCCAAAAAACTGAATAGGAGGAAAGTGAATATAATTAGTTTGTTCAAAAGGTATATTTTAAACAAAAATACAGAAAAGATTACCTCTTAACTATTAAAGAAAAGTAAAAAATAAATTAATTACATTGTATTGCAATAAAAAAGCATCTTTTAGAATTCTAAAAGATGCTTTTTTTATAACTCTATAAGAGTTAATTATCTTACAATTGTTTGTTTTCTATCTGGACCAACAGAGACAATCTTTACGGGAACACCTGTTTCTTTTTCTATAAAAGCAACATAATCCAGCAGATTCTTTGGCAACTGCTCGGCAGAAGTCATCTTTGTTAAGTCTTCATCCCATCCTTTAAACTTAGAATAGTTTACAGAAACATTTTCTGGTTCTATGTTATAAGGAAAATGTGAAATTTCTTTTCCTTTATAATTATAAGAGGTACATATTTTTAAGGTATCAAAACCAGAAAGTACATCTCCTTTCATCATCATTAATTGGGTAACACCATTTACATCTACAGCATATTTAAGTGCTACTAAATCTAACCAACCACATCTTCTTGGTCTTCCTGTAGTTGCTCCAAACTCTTGACCAATTCTAGCCATTTCTTCTCCGTCTTTGTCAAATAACTCTGTAGGAAAAGGACCAGAACCAACACGTGTAGTGTAGGCTTTGAAAATACCGTATACATCTTTAATCCTATTTGGTGCAACACCTAAACCAGTACAAGCACCTGCGGCAGTTGTATTTGATGAAGTTACAAAAGGATACGTTCCAAAGTCGATATCTAATAAAGAACCTTGTGCGCCTTCTGCTAAAATTGTTTTGTTACTTTTAATAGCTTGGTTTAAAAATTCTTCACTATCAATAAATTGTAATGTTCTTAATTTTTCTATTCCTTTGTCAAATTCTGCTTCTAACTCTTCTAGGTCATACTCAATTTTAATGTTAAAATAATCTAACATTCCTAAATGTTTTGCAGTTAAAGCATGGTATTTTTCTTTCCAGTTTTCTAATTCTAAATCTCCAACACGCATTCCGTTTCTACCGGTTTTGTCCATATAAGTTGGACCAATTCCTTTTAAAGTAGAACCAATTTTTGCTTTTCCCTTTGAAGTTTCAGAGGCTGCATCTAATAGTCTATGAGTTGGTAAAATTAAATGTGCTTTTCTAGAAATTAATAATTTAGAAGTATAGTCAACTTTATGTTTGTCTAAATTTTCTAATTCTTTTTTAAAGATTACGGGATCTATCACTACACCGTTTCCAACAACGTTTAAAGCTGTTTTATGAAAAATCCCCGAAGGAATTGTGTGTAAAACATGTTTGTGTCCGTCAAAAATTAAGGTGTGTCCTGCATTTGGTCCGCCTTGAAAGCGCGCAATAATATCATAGTTACCAGTTAATACGTCTACAATTTTTCCTTTTCCTTCGTCTCCCCATTGCAATCCGAGTAATAAATCTACAGCCATTAGTTGTTTAATTTGTTTCCCAAAATTTGGGAGTGTTGTTTGTGTTGTTTGTTAATTATGATTCTTTCTTTTTTGTTCCGTAGAAATAAAGAGAGTGGTTTTGAATATCGATATTAAAGATATCTTCAATTGTTTTCTTGATAATTTGAATGCGGGGATCGCAAAATTCTTTCACTTCCCCAGTATCTGTAAAGATAACATGATCATGGTTTTTATCGAAGTAACTTTTCTCATAGCGGGCCATCGATTGTCCATCAAATTGATGTTTTCTAACCAGGTTACAATTCAATAAAATTTCTATGGTGTTGTATAATGTAGCTCTACTAACTCTATAGTTCTTGTTTTTCATCTTAATATAAAGAGATTCTATATCAAAATGTTCATCTGCATCATATATCTCTTGAAGAATTGCATATCGCTCAGGCGTTTTTCTGTGCTTATTTTCTTCTAAGTAAGAGGTAAATACTTTTTTTACTACGTCTTGATTTTCAAGAGAGTTACTCATTATCTTATTATTTTACAAAAAACAAATTTACAGTTATTTCTTAATAAATTACTTGTTTTTTGGCAGGATGTTTATAAACTATTAACACGCTCTACTTTTTTTACCCCATCTACTTTCTGAATACTTTTCATTAATTTATTTAATTGAGCGCTATTCTTAACACTTAGGCTTATTTTGCCATCAAAGACGCCCTCATTACCAGCAAAGTTTATACTGTTAATAAATACTCCCATATTACTAGAAATAATTCTACTTAGGTCATTAATGATGCCTTGATTGTCTACACCACTAATATGTAAAATTACTTTAAAATCTTGTTTTGTAGAATCTATCCATTTTGCTTGCATAATTCTGTATGCATAATTAGATTGCAAAGAAATTGCATTCGGACAATTTTTTTTATGAATCTTAATACCTTCATTAATGGTTAAAAAACCAAAAACAGTATCTCCAGGAATAGGAGTACAACATTTAGACAATGTATAATCTAATTTTTCTTCTTCTTTACCAAATACCAATGCATTATAGCTGTTAGAAACTTCATCTGTTTCTATCATTTCTTTGCTATTAGGAGCCCTTCTAAGTTTGGTTTTAAAGAAATTTAAAATAGTACTATTCCTTTGCGCGACAAAGGCTTTTAAGTTTTTGTTGTCTATGGCGCCATTTCCAATTCTAAAAAACAAATCAAAACTAGTTCTAATCTGAAAGAAACCAACAAGCTCATTAATTGTCTTCTCATTGTAAGGTATTTTTAAATGACGTAATTTTCTTGCTAAAATTGCTTTTCCTTCTTCTGCAATCTCTTTTTCTTCGTCTTTTAAAGCAGCTCTAATTTTTGTTTTTGCTCTAGCAGTAATTACAAAATCTAACCATCTGGCATTTGGTTTGTTGTTTGCCGTTGTTATTACTTCTATTTGATCTCCACTTTTTAAAGTATGACTTAAAGGCACTAGCTTACCGTTTACTTTAGCACCTCTGCATTTTAATCCTACATCTGTATGCACTGTAAATGCAAAATCTAAGGCAGAAGCATCTTTTGGCAATGATTTTAATTCGCCTTTAGGTGTAAATACATAAATCTCTTTAGAATACAAGTTTAACTTGAACTCTTCCACAAAATCTACGGCATTTAAACTCTGATTTTCTAAAGACTCTTTCAAACGATTTAACCAAGATTCTAAACCATTTTCATGGCTGTTATTTTTACCTTGTTTATATTTAAAATGAGCAGCATAGCCTCTTTCTGCAATTTCGTTCATTCTACTAGAACGAATCTGCACTTCGACCCATTGTGCATCTGGTCCCATAACAGTAATATGCAAGGCTTCGTAGCCTGTAGTTTTTGGTTGCGAAATCCAATCTCTTAATCTTGTTGGGTTGGGTTTAAAATAATCTGTTACGATGGTATAAATTTTCCATGCATCAAATTTATCGTCATCTGAAGTGGGTGCGTAGATAATTCGAATAGCATACTTATCATATACCTCTTCAAAAGTTACGTTTTGCTTCCGCATTTTTCTACGAATAGAATAAATAGATTTAAAACGTCCTTTTATGTCATAGGTAAAATTTTCTTTATCTAAGCCCGTCTTTAGTGTCTCTTCAAAAGTTTTTAAATATTTTTGTTGTTCTTCTTTACTTTCTTTTATTTTGGTGATAATATCATTGTAAACTTCTGGTTCTGTATATTTTAACCCTAAATCTTCAAGTTCTGTTTTAATATTATATAGGCCTAAACGGTGTGCTAATGGGGCATAAATATATAGTGTTTCTGAAGCTATTTTTACTTGTTTGTGTGCAGGCATTGCATCCATAGTTTGCATGTTGTGCAATCTGTCTGCAATTTTTATTAGAATAACACGCACATCATCATTTAATGTTAAAAGCATTTTTCTAAAATTCTCTGCTTGTATAGATGCGTCTTGTTCTTTATTTAAGCGAGAAATTTTAGTAAGACCGTTTACAATTCTAGCAACTGTTTCTCCAAACAACTGCTCCATATCATCCAGGGTGTACTCAGTGTCCTCTACAACATCGTGCAACAAAGCTGCGGCAATAGAAGTTGCACCTAAACCAATTTCCATAGCTACAATTTTAGCTACTGCTATTGGATGAAAAATATAAGGTTCACCAGTTTTTCTTCGCTGGCTAGAATGTGCATCTACAGCAATTTCAAAAGCTTTTCTTATGAGTTTTTTATCTGCTATAGATAAAATTTCATACGTACCTTTTAGCAAATCTTTATACCTGCTTGCAATTTCCTTATTTTCTTCTTCTATGGTCGCTGTGTATTGCATAAATTACTTTGAAGATTTCGGGTTTTTAATGTAAAGTGAATTTAAGTATAAATTTTTAACAGACAACTATTTATTTTAGGAAGTTTTTAGTAATTTTTAGCAGTACAAAGGCCCAGTATATACAATAGTATCACTATTTGTTACCAGGGCTTCAACATAATTGTGTGTATCGCCTTTCATGGTTATAATATCTCCACCATAATATAAATATTGACTTTCTAAGATATTACTTGGTGTATTCGCACAAGCATAAAAAAGTACGGTTAAAAGTAAAAAGGCAACTAGCTTTCTCATATGTTTAATTGTAAGGTATTATTTTTAATATTTTATTCTTTTGTTAAGAGCTTATTTTTTCTATTGTTTAGGGCGTTTTTTTATACAAACCAATTGGTCTTATTAGTGTATTCCGATAAAATTTTGGGCAGGCTTTAAATGTACTATTTTTTTGATAAATAGGAATAATAACACATTTTTTATTAAAAAAAATAATAAGTATTTACTCTGTTTTAAAATAGTTGTATTACCGAATGTTACCTCTTTTAGAAAGATTATTTACATTTTTTACTTGCATACATGGCAGCGCCAATAATACCCGCATTGTTTTTAAATTGGGCAACTTTTACCTTTACATCTGCGTTTAAATACGGTTTAAAAGTGCTGTATTTTTTACTAATACCACCACCTAAAACAACTAGGCTAGGAGTATATACTAATCTTATATATTCTAATAAGAAATCAAATCTTTTTGCCCATGCTTCCAATGATAAATCTTCTTTTTTTCTAGCAGAGTCTGCAGTGTGAAACTCAATAATTTCACCATTAGTATGCAACATTTTACCAATCTCTAAATTAGGAATTAATTTTCCGTTAAAAAAAAGACCAGAGCCAATTCCTGTGCCAATGGTAACTACAATTACCAAACCTTTTTCCTTTCTAGCGGCACCCAAACTTACTTCGGCTAAACCTGCTAAATCGGCATCATTACTTATAAAAAATGGTAGTTTACATACTTTTTTAAAAAGTTTGTCTACGCGAATATCTAACCAATCTGGACTTAGGTTTCCAGAATGAATACATTTGCCATTTACCATGGTAGTAGGAAAACTACAGCCTACGGCTTTTTTCCAATTAAAATGTGCAATCATTTCTTTTACAACATTCGCAATGGCTTCAGGTGTTGCAGGTTGTGGGGTAGAAATTCTGAACCTTTCGGTTAACAATACGCCTGTTTTTGTATTTACAATTGCACCTTTAATTCCAGTGCCACCAATGTCTATTCCTAATATTTTCATGGTTATGTTTTAAATGCTCTTTGTCTTTTTGCTTCAAACAAAACAATTGCAGCAGCCACAGAAACATTCATAGAATCTATCTGACCTTGCATGGGTATATTTATATTTTGTGTTGCTTCTTCTCTAAAAATGGATGTTAAACCGGTTGCCTCTGTACCAACCACAATGGCAGTAGCTGCTGTATAATTTTCTTTGTGATATTCGTTAGAGTTTTGCAGTGTGGTAGCGTACATTTGTATCTTCTTTTCTGCAAGAAATGCTACAATTTCCTCTGAAGAACCTACCGCAATTTGATTGGTAAACAAACAGCCTACACTAGACCTTATAATATTGGTATTGTACATATCGCTTTTAGGGTTTGCAATAAAAACGGCTGCTACATTTGCGGCATCTGCAGTTCTTAAAAGAGCTCCAATATTTCCTGGTTTTTCTATACCTTCTGCCACTAAAATTAATGGAGTCTCTGATTTAAATTTGATATTTTCTAGTGAGAAATCTTTTGCTTTTGTAACGGCAATAATACCTTCGGTAGAATCTCTGTAAGCTAATTTTTGATAAACTTCTTTAGAGATAAGAATTTTGTTAACGTTGGCATTAAAGAGGTGTAATATTTCTTCTTCAGAAATTAGTTCTTCAAAATATAAAATAGTGTCAAATTCATAATTAGCCGCTATTGCCATAGAGATTTCCCTTTGTCCTTCAATAATAAAAAGCCCCTTTTTTTTACGTTCACGAGATTTTTCTTGCAGTTTTAAGAGTTCTTTAATATACGAATTTTGAATACTGGTAATTTCTTTCATTGTTGCAAATATACCTAAATATAGGTATTCTAAAAAGAGGGCTGTACATCAATATTTATAACAGTAATAAAGGCTCGCTAATCTAAAACTTTAGAAGCGAGCCTTTATTTATTTATAAACAAATCTTACTTCTTTTTATATTTATCAGAATACCGTCTCCAAAGTCTTGTTTGGTGGGTTTCTAAACTAATTTTTCTGCCTTGAATAAATGCATCGGTTAAAATATTACCACGCATTTCTAAAGCATCTCCTTCAGAAAGAAATAAGGTAGCATCTTTACCAACTGCTAAAGAGCCTGTAAAATCATCAATTCCTAAAACCTTGGCTGTATTTAAAGTAATTAACTGCAAGGCAACTTCTTTATCTAAACCAAAGGCAGCAAATGTACCTGCATAAAAAGGTAGGTTTCTAGTATTCATGCGTTCCATTTGGCCTTCCATTCCCAAACTAACTAAAACACCTTTGTCTATTAGTGTTTTTGCAATGGTATACGTAGCATCATAAGAATCATCTTCACTGTCCGGATTTCTATGCGGTCTGTCTAAAACAACAGGAATATTATTTTTTACCAATAAACTAACTACTTTGTCTGCATGCGCTCCGTGAACAATTACTAAGTTGTTAATTCCTAAGTCCTTAGAGATTGTAATAGCATCTGTAATTTCTTTTTGACCGTTTACATGAAGAAAAAGCTTTTTAGAACCGTTAAATAAGCCTGCTGTAGATTGATATGGCAAATGTATTTTTGTTTGCGTACCCCCTAAATAATTTTTAGCATTCATAAAATAGGTTTTTATAGTTCCAATCTTATCAGCATATTTGGCATCTGGTTTTAAAGCAGGATCTTCTCCCAACCACCATTTACCAGAAATAAAGTTAGATGGCCAATTCATATGTATGGCATCATCTGCTTGTATGCTAGCATCTTCCCAGTTCCAAGCATCTAGTTGTACAATAGAAGAAGTACCAGAAATGGTGCCACCTCTTGGGGTTATCTGTGCCATTAAAACACCGTTTGGTCTCATAGACTCTACCACTTTACTTTCTGCATTGTAGGCTATTAAACTCCTAATATGTGGATTCATAATACCAATTTCATCTTGATCATCCGTTGCTTTTACAGCATCTATCTCTACCAATCCTAACGAAGCATTGGCAGCAATAAAACCAGGATATACATGTTTTCCTTTGGCATTTATTACGGTTCCTTGTCTTGCAATTTTTGTCATTGCGCTGCCAACAAAATTAATTGTACCGTTCGTAAACATAATTAAAGAATTTTTAATTACGGTTCCATCTCCTACGTGTGCCGTTGCTCCTTCAATAGAGAAACTTGTAAGTTGTGCTTTGGCCGGTGTTTGTTGTGCGATGCTATTTCCTACTAAAAAGAAAAACAGCAAATTATATATTATTTTTTTCATCATTTTTAGTTTTTAAGTGCTTCTAAAGTATCACAGTGAAAGTTTCTATCTTCTCTTTTCATAGGAGCTTTTGTTTTACCGCCTTTCATTTTTTCCTTTAACATCATGGTAATTAATTGACTTTTTTCTTCTTTAATTGCCGTACGTTTTTTCAAGTCTTCTGCAATGTCGAACAAAACCTTACCATCTACAATAGTCTTTTCTACTTTTGCATAAATAGACATCGGATGCTGGTTCCATAGAACAACATCTGCATCTTTTCCTTCTTTAATACTACCCACTTTATTGTCTATATGTAATAATTTAGCAGGATTAATAGTTACTGTTTTCCAAGCTTCTAGTTCAGACATTCCACCATACTTCATTGTTTTTGCTGCTTCTTGATTTAGACGTCTAGACATTTCTCTATCATCTGAATTAATAGCTACCGTAACGCCAGCATTGTGCATAATTGCAGCGTTAAAAGGGATGGCGTCATTTACTTCATATTTATACGCCCACCAATCTGAGAACGTAGAACCACCAACACCATGTTTGGCCATTTTATCTGCTACTTTATAACCTTCTAAAATATGTGTGAAGGTGTTTATTCTAAAATTGAATCTCTCTGCAACTTTCATTAACATGTTAATTTCTGATTGCACATAAGAGTGGCAAGAAATAAAACGTTCTCCGTTTAAAATTTCCACTAAGGTTTCCATTTCATCGTCTTTCCTATATGGTTTTCCACTTTTCTTTAGGACTTCATATTCTTGTGCTCTTGTAAAATAATCTACAAACATTTGCTCTACACCCATTCTTGTTTGAGGAAAACGCGTTCCGTTAGGACTTCTAGATTGTTTTACATTTTCACCCAAAGCAAATTTTATGAATTTTGGAGAAGCATCATAAATCATATTCGCTGCATTCTCTCCCCATTTTAATTTGATAATTGCAGAACGTCCGCCAATAGGATTTGCAGAACCATGTAATATTTGTGCAGAAGTAGTTCCACCAGAAAGGTTTCTGTAAATATTAATATCGTTAGGGTCTACAACATCTTCTATAGTAACTTCTGCAGAAGAATTTTGTGCCCCCTCATTAATAGCAGAAGCGGCAATATGTGAATGCTCATCTACAATACCCGCAGTTAAATGCTTTCCTGTGCCGTCTATCTCTATTGCTCTTCTCGCTTTTAAATTGTTTCCAATGGCAGCAATTTTACCTTCTTTTAGCAATACGTCTGTATTCTTTAAAATACCAGCAGCTTCACTCGTCCAAACGGTAACATTCTTTATTAAGATAGTTTTTGTTTTTGGCAGGGTGTAATTTCCAAAACCAATGTTAGGATAACTCACAGGAAAGACAACAATAGCCACTTCTTCCTTTTTTTTCTTGCTATCTTTTTTCTTACTATCTTTTTTTACTTTCTTACTAGCAGACCACATAGTTTCATTTCCTTGGGTGTCATAAGCAGTTCCTTTCATTACGTTAGACGCATTTATAACCTTACCTAGAATTCTAGTATATACACCGTCTTCATTTAATGTAATAGAAATCCATTCGTTTATAAATGAAAATTTAGTACTTACTTTTTTGTCACCCATTTTAATAGCCGCCGTTTGTTTTGCACCTTTACCAGTAATGGTTAAATCGTAATTTTTAGCATTTACAGACAACATGTAGTTTCCTGTAATGTCTTTGATTGTCATATCGTTTACTACGTTTTTAGCACCTTGCACCCAGTTTTCATAGATGGTAGTTTTTGAATTAAAAACGTCTCCAGAAGTAACTATAAAGTTTGCGTAACTACCAACATTTAAATTTCCAATAGTAGTATTTCCAATAATATTAGCAGGGATAGTTGTTAAAGAAGCCAAGGCTTTCTTTTTATCAAAACCATATTTAATAGCTTTCTGTAAATTAGTATGAAACGTTTTTACAGATTTTAAAGAACGTGTAGTTAAAGCAAAATTAACGCCATTTTCTGACAGTACTTTTAAGTTAGAGGGTTCTTGATTCCATTTACGCATATCTCTTAAAGAAATTTGTTGCGCTAAAAGCGGATTCGAAACATCAAATGCTTTACTAAAATTAATAGGAATGATAAAGTTAGCATTGGTACTTTTTATATCGTTTATGCGTTCAAACTCGTCTCCAGAACCTACTATAGTATATTGAATTCCGAATTCATCACCAACCTTATCTGCTCTTAAAGCATCTAATAAGTTACCAGTTTCAAAAATTTGAGTCAAGTTTTTATTCTCATTTAAAGCTTCTAATGCCAAATCTGTATTCTTCATGTTACCGCCTGCATACCAAATAGCGTCATTATAGGTTTGTCTTATCAAAGCCATTGCACCCATTCTAGAACTAGGATACGCTTGTTTAGATAATGCACTTTTAGAAAAAGATAAGTATTGTGCAGATTTTGTATCTAAAACTCTGTAAGCGTTTGAAGCGTTGGGGTTCAATGCAATTAGTAATCCATTTCCACGAATAATTCCATCTTGCATGTGTGTATTTACAACTCCGAAACCTGCATTTAAAAGCTCTTTTGCTTTTTTAGTATTAAAAGAAAAATCTTTTATAGGATTTATATCAGGTCTAATATGATCATTCCAATAACACCCCTCTCGAGAAGCATTATATTGTGCTATTCTAGATCTACGAATAGCAGATTTTGGTTTTTTAATTCCAAAATCTGAGTACAAATCTATAAAAGAAGGATATATTGTTTTTCCTAAAAGGTCAACAATTTTTGCCCCTTTAGGAATGTTTACATTTTTACCAACCTGCATTACTTTACCATCTCTTACAAGTAAAGTTCCTTTTTTAAGCACCTTTTCTGGTGTTATATAAATACTAGCATTGGTAAATGCTTGTAAGGTATTTTCTGTTGTTTTTACTCCTGAATCTGTCGGAAAATAGTCTTGCGAATGCAATGAAATTGTCAACAAAAAAAAGGAAAATAAGAGTAGTTTTCTCATAAGTTGATATGGGTTATTTGGATTAGTTAGTATAAATTTAACTAGAACCAATTTGTAAATGGTTAAAAGAAGTTATTTTAACATAATTTTAAGTAAACTAAATATCTTCTAAACTTTCAAAATAATGGATAAATAAATCTACTACATAGCTGTAAGATGCAATACCTTTATCTTGTTTATTGGCCTTTAAATAAGCATTGTAACCTTTTTTTACAATCGGTTCAAAAGGATTTTTGTAGTTTTGCCAAAACTGATAACTGGCGTTAAAATCTTTTCCAACGCCTACATGAACTGTTTTCCAAAGTTTTTTTGTTAGTTTACGATCACGCTTTCTAAGTTCTGAAATACAATATCCAAACGCCATTCGATAGCTGGCATATTTAAAGAAAACGTCGTCATTATAATTCGCTGCTAAAAAACCAACAAAATTAGCCTCATTTTCTGCTGCGAATCCTATTTGGTGTGCTATTTCATGACAAATGGTTGTTGGGTAACCTGTTTTTGGAATCCTACCGTTTACCTGGGCTTCACCAGTCAATGGATTTAGATATCCACCGGTTCCGATATAAGTTTGTAGTAAACTCATTAATGAACTTTTAACAGATTTGTATTGGTATTTTAACTGTGGAAAGTCTGCTTCTAAATGAGTATATCCATTAATTGCTAATTTATACATTTTCTTTTGTGAATGCTTGTTTTCTACTTTTATAGTGTCGTTTTTAGTAATTTCTAGTTGATAATAATTCAGTTTTTGAATAATAGTTTCTGTTACTTTTTGAAGCTGTACGGTGCTATATTCTTTTTGCTGATATACTAGATTTTCGATTAAGGGTTTTCTATAATAGTTCAATCCCCAGAAAAGATAGAAACAAAAATAGACCAAAGATAAAATTGCTGTAAAGTGAATAATCTTTGGAAGAGCACTTCGAAATCTTGTTTGTATTAACCTGTAGAAAAAACGAATAAAAATAAATAATAGAAAAGCAATTAATAAATCTCCCACAGAAAAAGGAATCCAACCAAAAATAATTCGTAAAAAAGCAGCGATATTTGGGTAGATTCCGTTTGAATAATAATCTTCTATAAAAACAGGATTTTTAGCTGCTAATTGCACCAAAACAAACTGTATGGGAAGAAAAATGGCACCTAAAAGATGTTTCTTATTTATTTTCATCTCGATAAAAATAACAATTTAAAATAGAAGTTGACCGGTTATTAACAAGATAATAACAATTTAGTTTACAAAAATTGTTTACAAATTTAAGTCTTGTTTTAGCAAAGAGAAACCAAGTAAAAAAGTACATTTGTAATAATGGAGAAAACGAAAGATTTCGGAGGTAAAAAGATAGACAAGAGCAGGATTATTAGTCTTGAGAAAGGAAAGATTCCGCCACAAGCAGTAGAATTAGAAGAAGCTGTCTTGGGTGCAATGATGATTGACAAAAAAGGAATTGATGATGTAATTGATGTCTTAAGTGCCGATGCTTTCTATGACCAAAAACATAACGAGGTCTATGCTGCTATTTATGAATTGTTTCAAAATTCTGAACCAATTGACCTTTTAACGGTTTCTAGTCTTTTAAGAAAAAACGGAAAGTTAGACTTTGTAGGGGGCGATTTATATTTGATTCGTCTAACTCAAAAAGTAGCTTCCTCTGCACATATTGAGTTTCATGCTAGAATTATACTTCAAAAATACATTCAACGTAAATTAATTTCTATTTCAAGTGAAATTATAGAAAATGCATATGACGAGAGTACCGACGTCTTCGAGCTATTAGATGACGCAGAAGCAAAACTTTTTGAGGTTACCCAAGGAAATTTAAAAAAGAGTTCTGAACAAGCAGGATCTCTTGTAAAACAAGCATTAGCAAAGATTCAAGAAATAGGTAATTCTGAGGGAATGTCTGGTTTACAAACTGGTTTCACCAAATTAGATGCACTAACCTCTGGTTGGCAGCCATCCGATTTAGTAATTATTGCGGCCCGTCCTGGTATGGGAAAAACAGCCTTTGTAATTTCGATGGCAAAAAATATGGCAATCGATTTTGGACATGGTGTAGCCGTCTTTTCATTAGAGATGTCTTCTGTACAGTTAATAACCCGTATGATTTCATCTGAAACGGGCTTGACTTCAGAAAAATTAAGAAAAGGAAATTTAGAACCACATGAATGGGAGCAATTAAATGTAAAAGTTAAGAAATTATCTGATGCACCTATTTTTATTGATGATACGCCATCTCTTTCTGTGTTTGACTTGCGGGCAAAAGCAAGACGTTTAGTTTCGCAACACGGGGTAAAAATTATTGTAATTGATTATTTACAATTAATGACTGCCGGAGGAAAATCGGGAGGAAATCGTGAACAAGAAATCTCTATGATTTCTAGAAATTTAAAAGCATTGGCAAAAGAATTAGAGGTTCCTGTAATTGCACTTTCTCAATTATCTCGTGCGGTAGAAACACGTGGGGGTAGTAAAAGACCTTTACTTTCAGATTTACGTGAATCTGGTGCAATTGAGCAAGATGCAGATATTGTGTCGTTTATTTTTAGACCAGAATATTACGGAATGACAGAATGGGATGATGATGAACACACGCCATGCGAAGGACAAGGAGAATTTATTGTTGCAAAACATAGAAATGGTGGTTTAGATAATATTCGATTGAAGTTTACAGGTCATTTAGCAAAATTCTCGGATTTAGAAGAGGGCTTTAGTTCAGAATTTCAATCTTCTATGAATGCAGATTTTCCGAATGATGTTTTTCCAGATCAAAGAATTGAGCCGAAAGATGCTTTTGGTGATGATGGTGTTCCTTTTTAAATAACAATGAATTTATAAAATGATAGAAATACACAATTGCCTCAAAGTAATTGTGTATTTTAGATTTAAAGTATGAAAAAATTCCTTCCAGCACTACTATTACTCTTCATTTCAAACTCAATTTGGGCATCTTTTATATACGTTCCAATGAGCAATGACAATCAGAAAAATCATTTAAAAGCATATGGCATTGTTTATTTTGCTTTAGAAGTAGACATCAAATCGAAATGGTTGTTAAATTATGATGGAGGTGCATTTCTAATAGAAAATAATAAATTAATACAAAAGGAATGTGAAATTCGTGGTGTTTCGTACCAAATAATTTCAGATGCGAAAGCGCAATTAATATTGCAGGAAATTACTGCACCCTCTTCAAATCAAGATGCAGTAACGCTAGAGAAAGCGCCAAAAATAGCCGTCTATTCTCCAAAAGATAAAATGCCTTGGGATGATGCTGTAACAATGGTGTTAACGTACGCAGAAATTCCGTTTGATGTTATTTATGACAAAGAAGTTTTAGAAGATAAACTACTAATTTATGAATGGTTGCACTTGCATCATGAGGATTTTACAGGACAATACGGTCGTTTTTATGGTTCTTTTAAAACAACACCTTGGTATATAGAAAGTAAATTAAGGTCTGAAAAATTAGCAACAGAATTGGGGTTCAATAAAGTATCACAAGAAAAATTAGCGGTTGCTAAAAAGATTAGAGATTATGTAATTGGAGGTGGTTTTATGTTCGCTATGTGTTCTGCAACAGATAGTTTTGACATTGCTTTATCTGCAGAGGGTATTGATATTGCAGAAGCAATGTTCGATGGAGATGCTACAACTATAAACTATCAATCACAGATAAACTTTAATAAAACATTCGCTTTTAAAAATTATCAATTAATTAGAAACCCTGCTACATATGAGTTTTCAACAATAGATATGACAAGAAAACGAAAAATTCCTAAAACGTCAGATTACTTTTCTTTAGTAGCGTTTTCTGCAAAATGGGATCCTGTACCCACCATGTTAACTCAAAATCATACTACTTTAGTAAAAGGTTTTATGGGGCAAACAACTTCTTTTGATAGAAGCACAGTAAAAAGTAATGTTTTGGTTTTAGGTGAAAATCAAGTAAATAGAGAAGCACGTTACATTCACGGTACTAAAGGAAAAGGAATGTTTACTTTTTATGGTGGCCATGACCCGGAAGATTATACGCACAGAATTGGTGATCCAAAAACAGAGTTAGATCTGCATCCAACCTCACCAGGGTATCGGTTAATACTAAATAATGTCCTTTTTCCAGCTGCCAAGAAAAAGAAACAAAAGACATAGTAACAACTCTGTTAATAAAAGATAAATAAATATAGTAGAAAACAAATACAAAAGCATTCACTTTTGTATTTTTGCCTTTATAAAATTAAAATAACAAAATGCCAACAACACAAAAATTACAAGATTTTACGCAACAAGTCCGTAGAGATATTTTAAGAATGGTGCACAAAGTAAATTCTGGACATCCAGGGGGGTCTTTAGGATGCGCTGAGTTTATTACTTGTTTATATCAAGAAGTAATGGAATATTCTACTGAGTTTTCTATGGATGGAAATAACGAAGATGTATTCTTTTTATCAAACGGACATATATCTCCTGTTTTTTACAGTGTTTTGGCTCATAGTGGCTTTTTTCCTGTAGCAGAATTAGCAACGTTTAGATTGTTAGATTCTAGATTACAAGGACACCCAACAACGCATGAAGGTTTGCCTGGAGTAAGAATTGCTTCTGGTTCTTTAGGACAAGGCATGTCTGTAGGTTTGGGAACAGCACAAGCTAAAAAATTAAATGGAGACAATAAAATAGTATATACTTTACATGGTGATGGTGAATTGCAAGAAGGGCAGAACTGGGAAGCAATTATGTATGCATCAGCAAAAAATGTTGATAATTTAATTGCAACAATAGATTTAAACGGAAAGCAGATTGACGGTTCTACAGATGATGTGCTACCAATGGGAAGCATTAGAGCTAAATTTGAAGCTTTTGGTTGGGACGTTTTAGATGTAGAAAAAGGAAATGACATTGATGCAGTGCTATCGGGATTAGCGAAAGCAAAATCATTAACAGGAAAAGGAAAACCTGTTTGTATTTTATTGCATACAGAAATGGGTAACGGTGTAGATTTTATGATGCATACGCACGCATGGCACGGAAAGGCGCCAAGTGATGTTCAGTTAGAAAGTGCTTTAGCTCAAAACCCTGCAACTTTAGGAGATTATTAAAAAGTACTTTAAAATTTATATATTAAAAAAAGCTTTTCAATTTAATTGAAAAGCTTTTTTTATGCTTTTATTTTGAGTTAAATTGTAAGAATACTTTTATATTTACCACTAAGGAAGTAGACACTTAATTTTTTTATTTTTTCAATCTCTAAATAATTTAATATTTAAATAATTGCATGAAAATAGGTATAGTATGTTATCCAACATTTGGCGGAAGTGGAGTAGTAGCAACAGAGTTAGGAATGGCTTTGGCAGATAAGGGGCATGAAGTTCATTTTATTACATATAACCAACCAGTTCGTTTAGACTTTTTATCCCATAATCTACATTTTCATCAAGTTGTAATTGAAGAGTATCCACTTTTTGAATATCAGCCTTATGAATTAGCACTTTCTACAAAAATGGTAGAAGTAGTTAGAAAATATAGCTTAGAAGTACTGCACGTGCATTATGCCATACCGCATGCGTATGCAGCATATATGGCAAAGCAAATGTTAAAAGAGAAGGGTTTAGATGTAAGAGTGGTAACTACATTGCATGGTACAGATATTACTTTAGTTGGCAGTCACCCAACCTATAAATCTGCTGTAGAATTTAGTATAAATAACTCTGACGTTGTAACCGCAGTTTCTAATAACTTAAAAGAAACTACTAATAAGTTATTTAATATTACAAAAGATATTAAAGTAATCTATAATTTTATTGATGCAAAAAAATACGACAATGCTCAAAAAGAAGAGTGTAAAAGAATAGCATTGGCGCAACCGCATGAGAGAATTTTCACACACGTAAGTAACTTTAGACCTGTAAAAAGAGTAGAAGACGTAGTTAAAATTTTTAGTGAAGTAAGAAAAGAAATTCCTGCTAAATTATTAATGATAGGTGAAGGTCCAGAGAGAGCAAAAGCAGAAAAATTGGTAAAAGAATTAAACATAATTGATGATGTTTTCTTTTTAGGAAACAGTACAGAGGTGGCTAAGATATTATGTTATACAGATGTTTTTCTATTACCATCTCAAACAGAAAGTTTTGGTTTGGCGGCATTAGAGGCAATGGCAGCCGGGAGTGCAGTAATTTCTACAAATACAGGAGGTTTGCCAGAGGTAAATATTCATGGAAAAACAGGTTTCTTAAGTAATTTAGGGGATGTTGCAGACATGGCGAAAAATGCAATTTTGATTGCAAAAGAAGCTGCTACTTTAGAAGTATTTAAGGAAAATGCAAAAAAACATACCAAACAATTTACATTAGAAAGTATATTGCCTGTCTATGAAGAAATTTATAGATCTTGTTATAAAAGTAAAGCATAACAAAAAAGCGCAATCATTTGTTTGCGCTTTTTTGTTTAATAGTTATAATTTTTAAAATAGTACTTAGTAAATCTTAAATAGAAATCATTTTTACATTTTGCAGAAGAAATAAGAATGTTTCTAAAATTTTGAAACAATATATAATTTAGGTCACTTATTTTTTTATCTTTCAGAATCTAAATAAATCAAATAATTTAATGAAGAAATTAGCACTGCACTGGAAAATTTTAATAGGAATGGCATTAGGTATTGCTTTTGGTTTTATCATGAATACTGTTGATGGAGGAAAAGACTTTGTAACAGACTGGGTTAAACCATTTGGAACCATATTTATCAACCTTTTAAAATTAATTGCAGTTCCATTAATATTAGCTTCATTAATTAAAGGAATTTCAGATTTAAAAGACATTTCTAAAATTAAGAAAATGGGTGCAAAAACCATTTTGATATATGTAGGAACTACTTTAGTCGCTATTTTTATTGGTTTGGCAATTGTAAATATTGTAAAACCAGGTGAAGGGATGTCTGCAGATACCATTGAAAAAATTAAAGTTAAGTACGAAACAAATGCAGGGGTAACAGATAAATTAGTGAAAGCATCTGCCCAGAAAGATGCTGGGCCATTGCAGGCTTTAGTAGATATTTTTCCAAGTAATATTTTTCAGTCTTTTGTAGATGCAAGTATGCTTCAGATTATCTTTTTTGCTATGTTTGTTGGTATTTCTCTATTATTAATTCCAGAGAAAAAGGCAAAACCATTAGTAGACTTTTTTGATTCTTTGAATGAAATGGTTATGAAAATGGTAGATTTAATTATGCTTTTTGCGCCGTATGCTGTTTTTGCATTGTTAGCAAACGTAATTATTGCTTTTGATGATACTGAGATCCTATTAAAGCTATTAGTCTATGCACTTTGTGTAGTTGGTGGATTGATATTAATGATTTGTTTTTATTTAATTCTTGTAAGTGTCTATACAAAAAAGTCTCCTTTGTGGTTTTTAAAACAAATTAGTCCAGCACAATTGTTGGCCTTTTCTACTAGTTCTAGTGCGGCAACATTGCCAGTAACTATGGAAAGAGTAGAAGAACATTTAGGAGTAGATAAAGAAGTTTCTGGATTTGTTTTACCCGTAGGTGCAACAATTAATATGGATGGTACTAGTTTATACCAAGCAATTGCAGCAGTATTTATAATGCAGGTAATTTGGCCAGAAGGCTTAACCTTTTCCAATCAATTAGTAATTGTGTTAACTGCATTATTAGCTTCTATTGGTTCTGCAGCGGTACCAAGTGCAGGTATGGTAATGTTAGTAATTGTTTTAGAATCTGTTGGTTTTCCTGAGGAATTATTGCCAATTGGTTTGGCATTGATTTTTGCTGTAGATAGACCTTTAGATATGATGAGAACTACTGTAAATGTTACTGGAGATGCTACAGTGTCTATGTTGGTTGCTAAATCTTTAGGGAAATTAAAAGACAAGCCAGAAGAGAAAAATTGGGATGATAATTATGATAAAGTAAAGTA
>Ga0209533_1001024_pt1 | contig 26370 bp, 4 predicted proteins | sample COG_04_FD_184748 | JGI IMG/M metagenome (GOLD analysis project Ga0209533, IMG submission 184748) | Pelagic Microbial community sample from North Sea - COGITO 998_met_04 (SPAdes) (version 2) | ecosystem: Environmental > Aquatic > Marine > Neritic zone/Coastal water | place: Helgoland, sampling...
AAGAATAGTTTATCAAACTAAAAAGAGGTCTACGTTAAACAGTAGACCTCTTCTGAACTATTAATCCCCCCCAGGATGAATTGTTTCACAAACATACTTATAAGGTTTTGTATATACAATAGGTGATGTCACTCAAATTTTGATTCGATTCTTAGTGTTAGAAAAAGAGTGGTATAAAAAATAACAAAATCTTTAAATTTAAGCCCATCTTTCTGTATCCAACTCATAAACATTAAACTAAATAGGGGAGGTATAAGAAGTTCTTTAGATTAAAAGTAATTATTTTTTACGTAAAATTATTTGTATTACATATTATCTAATAGATCAGACTGCACTGAATATATCTAAAGGGCTAACTTACTCACAGTATTTTTTTTCTGTTAAACCAGTGTTTTTGTACTGATGTTAACCTCAAATAAAGAGTACGGTTATGCTTTTAAGATATAACTCCAGATCCTAAAAGTTCGTCCTCTTTATACCAAGCAATAAATTGTCCGGGTGCTATGCCTCTTTGCTCCTTTTTGAAAACAACGTACAAGCCATCTTCTTTTTGATAAAGTACTGCCTGCTCAAGTGCTTGTCTGTATCGAATACGCGCGAGCACTTGTAGAGAATCTCCAATTTTAAGCTTAAGGTCTTCGCGAACCCAATGAATGTCACTATTTAAAACTTTAAGACTAGGTCGGTACAGGCCTGGATGATTTGTTCCTTGACCTACATATATAGTATTCGATTTTGTGTCTGTATCGATCACAAAAAGAGGTTCAACCTTTCCTCCCACATTTATACCTTTTCTTTGTCCAATAGTAAAATAGTGCGCTCCATTATGTATGCCAACTTCCACGCCTTGTTCAGGAGTGTAAATATAATCTTGACTCAATCCCTGTAATACTGAAAGTTTTGAGTTCTCTAGGTCGTAATTTTTGTTTGTAGTAAAAAGTTTATGCTCTTTACTAATTTCTATAATGGCTCCTTTTTTCGGTTGAAGTTGCTGTTGTAAAAATTCGGGAAGTTTTACTTTACCAATAAAACACAGTCCTTGAGAGTCTTTCTTATTTGCGGTAGATAGTCCTGCTTCTGCTGCAATTTTTCTAACCTCAGATTTTTCTAAATTTCCAATAGGGAAGAGGGCTTTAGAAAGTTGAATTTGGTTTAACTGGCATAAAAAATAGCTTTGATCCTTGTTTTTATCTGTACCAGCCTTTAGTTGATAAACACGTTCTCCATTTATTTCGATTAGTCCTTTTATGCAATAATGTCCTGTAGCAACAAAATCTGCCTTTAGTTTCATCGCAGCTTTAAGAAAAATGTCGAATTTTATTTCTCGGTTGCAAAGCACATCAGGATTTGGAGTTCTTCCTCGTTTGTATTCCTCAAACATGTAATCTACAATTCGGTCTTTGTATTCTTTACTAAGGTCTATGGTTTGGTAGGGAATACCTAGGGTTTCTGCAACAGCCATCGCATCATTACTGTCTTCCACCCAAGGGCATTCCTTAGAGATGGTAACGGAGGTGTCGTGCCAGTTTTTCATAAACAAGCCAATTACTTCGTATCCTTGCTGCTGAAGTAAATAGGCAGCAACACTAGAATCTACTCCGCCCGAAAGGCCTACAACGACTCGTTTCATAGCCCAATATTTTTATTTTTATTTCTGGGGTATTCCATGTTATTCTTCAAAAAAGAAGTTAATACAGCCACTTTTGTCTAAGTTAGAGCGCATAATGTGTGTCTTATTGTACCCCTCGTACTGTATGTTAATTGCAGAAGTATTGGGAGGAATTGTACCTAAGTTTTCAGCAAAAAATACCAGTTGATTTATTTGGTTTGGAATCAGTTTAATTTCGAATTCGTGTTTTTCTTTCACAATTTCATAGTTTCTTAAAATCCATCTACCATTTAAACTAAGAGATATTTTATCTCCATCTACGCGTTCATTGTCCCAAACAGAAAGTTTAAGAGTTTTAGCATCAACAGTAATTACTTTTTGGATTTCGATGTCTCTTTTTTGGAGCGACAAGGGTTTTATTCCATTTCCACCTTTTACTTGCATTAATCTATGGCGACCTTCTTCGCTTGAGCTCACCATAAATTCGTTGAATTCATTAGTAAGATAGGTGTTTACAAGTTGTATGTTTTCGTCAAGCTCGCTTTCTAAATCTAAGTTGGTTAGGTCAAATAAAAGCGCTTTGTCCTTGTAATAACCTGTTAGCAAAACTTTACTGTATTGGTTAATGGAGAGTTCGTAAAAATCGTTTTTAGAACGCAATTCACGAATCATTTTTTTCTTGTTTAAATCCCAGAAACTAACAATTCCATTTTTACTCCAAGTCATTAAAATTTCTGGCGAATAATACCTCGATTTTACAAAGTAACTCGAGTAAGGATTCTTGATTTCAAAATCGATTTTATTTGCATTACTTATGTCTATTATTTTAATAGAATATTTGTCTGTTATTACCAGTTCATTTTTAGAGATATCGTATAATGCATCGTATGCTGTAATTGGGTTTTTAAAAATAAGGGAATCTTTTTCTGGACTGTAAAAATGTCGGTGATATATAGCTCCAGAATCATCGCCAATGAGTATGGAGTTTTGATCGTGAAAAATGGCAAAATGTGGGCTAGAATCTAGGCTGTAATCTATCAGTGTATCCTGCCCAGAAAAGCTCCAAACTTTAACGTGTTTGTCTTCTTCAGAAAAGGTTAAAAAGAAGGCTCCATCTTGGCTAAATTCTATCCTATTTATTTTGCCATTGTGAGCTTTAATTGAACTGATTAAAGCTTGGTTAGGAACATCCCAGTAATTTATGTATCCAGAGAAGTCTCCGCTTAAGAGAATTTCATCCTGAGGAGTAAAGCTAATAACTTCAGATTTCTCACTGTTTCCAATAAAAGATTTTATCAGCTCAACACCCTGAGAGCTTGCTGCTTTAGGTATAATAAGTAATGCTGAAACAAGTATGTAAACGGTAACTTTCAAAAGCTTAATTTATGGTCTGCTAAATTAGAGATTTTAATAGATTTTTAGTCTTTTTATCGGTCTGTTTTTTTGTGTCTAAATTTTTGTTCTGTGTTGTTAATGTTAAAAGCTGTATTTGGTGGGTTAAAATTGCATTATATTTTCTATAATATACGTATATTAGCAGGCTATTGTTCAATCTTTACTCCCTAGAGTTATGAATAAAACTAATTACATACTAGTGCTTTTTTTAACTGTGTTCTATGCTACTAGCTTAGATTCAGTTATTTACGCGCAAACTTCAATCGACTTTTCTTTTAATCGTACTGGCCCAAACCATTCCGTTTTGGCTTTGCCTGTTTGGCATCCTGTGATTAAACAAATGCAAGAACAAGGGCCTATACCAGAGGGAGTATTCCTTGGATTTCAATCTGATTCGCTCGAATCAGGAGATTTAGTGGGCATTTTTTATACCGACAAAGCTGGTAATTACAAATGTGCAAGCTCTGTTTCGTGGAAATCTAACGATTTTAACATGCTGCCCGTTTGGGGCAATTACCCTCCCGAGGCCGATAATGGAATGGAGATGGGTGAACGTATGATTTGGCTCGCACAAAAAAAAGACAATTTAATTTATGAAATTGAATGTTCTTACCAAAAACCATTAATGGCAATTTACATAAAGGACGGTGCTTCAGCCGTTTTAGGAATGAGGCTTTCTAAAAGCGAAACCTTGACTCCGCTATTGCCTCTCAAAAAATAAATCAGGCATCACTAATACCCCACAGATATGAAAAACGCACTTCTTTATTCCCTGTTTATTTCCATCTTTTGTACTTCATTACAAACTTCGGCTCAATGTACTGTACCTGACCCTTTTTTAGGTAACACAGGTTCAAACATGACTGTAATGCTTACACCAGCTCTCGTAGTTTCCTTAAACGTTACGGATGAAAACGCTTATTTGGTGGCGCTTTCTTCCGAAGGTGTTGTAATCGGGTCTCAACCCATGTTTGGTGTAGGCCAGACTACAATAGCTGTTTGGGGAGATGATTCTCAAACTCCTGAGTCCGACGGAGCAGCGGCCAATGAACTCGTTAGCTTTCAGTTGGTAAATGGAGCAGATCTATACGATGTAGAAATGCCTGTTTCGGTTAACTATACAACAAACGCCTTGGCTGTTCAACCTTCAAGTGCAACTTTAATTTTTAACTGTGGGGCAGTTATTGGTTGTACAGATTCTAGTGCAGTAAACTTTAACGAAGAGGCTTCTATAGACGATGGTTCTTGTATTGCAACTGTTTTAGGATGTACAAATTCTGATGCTGCAAATTTCAATATTAACGCCAATCTAGACGACAATTCTTGTGCAGATTTTTGTTCCAATTGGTTGAGTCCTTTTTTAGAGGAAAATCAAACCACTCAATCCGCTAGTTTATTATTGTCCGAAGCATTTGTCTTGTCTTTAAATGCTCAATCTTCATCTGCCTATATTGTTGCTGTAACTCCTACTAATTTAGTGGTTGGGTCAAGCTTGCTTGGACAAACTCAACAGGCTTTAGCAATTTGGCCAGACGATCTTATCACTTCAGAAATTGATGGTGCCTCAGATGGTGAACTCATAAATTTTTATTTAATTGATGATGAAACTGTTTATTTATTAGATTTAGAATACACCTTTGCAACAAACGGAATAGAAAGTATTTCAAGTACAGACGCTCCTTCAGTTTTTTGTTTAGCCAATGGACCTTTAGGTTGTACAGATAACACGGCATGTAATTTTAATGCTGCAGCAAATACAAATGACGGTTCGTGTAATTATCCACTTGAAAACTTAGATTGTGAGGGTTCTTGTTTAAACGATACTGATTCTGATGGAGTTTGTAATGAACTTGAAATTGTTGGATGTCAGGATTCTAATGCATGTAATTTTAATGCAATTGCAACTGATTCGGATGATTCCTGTGAATTACCTGTTGCATTTTACAACTGTCAGAGTGTGTGTTTATTAGATGCAGATTCCGATGGAGTATGTGATGAATTAGAAGTTGTTGGTTGTCAGGATGAAACAGCTTGTAATTTCGATGCAAGTGCTACCGATGAAGGCAGCTGCACCTTTGTAGTAGCTTTTTACGATTGTTCTAACGAGTGTTTATTAGATACCGATTCCGATGGGGTTTGTGATGAATTAGAGATAGAAGGTTGTCAGGATAATACAGCCTGTAACTATTCTATCGAAGCAACTGATGCTGGTCCTTGTGAGTATGTAGTGCTTTACTATACATGCGAAGATGTATGTATTAATGATACTGATTTGGATGGTGTATGTGATGAGTTAGAGATTACTGGATGTCAGGATCAAGATGGATGTAACTACAACCCTCTAGCTACAGATAGTGATGCTTGTATTTATACAGACGGTATATGCGAAACTTGTGTCGATGGCTTGATTATCGACAACGACTCCGACGACGATTTTGTTTGTGATGTAGACGAAATTACGGGTTGTACAGACGATAAAGCCTGTAACTACGATTCTAATACGACTACAGATACCGATAACTCCATCTGTGTTTACATTGTGGGTTGTCAGGAATGTTCTGGAGAACAAGACGGCTCAGGTATTGTGTTAGATTTGGATGTGAGTATTTGTGCCTTCTCAATTGAAGAAACCATAGAACTTAGCTACAGCCAACAGTCTATTCAAAACTCAGAAGAAGATTCTCTGCTTTTTGTGTCCAATTTACTTGGCTTAATCCAAACTCAATTAGAACTTCCAGAAGGTACTGTAGAAATTACAGAACTCATTGTATCCGAGGTAAGAGCGTATAATGTTGAGATTGTTTATGTCATAACTCTTAGTCAAGATCAAATAACGGGCTTAAATGTAAGTGTTGAACAATTTTCTCAAAACATAGGTGCTTATGTAAGTCAATTTGAACAAACTCTAGAGGATTCTGGCAGTAGTTTTGAATTTATAGAAGGTTGTACAAGTTCTGATGCAAATAACTTTGAGGTAGATGCAAATATTAACAATGGATCATGTGAGTTTACTAGTCCAGGATGTGGTGTATCTGGTGCGTGTAATTTTAACCCCGAATTAAATGTTGAATATTCAGATTTTAATTTGTGTGTTTTTGTACCCTTACATCACTTTTGTTCTCAATCTTTACTAGGTGATTCTATCGTTTTTACTGATGGAGGATGTATTAACGATGTTAATGAAGATGACATTTGTGATGAAATTCAAGAACAAGGCTGTACAGATGCTAATGCGTATAATTTTTCCAGCTCTGCAGTCCTCGAAGACGGATCTTGTACCGCAAAAATTTTAGGCTGTATGGATAACGCTGCTTGTAATTTCGATTCAATAGCAAATACCGATAATGCAAATTGCCAGTTTCCATTAGCATATTACGACTGTTCATTGGTCTGTTTACTCGATGAAGATAATGATGGCGTTTGTGACTCCTTAGAGGTTAACGGATGTACCAACTCTGTTGCAGGTAACTATAATCCACTTGCTACAGAAGACGACAATAGTTGTGAGATTATCGAATCTTGTGGAGATTCAAACTATCTAGAATATAACTTTAATGCAGATGTGTTTAATCAGAATCTTTGTATTGAATTAATTGTTTTAGGTTGTATGGATGTAAAGTCATGTAATTACGATCCTCTCGCAAACATATCACTTGTTTTGTACGATTCTTTAGGAGTGTACTTGGGTTCAAATTGTGAAAATCCACTCGAAAATTACAATTGTAATAACGACTGTATAAACGATGCTGACTTTGACGGTGTTTGCGATGAAGATGAGCTTATTGGATGTTCAAATCCGCTTGCCTGTAATTTTGATTCTTTAGCTAGCGAGATTGGCGATTGTTTTTTTGCTGAAGATTTTTATGATTGCGATCAGTTGTGTTTATTAGATCTAAATCTTAACGGAGTATGTGATGAGTTAGAAGTTGCAGGTTGTATTGATCAAGCTGCATGTAATTTTGACCAAGACGCATCGATAACAGACACACTTTACTGTGAATACCCAAAGGCCAATTATTTAGATTGTAACGATGTATGTTTGCAAGATATAGACAACGATGGTATATGTGATGTTTTAGAGGTAGATGGATGTACCAATGAGTTGGCTCTAAACTTTAATGCGTATGCAACCAATAGTTTTGAAGCTATCTGCGAATTTACTACTGGCTGTAACGATCCAGAAATGTTTAACTACAATCCGCTGGTATTAGTAGAGAACAATGCCAGTTGCATCCCTTTTGTTCAAGGTTGTTTAGACTCATTGTATTTGGAGTTTAACCCTCTTGCTAACCAGGATAATGGATCCTGTAATCAATTTGTTGTTTATGGCTGTTCAGATTCCGATGCAGTAAATTACAATAGTTTTGTAAACTCAGAGGATTATTCTTGTCAGTATGCTATCGAGGTAGGCTGTATGGATTCTTTATACCTTAATTTTTCCCCAAACGCAGTTCTTGAAGATCCGAGTATGTGCGGAGCGTTAATTGTGTACGGTTGTACAAATCCCGAATATTTAGAATACAATCCACAAGCAACTGTTGAAAATGGTGATTGTTTACAATTTCCATATGAAGGTTGTACCGATGATAATTATCTAGAATACAATTCTTTTTACAATGTTTTATTAGAAGGATCTTGTATTAATATTCATGTAGACGGTTGTATGGATAGTAATGCTTACAATTACAACCCAGATGCTACTATTTATTTGGAAGAGGAAGAACCTTGTATTTTATTTGGTTGTACGAGTAGTTCTTACGCAGAATATTATACACAAGGTTTTGTTGCCACCAATAGTTTAGGAGGTACTTGTATTAAGCCTGTTGTATTTGGTTGTACAAACCCGGTTGCATCATCCACCTCTTACAATCCTTTAGCGAATGTAAATCAGGTAAGTGCTTTAAATACCGAATCTCCTTGTGTGTATAATGCTGGAGCTGTAGTTAATTTTACCACTCAAAATACAGGTAGTAACATGTCTGTACTCGTTCCGTATTCAATTATTTTGTCAGGCGATTTTTCAAGTCAAGAAGAAATTCCAGACGGATCAGTTATTGGTGCTTTCTACACAATCAGTGGTCAAACTTACTGTGGTGGTGTAGATGTATGGAATAGAACAGAGAATTTAGCTTCTGGCATAGAAAATATTGGAATTGAAATTTATGGAGACGATGAACTCACAACTTTAGTAGATGGCTTTTTAATAGGCGAGAGTATGCAATGGATGCTCTTAACCCCAAATGGCTTGCTTTATTCACTATCTCCTGTATACAATACAACCGCTTCTAGTGGTTCTGGAAGTGGGAATATATTTGGAGTAAATGCTTTTTCTGTGATGATCCAGATGGATGTTAATTTCATGTATCAGATGCCGGTTGTTGGTTGTATGAACCCTTTGTTTTTAGATTACAACCCTAATGCCACTGCAAATGGCGTAGGTGGTTTCGATAATGGAGAAATCTATCAAGATTTGTTAAATAATGAAACATTGGTTGCTGTACCAGACGGATTGGATGACGACAACATGTATGATCTTAACGATGATGGTCAAGCAAATCCGGGTTGTTTTGTCTTGAGTTCTTACGGTTGTATGGATCCTTTAGCCCTAAATTATAGTGCAATGGCAACGATTCCTGACGATTCCTGTATTCCTAAAATTATAGGTTGTACAAATCCTTTAGCCTTTAATTATATTACGCCTTTAGGGAATGAGAATGTCGATGTTAACTTTAGTGTTCCAGAATTATGTATTCCTAAAATTAAGGGATGCATGTCTGATGTTTCTGCATTTAATTTTACTGCTCCAATTGGTGATCCTTATGTAGACGTAAATACTGCGGAAGCCTGTATTCCTGTTATTGTAGGATGTACTGATCCCCTCGCATTTAATTACAACTATATTTTAAGTGAAGAGTCCATAGTTATTGCCACAGGAAACCCATTTACAACAGCCAATACGGAGTACAGTCCATCTTTATGTTTTCCTAGAGTTTACGGTTGTATCGATCCTTCGGCATTTAATTTTGATGCCTCGGCCAATACAAGTAGTATTCATCAAGAAACAGGCTCAAGTATTTGTTATCCATACATATATGGCTGTTCTGATGAGTCTGCTTTAAATTACCAAGCAGCTGTAAATAATGAATATATAGACATTAACAGTCCAGCAGACTCCTTATGTGTATTTGAAGTTCAAGGCTGTACCGATCCTAATGCGCTCAACTACAGTAGCGAAGCAAATCTAGACAACAATACTTGTATTGCTATTGAATACGGTTGTATGGATCCATCTCAGCAAAACTATAATCCTCTAGCAAATGTAACTTATCAGGGTGCGTGTATTCCTCTTATTTCTGGTTGTTTAAACGATGTTTCTGCATTTAATTATGTAGCGCCAACAGGTAATCCATACATTGACGTAAACACTCAATCCGAATGTATACCTGTGTTATTAGGTTGTACAGATCCATCTGCGCATGAAAATTCGTATTCAATAAATGCCAATACCGATAACGGTTCTTGTTACTTCGATCCAGGTTGTATGGATGCTACTTATTTGAGTTTTTGGACCCAAGGCTATACGGCCGATTTTGCCGACAATTCTTGTGGTAATGAGCAAGTAGATTTTTATTGTTCTGATGATTGGTACTTAGAATACTACTCAGAACCTAACTTTGGCTCAGAACCTGCCTCAGGAAATTTCGCACACATTTCTGCTTGTCAGAATGAGCTTGTAGCTTATTGTAATGATAGTGAATCAATTAGTTTTTATCCTACAGGAAACGTACTAGAAGGGAATGCTCAAGAAGTACTAAATGCAAATTTTGGTACCGATCAGTTAAGCTCGTGTAGTGCTATTCAAATTTCGACTTATTGTAATAATCCAGCATATACAGAATATTATGGGACTACTAATTCTGTACAAGGAGCAAATGCAGAAGAAGAGGGTGGGAATGTAATTGACAACTCCACCTGTATTACGCCAGTAGATTTCTATTGTAACGATGCAAACTATTTATCTTATTATGCTTTTGATGCAGAGTTGAACGACTATAGTATTCTACTAACCGATACAGGTAATGTGTTGGATACTTCACTTTGTGAAACACTCATAAACCCATATTGTAACGACTCTTTAAATACAAGTTATTACAACGGAAGTAACATTACAGATGGTTTAGCTTCGGATAATGCAAACATCATAGATGCTAATGAGTGTAACGGTTTAGTTGTAGATTTTTATTGCAACGATCCATCAAAAATTGGTTACTACAATTTAGAATTAAATGCCAGTTCTGAATCAACAGACCAATTTGTTGGAACGATAATTAACGACCTACTTGTTTGTGGAGAACCAGTTGTTAAGTACTGTAACAACCCAAGTTTTATTGAACACTACAGTGATTTAGCTAGCTTAACAAGTATAGACTCCAATCTTTGGAATTTAACCGATTCCACCATGTGCGAAAATGAAGTTGTATTTGGCTGTATGCTCGAAACAGAATTTAATTACAATGCTTCTGCCAATGTTAATTCCGTAGATTTTGACAACCAAGTTTCTCCTTGTTACCCATACTTAATAGGTTGTACAGATAATTCAGCTTTTAACTACAACGACTACGATAATAATGGCTCTCGAAACGAATACAATTTTGAGGATATTACACTAAATATAAATACAAACAATTCTGATCTTTGTGTCCCAATTATCGAGGGTTGTTTAAGCAATCCTTTTGCCTTTAACTATCCTACATTTACTGGAAACGTCCAAACAGATGTAAATACAAACAACACGGACTCGTGTATCGACGTAATAGAAGGTTGTATGAATGTTTCCTCATTTAATTACAATGAGCAAGCAAACACACCACTCGAAAGTTCTTGTATAGATGTGCTTCTTGGTTGTATGGATTCTGAAGCCTTTAATTATGATATTAACGCCAACACACCAGACGAATGTATTGAAGTTGTTTTGGGCTGTACCAATCCAATTTCCTTAAACTTTAACGCCAATGCCAATACGAACAATGCAAATTGCATCGATGTTGTTTTTGGGTGTAACGACAATGGACAACCCTTCTCCGATTTAACAATCAACGCTACTGGAGAAGCAGGAAATGATGGTGTTGATGACGATTACCAGTACGATTTAGACTTAGATGGGTTGCCAGCTTTTAATTATTATGAGAGTGCCACTTATACCTTAAATTGTATTCCAGTAATTGCAGGTTGTTTAAATCCAATTGCTTTCAATTTTAATCCTCAAGCAAACATCTCAAACGCATCTTGTTTACCGGTTATTAAAGGATGTACAGATGCTTCTGCGGTTAACTTTGATGCGAATGCAAATACAGAATTTACACCTTCTACTTGTGAAGAGAGTGTGTTGGGTTGTTTAAATCCGAATGCTATAAACTACAACTGTGTTAGCAACGAATACCCACCTTGTTTTCCAAACTGTAATTTTGAGGATGATTTATTTTGTGATGAAACAATCGTTAATGTAAACGATCCTAATACTTGTATTCCTATATCATTAGGTTGTACAGATATAACCTCAATTAATTATGTGCCCGAGCAAAATGCAAATGTAGAAAATGGGAGTTGTGTCTCTATTGTGTTTGGATGTACCACTACAAATTCTATAAACTTCGACCCAAATGCAAATTCAAATGATTTTTCTTGTTTGGCTATTATTGAAGGATGTATTGATAACGGACAAGCGTTTTTAGATTTGGTAAACAACACCACAGGTGAAGCGATTCCTGATGGAATTGACGACGACTACCAGTACGATTATGATGATGACGGAGAACAAGCACTGAACTTTAATCCAAATGCAAACTTATACGATTATACAGGAGTTAATTATGAGTTTGCATGTGTTCCAAGAATATTTGGATGTACCAATAGTACTGCTATTAACTACAGCATAGAGGCAACAATTTCTAATGGATCTTGTATTGCTCAGGTTTCTGGCTGTATTGACAATGGTGAGGCCTTTTTAGATGTGGTAAATAATATTACCGGTGAAGCTGCTTCGGATGGTATAGATGACGATTATCAATGGGATATTAATGAAGACGCTAATCAAGCGCTCAATTACAACCCATCTGCAAATCTAAACGACAACTCATGTATAACGCTAACATACGGTTGTATGGTTGTTGGAACGTTTAATTACAATCCAAATGCAACCGTTTCAGACGGTTCATGTTTGGCCATAATAGAAGGTTGTACATCAGCTAACTCACTTAACTTTAACCCACAGGCAAATGTTGAGAATGGTTCCTGTATCGAAATTGTATACGGATGTTTAAACCAATTTGCACTAAACTTTGACCCTGAAGCAACCGTTCCTAATGGAACTTGTATTGCTATTAAAGAAGGCTGTACCAGCGAAAATGCCATTAACTTTAATGCGAATGCAAATACAGACGACGGCTCTTGTATCATTATTGTTTACGGTTGTATGAACGAATTAGCATCCAACTACAATTTAAATGCGACTGTTGCAGACGGTACTTGTATGCTCGAAGTTTTAGGATGTACCGATGATACAGCATTAAACTATAACCCAACTGCCACAGTAGATAATGGCTCTTGTGAAGCTATTGTTTTTGGTTGTATGAATGCTATTGCTTTTAATTACAATTTAAACGCAAACATAGCCGATGGTAATTGTTTTCTCGAGATTTCAGGATGTACCGATGCGCTTGCTGTTAACTTTAATCCAGCAGCCAATTCCGAAAATGGTTCTTGTGTTTCTAAAGTTTTAGGTTGTAACATTCCTACGATGTTTAATTTTAGTGAATTAGCCAATTTTAATGATGGTACTTGTATTCCTATTATTCAAGGATGTACAGACCTTGAAGCTTTAAACTACAACAGTAGTGCAAATACAGAGTATGAGGTATCCGATTGTATAGCCATTGTAACTGGGTGTATGTTGGAATTAGACTTTATCTGTAATTTTAATCCTTTAGCTAATGTAGATGATAATTCTTGTGAATCCTCTTCATGTCTTAGGTCAACTCGAAAAAATGTTTCCTTAGCAAACCCTGTTTGTGTCGATCCAATTTCTGAAAATTACTTTCCACTATTAGACTCTATAAGTCCTTCTTCCGATTGGGCTACCAGTTATTTTAACCCTGCTGCAGATAACTTTCAATCTTTATGGGTAAATCAATACTATATAGATGAAGCTATTTGTGAGTATATAGAAGGATGTACTGATGTAACTCAACTCGGTTTCGATTCAAACGCAACGCTCGATGATGGCTCCTGTATTCCTTATGTTTACGGTTGTTTGGATGTAGAATATGTGGAATACAATGAAGCTGTAAATACTTCGGACAACTCTTGTACTACTTTAAAAGTATTTGGATGTAACAACGTAAATTCATTTAATTACAATGCTGCTGTTACCATTCTTGGTATCGATTTAAACAACGACTTTATAGCCGATACTACTTTAGGTGAACTTAACGACCCTTGTTTAGAAATTATTTACGGTTGTACAGATCCATTATTTGTTGAATATTGGATTTCTTACGATAGCGCTGGAGATTCTCTTATTCCAGTTAGCCCATTACCAAATACAGAAACCTACAATTCTGAAGGCGTTTCGTTGTCTTGTTTAAATATTTTGACCTTAGGTTGTACAGATTCAGATTATCTTAACTATTGGAGTTTAGACAACAACAACCAAGTTGTTACTCAAGACCCAGTTCCTAATTTTGATGATGAATCGTGTACAGAGCTACTAGTATTTGGTTGTTTAGATCAAAATTATGTAGAGTATAACAGCAACGCAAACGCAGATCAATTTATTTCTGAAGACATACCATCTAGATGTATTAATGAAATAGTTAGTGGATGTTTAAGCTCAGATTATATCGAATACAATGCTCTTGCAAATACAGATGACGGTTCGTGTGAGGTGCTAATTATTGAAGGATGTACCGACAATAATTATATTGAATTTTGGCAATATGTAGCCAACGATAACAATCAATACGACTTGTTTACTCCTACATCTACTCCAAATGTAGACAACAATACTTGTTCAATACTCATCGTACGCGGATGTAATATTACAACTGCAGAAAACTACTATCTAAACAATTCTGAAACCTCTAATTCTGTAAATGTATTAGACAATTCTGTTTGTGAGGGTATTGTAGGTTGTATGAATATTAATGCTTCAAACTACAACCCATTAGCAGTTACTCAGAGCGATTGTGCGGGTTGTACAAACACCGATGCACTAAACTGGAACAGTTGGGCAGACCTAGACGACGGTACTTGTGAAATAGTTGGTTGTACAGATAACGGACTAGCTGTTGTTGATGCGTTTAACAACGATACTGGTGCTGCCGGAGCAGACGGCCTGGACGATGATGGTATATACGATTTAGATGGTAATGGTGCTGCGGCTGCAAATTACAATGCGTCTGCTACCATTAACGATTTTTCTTGTTTAGCTGAAATTATTGAAGGCTGTACGGACCCTCTAGCTTTTAATTACTGTGACTTATGTAATGTTGATGACAATTCATGTATTGCAGCAGTTGAAGGTTGTACAGATTCTTTATATGTTGAATATTACGATTGGTCCTTTAATTCAGATACAGGATATCAAATAACTAACTTCTCAACCAATCCAAATATAGATAACGGTTCTTGTGATGTTTTACTTCAAGAAGGTTGTACTCTTTTTGAGTATCTTGAGTTTGATGAGAATGCAAACCTAAACATTATAGAAACTTGTGTAACAGCTAAAGTTTACGGTTGTTTAAATCCAATGTATCTTGAGTACGAAGACGGAGCCTATAATGCAACTTTATACACTACAGAAATCGCTACTCAAGAAGATGTGGACAATGGGCTTGCGAGTACTGTAGGCGAGAGTATTCAAAAAGATGTGTTTTGCTTTACCTATGGACTAGATGGTTGTACAGATGCTAATTATATAGAGTACAATCCAGATGCCACCACAGACAATGGTACTTGTTTAAACTTAAAAATTGAAGGCTGTACTGAAGAGAATTCTATAAACTTTGATGAAACAGCAAACACCGACGACGGTTCTTGTATTTCGATTGAAGAAGGCTGTACAGATCAATTTGCATTTAACTATTCTGCATCTGCCAATACAGAAGATGGATCTTGTATTGAAATTATACTAGGTTGCCCAAACCCAGATTACTTGGAGCATTACAACTATAATGAAACAACCTTCTTGCTAGACACACTAGCAGCTGAGCAAGTTTATAATACAGATGCGTATTCGGGTAACTCTTATTGTCAAAACCTCATTATAGAAGGTTGTACCAATAACGAATTTATTGAGTATTACGACTACGATGCCGCTAATTTTGAACTAGCATTTAAATCCGACATAGCGAATGTAAATAACGGATCTTGTGTTACTCCTGTAATTACCGCCTGTATTAACAATATATACTTAGAGTATTCCGCTTCTGCAAATGTTAGCGACCCAAGTGCTTGTCAAACGCTAAAAATTGAAGGCTGTACCGATCAAGCTTATCTGGAATATTGGGCGTACGATAGTCAAGCTTTTGAACTTACCGAATCTAACTTAAATGCAAACTTTGATGACGGCTCCTGTACAACTCTTATAGAAATAGGTTGTTTAAATGAGTTTGCTGAGAATTACTTAGATTATGTAGGTATTGCAAATGTCAACGATATTAGCCTGTGTGAAGGTGGATTTGGCTGTTTATTACCTCAGTACATTGATTATAATGAAACCTACATCGGTCACGATCAAAGTAAGTGTACTGCATTTAAAGTATTTGGTTGTATAGATGCTACTGCATTTAATTTCGATGCTTTAGCAAACATAAATGGGGTAGATACTCTAGGCGGTACAGATTTCTTTCCAGATGTAAATCAAAATGAAATTGAAATCAATCCTTGTTATCCAATAATTCAAGGATGTACCGATTCTACTGCTTTTAACTATATACCATTTACAAACAATACTTCAATTGATGTAAATACCGATGATCAATCGTGTTATCCAATCATATTTGGATGTACGGATGCTTCAGCTTTTAACTTTATTCCTCTTACAAATGATCTGTTTGTAGATGCGAACACAGACGACAATTCTTGTTACGAAGTTAAAGAGGGTTGTTTAGATGTAGATGCGTATAATTTTAATGATTGGAACGGTGACGGGATCTCAGATTTAGTGGTTTCTGCCTTGAGCCTTAACATCAATACTAACATAGACTCCCTATGTGTGGCTAAAATATTTGGTTGTTTGGATGCCAATGCTTTTAATTATAGCAGTTCTGCCAATACACAAGCAATAAGTCTAACAGACTCAAATGATCCATGTATTCCATTTATTTATGGGTGTACAGATGAGACTAAATTTAATTTTGATGCACAAGCAAATACAAGTCAAGTTTCTCAAAGCGATAGTAACAACCCATGTTACGCGATCATCTTTGGTTGTACAGATGCTTTAGCTGATAACTTCATCACACTAACCAACGATTCTTTAGTAGATGTAAATACCGAAGACGGAAGTTGTAAATACTTTGGTTGTATGAATAATACAGCTGACAATTACACTATTCAAGCTAATATAGACGATGGCTCATGTGTTATTAAGGGCTGTACTATAAACTTGTTCTCTAACTTTAATCCAGCAGCTACTCAAGACGATGGATCCTGTACGAATTCTTCGAGCGAAGTTTACGGATGTTCAGACGAAAATTACCTTGAATACTTTAATTACGACGAAAGTAATTTATCGGTATCTTCTTTAATTGAGATTGTAACTATAGACAACGGTACTTGTTTAACACCCATTGAAATAGGGTGTAGCATGCCAGGAATGTTTAATTACAATAATCAAATAAATGTGGCAGCCGATAGCTTGTGTATTGAAATAGTATCGGGCTGTACTAATCCACTCTATACAGAATACTGGAACTATGATGCTCTTACCTTAACCCTTTCTGCACCAGCATTTTTTGCAAACACAGACAATGGTTCTTGTAGTACTTTAATAATAAATGGATGTACCATAGAGTTTAACGATCAGTACGATATACTTGCAAATGTATACGACACATTGGCTTGCCTGGTAGAGGGTTGTAACGATGCCTCTTTTCTTGAGTATGATTTAGCTGTAACATTACTAAATACAGACTCTTGTATAACTCCAATTGTTTTGGGATGTACCGACAATACATATATAGAATATTATGCTGTTGAGCTTTTCAATCAGGAGTCAGGAATCTATTTACTAGCACAAAAAGAAATTAGTGCAAATACAGACAACGGATCTTGTGAGAATTTAATTATTACTGGTTGCTATTATCAAGGTTTTGAAAATTACAACCAGGATGTAAACGTTTATAACTTTTTCGATGTACCCAATACAATCGAATTAGGATCTACAATTCTCGACCTTTGTGGAGCTGCTTTAGTTTCGGGTTGTACAGACAATACGGCGCTTAATTTTAACGCGCTAGCGAATGTTGATGCTAACTGCTTGTACGCTGGTTGTACACTGCCTTTCGCCTTCAATTTTGATGAAAACGCAGATATTGATAACGGTTCTTGTATTCCTGTAATAGAAGGTTGTACCATAAATTCATTCTTGAACTACAATCTTGAAGCAAACATTGACGATGGTTCTTGTTCCAACTCTCTTGGTATTGTAGGCTGTACAGATTCATTATATTTCGAATTTAACAGTCTAGCAACCTCCGATACCGATCCTTCTTCTTGTGTTACTGAACATGTAGAAGGTTGTATGGATGTGAATGCGCAAACATGGAACACCTTAGCAACTATTCACAACAATAGCTTGTGTACCTATGAGGTTATTTCGGGTTGTACATCAGACTTCTATTTAGAATACAATTACCTGGCTACTATTAGTGTATTGTCTGCCTGTGTAACCCCTGTAATAAATGGTTGTACTCAAGAGAATTCTACAAATTTCGATTCAAATGCAAATCAAAATGATGGTACCTGTATTGAAATTATCTTAGGTTGTACGAACTCAGACTATCTTGAGTATTGGGATTACAATTCAAATCTAATGTCCATAGCTAATTTTGCTAAACCAGCAAATACAGATACACAACCAAGTAGTTGTGAGGAACTAGTTAATTTGGGATGCACCAATTTTAACTATGTAGAGGCATACGAAAATACCCAAGCAAGTGGTTACTTTTATCTAAACGGAGTAAATACTTCTATTAATGTTTCAAATGAAGCTGCCTGCGAAAACATAATAGTTAGCGGATGTATTTACGATATATTTATGGAGTTTAATGCTCAAGCTAACGTATACAACTCTGGCGATTGTACTTATATAATAGACAATGTATGTATGGACCCATTGGCAGATATTAGTGTAGACTTAGCATTAACAAATACATCTTACAACGATGGGGAATTAAATTATACCTATCAACAAGATAATTCTGTTTGTAATTATACTGGCTGTACCAATCCTGCATTTATAGAATACCAGGAATACTACACTATTTCTAATGAAAGTTTATGTGAAGCATATAAAGTAGTTGGTTGTAATAATCCGGGTTACATTGAGAGTTATACTGATGTTTCAATTAATAATGAAACAGGAATGTACACTTTAGGTACTCTTAATTCGTATACAAATTACAACGACGACTCTTATTGTCTTACTCCAATTGTAGAAGGATGTGCTATATGGTATTACGCCGAATTTAATCCGCTCACTAATATTGTGAATAATTCAATGTGCCTAAACACTGCTGTGTTTGGTTGTAGTGATCCATTAGCAGATAACTTTAACTCAACTGCCAACTTTGTAGAAGACGGAATTCTTAATTACAATCAAGAAAATTGTCAATATTTTGGTTGTACTGACTCTACTTATATTGAATACTGGAATTACGATCAAGAAACACAGCAAATCAGCTCACCTATCAATATTTCGAATCAAGACGATGGTTCTTGTTTGACAAGTATTGTGTTTGGCTGTACCCTAGAAGAAATGTATAATTTTGATGCGTCTTCAAATGTAAATTTTGCAAGTTTCGACGATTTATCTTCTACTTGTATAGCAAAAACTGTTGGTTGTACCGATGAATTGTATGTAGAATTCAATCCATTAGCTAATATCGAAAGCGGACTCTGTAGTCAACTTATTTTTAGTGGATGTTCCAATTCTTTATCCATCAATTACAATCCATTAGTAAATACAAACGATGGTTCTTGTATCGATAAGAATCAAGGCTGTGCCGATAATGGTTTAGCTTTCGAAGATCTGATTAATAATTTAACTGGAATTAATTCTCCAGACGGATACGATGATGATTATCAATTCGATTACGATTCCGACGGAATGGCTGCTTACAATTATGATTCGCTTGCTAACGTAAACTTGTTATGTCAGGCAGTTTCTTATGGTTGTATAAGTTCCGATCAGTTTAATTACAATTCAAATGCAAATACAGATGATGGATCGTGTATACCTGTAATTGAAGGTTGTTTAGATAATAGTTTTTACAATTACAATGATTACGATTACGATGGAGCACCAAACGTTCTTACTGGAGATGCTTTTATAGATATCAATACAAATAACCCTATCTATTGTGAACAACAGCAATTAGGTTGTACAGACAATGTAGGTATCGAATTTGATGGAACCCCAGTTGCAGATAATTTAGATGCCAATGCAAATACCGATAACGGCTCGTGTATTTACAATGGTTGTATGGATACAAACGCAGGAAACTACCAATCTTGGGCTACAAACCCTGGAGTAATAAACAATTGTTTGTATTTCGGATGTACCGATGTTAATTCTTTTAATTACAACCAAGAGTCGAATTCTGACGATGGTTCTTGTATTCCAATTGTAGAGGGCTGTGTTAACAGTTCGTTTATAGAATATTGGGAGTTCGATGTCCTAGCAAATACCATTTCCGAACCAACATCAATTCCGAATGTTAACAATGGAAGCTGTTTAAATTTAATAACCTTTGGTTGTACAAATGCATTTGCAATTAATTACAATCCTACAGCTGTTGTAAACCAAACAAGTTTCTTAGATGAAAATACACCATGCATTCCATACATTTTTGGATGTACCGAATCTGAAGCATATAATTACAATCCATTAGCCAATACAGACAATGGTTTATGTGCAGCAATTACAGAAGGCTGTATGAATCCTTTGGCTTTAAATTACAACCAAGATGCAAACTCTAATATAGGATGTGTTTTGCCTATTTATGGATGTACGGATCTAACTGCGTTTAATTACAACGAAGAGGCAGAAGAAAGCGATGGATCTTGTTATCCAATTATTGAAGGCTGTGTAAATCCTTTCGCACTTAACTACAACGCTCAAGCAAATACGAACAACGGCTCTTGTTTGGCTTTTGTTGGCGGTTGTATGGAGTCTGATGCATTAAACTACTCTCTTTATGCAACATTCGATAATGGAAGCTGCATTGAAGCACTACCGGGTTGTACAAATGTATATGCAGTAAACTACGATGAAAATGCGAATCAGTATTTAGAAGGTTCTTGTAGCTATGAGGTGATTGAAATAGAAGGTTGTATGGTTGCTTTTGCTACCAATTACAACCCAGATGCAACCATTGATGACGGAACCTGCTCTTTCCAAGTTGTTGTTAATAGATTAGTTCAACTGGTTTGTATTGATCCTGCAGCCTTAACATATACCTCAGAAATACCTGGAGGATATTTTGCTTATGCAGACCCTAATAGTACTAGTTTTGTGGGTGCAGATCAAATCACTGCTTTTGGATGGTTGGTAGACAATAGTACCTGTGTATACGACATCTTTGGATGTACGAACCAAGAGGCTATAAATTACAACCCTAATGCTACCTCCGAAGATGGTAGCTGTATATTGAATGCTGTTTACGGATGTTTAAATTCTGAGTACTTAGAGTACGACGAACTGGCTACCCTAGACACAGATCCTAGTTCTTGTGTGAATTTATCTGTGGAAGGTTGCAACGATCCTTCTGCTTCTAATTTTAATCCAGCTGTTAACATCTCAATAAGCGCTTCTTGTCTTTACGATCTTGTTGCTGGATGTACAAACGCAGACTTTATTGAGTACTGGGATTACGATGAGACGACTCAGCTAATAACTACCCCTGCTGTTTTTGCAAACGATAATGATGGCTCTTGTAGTACTGAAATAGAATTTGGTTGTATAGATAGCACAGCATTTAACTACAATGAAAATGCTAACGTAAACCAAACAAGCGCTCAAAATCAAACATCTCTTTGTATCGATAAAGTATTTGGATGTACCGATAACACAGCCTTTAACTTTAATTCATCCGCTAACATTGACGACAGTTCTTGTATTGCTTATTCTTATGGTTGTATAAATACGCTATACATCGAATACAATTCAGAGGCAAATACCGATTCTGATCCTAGTTCATGTACAACACTACATACACTTGGTTGTACCGATCCTTTAGCACTAAACTACAATGAACTAGCCAGCCTAAATGACAATTCTTGTATTGCGGTTGTTTCTGGTTGTATGGATGTAATTGCATTAAACTTTAATGCCAATGCAAACGTAGAAGATAATTCATGCTTTTATTTAACCTTCGGATGTACAGATGAAAATGCAGTTAATTACGACGAAACTGCAATATCCGACGATGATTCTTGCTATGGATGTACTGTATCTTATGCTTTAAATTTCTGTTCTGTTTGTGATGTCACAGATAATACATCTTGTCAAATTGCAGGCTGTACGGATATAAATGCTTCGAATTACGACGCATCAGCTACTATAGACGACGGTTCTTATTGCAGTCCATTTGCAAACGAAATATACGGTTGTACAGACTCCTCTTATCTGGAGTATTATTCATTCGATGGAGTTGGTGTATTTGTTTTAAACGAACCTGCAACTCACCTAGATGCATTGGTAAATACAGACAATGGTACTTGTGCAACATTGATTCTCTTTGATTGTACAAATAGCAATGCATGTAACTACAACTCCCTTGCTAACGTAGAGCAGGGCAATTGTAACGTGCCTATCAATTGTGATTCTTGTTCTGGAGCACAAGACGGAACTGGCTTTGTTGTTGGAAACGATTCTGATAGTGATGGTCTTTGTGATGCTCAGGATGTAGTTTTTGGCTGTGCTGACAATACTGCATGTAACTTCAATTCTTCGCCAACAATCAATAACGATTTAAACGACTGTATATACACCGATGGAATTTGTGAAACATGTGTTGACGGATCTGTTTTAGACAACGATTTAGACAACGATGGTGTATGTAATGCTGATGAGGTTATTGGATGTCAGGACCCAACTGCTGATAATTACAATCTAATTGCTACAGATGCTGCAGATTGTATTTATAAGGGTTGTATTGATCCATCTGCTTGTAATTACAGCAGTACTTCAAATACAGACGATGGTACTTGTACTTACCTAGATGGAATATGTGAAACCTGTGAAAATGGTGTTGTAGTTAATAACGATTCTGATAACGATGGCCTGTGCGATCTAGTAGACGACAACTTTGGTTGTACAATTGAATCTGCATGTAACTACAATCCTTCTTTAACTATAAATGAGAACAACAGTACTTGTCTATTTGTAGATGGAATTTGTGATTCGTGTATTGATGGGGAAGTGGTAGATAACGATGCAGATAACGATGGTGTTTGTGATCTGGATGAAATAGTAGGCTGTCAAAGCTCAGAGGCTTGCAACTACAATTCCTCTGCGACTGATGCTGGTGCCTGCGAATTTGCAAATGCAATTTGTTCTACTTGTGAAGAGGGTAGTGTTGTTATATATGACACGGATAACGACGGCTTGTGTGATGTAGAAGACGATGTTTTTGCTTGTACTGACATCACTGCTTGTAATTTCGATGCTTCACCAACAGTAAATACAAACAATTCTATTTGTACCTATGCAAACGATATATGCGACAGCTGTTCGGGCAGTCAAGACGGTTTGGGTATAGTTGTAAATAACGATCAAGACGGCGATGGATTATGTGACCTTGAAGATACCGTTGTCGGATGCACAAATACTTCTGCCTGTAACTATAATTCCTCCTTAACCATTAATCAAGACAATACTACTTGTCTGTTTGTAGATGGAGTTTGCGATAGCTGTTTAGATGGTGTAATCGTTGCGAATGATCTTGACAACGATGGTGTTTGTGATCAAAACGAAGTACTCGGCTGCCAGACTCCTGAAGCATGTAATTTCAATCCATTAGCAACTAATGCTGGTTCTTGTGAATTTGCAGATTCAGCATGTTCCACATGCGAAAATGGAACTGCAGTAATTTACGACGCAGATTCTGATGGCCTGTGTGATATAGACGACATTGTTTTTGGATGTACACTCCCAGATGCTTGTAACTACAATTCATCAGCAACCATTAATTCGGATAATTTGATCTGTACTTTTACCGATGGTATTTGTGAGTCTTGTTCTTTAGACCAAAACAATGACATATTAACGGATGGTTCTGGAACTGTTCTAGATAATGATTCAGATGTTGATGGTTTATGCGATATAGACGACACTGCTTTTGGATGTACAATTACAACTGCTTGTAACTACAATTCATCAGCAACCGTAAATGAGGATAATACGATCTGTACCTACACAGATGAAATTTGTGAGACCTGTGTAGACGAACTTGTTGTATCTAACGATGTCGATAACGATGGAATCTGTGATGCAAGCGAAATAATAGGTTGTCAAGATGAATTAGCAGATAATTATAATTTGCTGGCTACTGATATAGGAGCATGTATCTTCTATGGATGTGTGGATCAGACCGCTTGTAACTATAGCGAAACAGCCAATACAGACCAAGGTACTTGCGCGTATATTTCTAACTCTTGCGACTCTTGCTCTGGAGCACAAGACGGAACAGGAGTTATTGTAAACAATGATATTGACTCTGATGGAGTTTGCAACGACAATGAAATTGAAGGTTGTTCTCAAGCTTGGGCAAATAACTGGAACGAATTTGTTACTGATGTTGATGATGCTTCTTGCATTCGCGAAGGATGTATGGTTGAAATGATGTTTAATTACGATTCTTTAGCAACCTATGACGAAGGTGGATGTATCTCATACATTTATGGATGTTTAGACTCTATGGCAAATAATTTCAATGAATTTGCAAACGATCAGGGTTATTCGAATTGTTTTTACGAAGGTTGTATGGATTCATTATATCAAAATTACAATCCAATAGCCAACATTCAAACTACCTGTATCTATATTGGATGTACCATCGAAGGATCTTTCAATTATGAAGAAATTGCAACAGAAGACGATGGTTCCTGTTTTGAAATAGTAAACGGTTGCATGGATGCTATAGCTCAAAATTATAACGAGCTGGCAAACACACCCGAACCTTGTGAATTTGTTGGTTGTATGGATCCTGAGGCAGATAACTATATTGATTTTGCAAATATTGAAGATGATTGTTATTTCTATGGATGTATGAATTTAGACGCTTGTAATTATTCTGAGCAAGCCAATGTTCAACTGAATAATTCATGTGAATTCCCAGAGCAATATTACGATTGCAACTCTGTTTGTTTACTAGATTATAACAATGATGGTGTTTGTGATCAATATGAGAACTTTGGATGTACCGACCCAGAAGCCGTTAATTTTAATCCTCTAGCCACTCAAGAAGACAACTCTTGTTACTCAGCCCTGAGAGTAGAGAACTTATTAACTGTTGATCCATCTTGTAAAGAAGGTTTTGGTCTTATTCAATTAACCATTAGCGGAGGTTTACAACCAATAACTGTTGTAAACTATACTACCTATCAAGCTAACGAAACTATTGAGACTTATGAGTCTATTGTTACGATAGATAACATTCTTGCAAACAATGAAACTGGAGTACTAACGTATAATCTATATTTATTCGATGCAAATGGGGAGGGGATTTGGTATCCATATACACTCAATCAACCAGAGTCAGCATTAGAAATGACTCTTGTTTATGATTCTGAAGACTTTAAACTCAACATGGAAACAAACGCAACGAACTACGATTTGGATTGGTATTTCGACAGCGAGCTACTAAACGATTTTAATACTTCCGCATTGGAGCTAACTTCAAACGGAGTATATGGCTTGCTTCTTACCGACGAGTTTGGCTGTTCTTTATACGAAGAAATTGAAATACTCGATTTATCAATCGATGAAACCCAATTAGATTTGTTAAATGTTTACCCAAATCCTGCAACTGACTTCATTACAGTGTCTTCTGGTCTTCTTTTAGACACCAACGCTGAAATAAAGTTATATGATTTGGCTGGTAACTTAGTTCAAACAATTCTTTTAGAAAACTATAAATTCGACTCAAAAGTAATTGACGTATCAAACTTGAGTGACGGCACCTATATTGTCTCGGTAGGTAACGATTCAACTATTGCATACACTAGAATGGTTGTTCGTTAATCCTATTTATAATTAAATCAAAAGCGGGGACTCTTCCCCGCTTTTTTTGTTTCCCCAAAAATAGAAAAAAGTAATCAAGCGTATATATAGATGCGAATTCTCACTTACATATACATTACTAACTAATTAATTATCTTTTTTTATAATTATATGAAAAAAAAAGCTACATTTGGCTATTAAATTCTCCTCATAGATTTGTTGTGTATTAATTTACTCAGTATTTTCTGAGTTAACACCAAAAAATCACTCATAATTATGAAAAAAATTAGATTCTCTTTATCACTTTTAGCCTTGAGCTTATTTTCTAGTATTACCTATGCTCAGAATTGCACCCTTCCATTAGAATTTACTGGAAATACGGGGTCAAATATGATTGTTATGTTAACCTCATCCTTTGTTACTTCATTACCTGTTACCGATGATGGCGCTTACTTGATAGCCCAGACACCTTCAGGTTTGATCATCGGCTCTCAGCTTATTGATGGCGTAAATCAAACCTCTTTAGCGCTCTGGGGTAATGATGCTCAAACATCTGAAATTGATGGAGCTACAGCAGGCGAGTTAATCGGTTTTCAATTAATTAATGGGACAGAATTGTACGATTTGTCAATGCCCAATAGTGTAGCTTATGTTTCCAACGGTTTGGTTCTTCAGTCATCACCTGGAACGTATACATTAGTTGATTGTGGTAGTCTAGTTTTAGGCTGTACCGATGCATCAGCAAATAACTACAATGCAGCGGCCACAGAAGACGACAACTCATGTACTTATACAGTATTAGGTTGTATGGACGCATCAGCAAATAACTACAATGCAGCGGCCACAGAAGACGACAACT
>Ga0209533_1001025_pt1 | contig 26364 bp, 27 predicted proteins | sample COG_04_FD_184748 | JGI IMG/M metagenome (GOLD analysis project Ga0209533, IMG submission 184748) | Pelagic Microbial community sample from North Sea - COGITO 998_met_04 (SPAdes) (version 2) | ecosystem: Environmental > Aquatic > Marine > Neritic zone/Coastal water | place: Helgoland, sampling...
AGCTTTTTGAGCACTTGCCTGCCAAAATATAGACAACACCATTTTACCAAATGCATATACGTCCATTTTGCGCGCCATTTCTGGAATTGAACATTTCCAAGAAGCTGCAAAATTTTTGGAACATTTGAAATATTCAGTTCCACAAAAAGCGGGTGTTCCTAATGGATACGCAAAATCAAAATCGACTAGACAAAGGCGAGAACGATCCAAAACAATATTTTCTGGTTTAATATCTCGATGCGCTCTCCCGTGTTTATGCAAATGTTCAATTCCAGAAACAATACCATATAATTGTTTCAGGAGAAAAGACCAATCGAACGGATTCGATATAATATCGAAAAGATCTCTTTCGGCGAGATGCATGCAAACGATCGTCGTATTTGAGTCATGCGCAATGACTTTTGTGGGATGGCAAAGGTTAGGATGTGTCGGCATATTCATTACTGCCGTGTTATTTTGAAATATACCCAAAGCATCGCTTTCAATGGGTTCTTTGTGTATTTTCCATAAATGTTTGCATTTGTCTATGAAAAATGTCGATTTGATAGTTGTAAATTTTTCAATTGGCCTAGTTTCTACGGGTATTCCATCTGTACTAAATTTTGTTTTAGTATGGCAACACCCCATGTTCTTGGAAAAAAGTCAACCCGTATATACTATAAAGGACCAGGATCAAAACACATAAATGTTTGCCACCCAAGGAACGACCAAGAAACAAAGAAAAATGCCCATAGAAACCTCTGTAAAAACACCAGAAATGAATCCTGTACGCGCATGGTTCGCAAAAACATTCATCAAACTCCTAAAACCGCCCAATTTTTCAGGAAATAGGGATGTGCGCCGGGACGATCTCTAAAATTTCAAAGGCAGCCAAGACATGACAGATTGCAATCCAATATTCTCCAAATCGTCGTGGCCGCCTATCGCCACAACCACGTCTGGCTCCACGCGGAAAATTTGAGGCGATGTAGTACCAGAAATACCACGTACAGGATGCAAACGACGAATCTCCTGTACTTTTGACTTTAAACTGGAAGAAGAAGCGACCACCACCGGAGTGTACGGAATGTTTGCCGAGGACAGTTCAGTACAAGTATCTAAAAAATATTGACAAAAGTCATAACCAACGACTATCAAATTCATTTACAATACACTTGTACTATTTATACTCTCTACTTTCTGTACAAATGAGGATCACAGGAATATACATAGTTAATGTAGAAGAAAAAACGTGTCGTTATAAAGATCAGTTAAACTTTGTCAATACATTCAGTAGAGGTTCTGTTCGTGAATTAATGCACGAGTTTGCCATTCATGCCGCTGAATCACTGGACGAACCAGAACGTAAAATATTCCAACATACCCAATTCACCTTTTCGTGCCAGCGGATCGGTTCAGTCGCTATTGTTTTCGTCACAGACCAAGAATATCCGTCCAGAGTCGCGTTCGAAATACTCCGGAATCTATTCGAAAATCCTTCGGATAGGAACATGATCCATATTCTAGAAACCCGACAAGACGGAACAGATGCCATTTCTAGAGTCAAATCCGCCATTGATGAAACCATGGTCATTGCACATGAAAATATCGATAAGGTCCTCGCCAGAGGACATGACATCGATGAACTCGTTGAAAGATCCGCAACATTGTCCGCAAGTTCCAAAATGTTCTACAAAACTGCAAAAAAACACAACAGATGCTGTCAAATATCCTAATGAAGAAGACCGTGCTGTTTCAACGTGTTATAATAGCCCCATTGTCCCTGAACAGATTCGTCCAATTGATGTTTCAAATAAGATAGTTCTTGTAATTTCTCACGATGATGCGTCCGTAATTCGTAAAAGGCTGCCTCGCATTGGCGAAATTTGCGGTCTAAAATGCCCATTTCTTCATGGATCGCGCGCAATGATATTTGAGATTCTTCGTTGTCCTCCACGATATGACGCTGAACAACCTCAAGATCGCTCAATTTGTGAGCCAGAGCCGCATTCTCTTTCTTTAAGCGTTGGTTGTCCGCTACGAGAGAACCAGAATGTTCTTGCAAAGATACTTGCAGACTCTTCAAAGTAATATCAGGCTCTTGAACTAAACCCGTACATACTTGGAATACTTCCGACAAATAATGCCGAATAGCCAAGGTTGGTTCTGGTACCATAAACGCCTTTGTTTTGTCAAGCCATTGGGCCACAACCTCTGATTTCAGCTCAGAGTTGGCACTCATCGGCAGGCAGGCGGCCGGACAAAAGCGGGAACCCACCAATGTCTCTCGAACACCTCGGGCTGACGCCGGTGTGCTGAACACACACCGATCGGAATGGATACCCAGTTCTTTGCGGACGGCATGAACTTGATCATAACACCAATCCATATAAAAGGCCGGCGAATCACGGAGACTCGTTTCGGGGAGGCTCAACAAAGGGATCCCGTGCTTTGTGCCTCCAACAGAACCAGTATAATGTTCACAGAGCGTTTCGAAGAGGGCAACATACTCTTTTTTTGAAGGCTTCACAGAAAAATCCGCCAATATGTCCACAAATTTTTGACAGGCGTCAGTGCGCACTGTACATTTGTACATAAACTCGTTGTAATATTTCGTTCTGAATGTATCCATTGCGCGCTGATAATCGATCACCTTGCTGTTTTTAGGCATATTGCGACAGATTTCGACAAAACGAAACACTAAATTTTCGAAAGTAGGCTCTTGTAATTTTATTCGTGCCAATTGGATCGCATGCCATCCGCTAACAAACTCTTCGATATATTGCATCTTGCTGATAAAAGAATCTGATAAATAAAAAACACATATTCTTTATACTCTTATTTTTGTTTCTTCTACTTCTTTCATTTCATAACCCAAAATTTTAATCTGATTTGGCGGCACAACCATCACCATTTGTCTCTTTATTCGCACTTGCAAAGCCAAATATAAACACAATACACACGAAACTGTTATAATCGCTATGGAAACAGACGTTTGTTCATAAATGACAGAGAAAATGAGGCCAGACATCAGTAGAACATAAGATACGATCGTCATTAAATAATTTCTCTTTGAAATTTCAACGGTCATTTTTATTTTTGGCGAACGACAGTTTATACTGACCAAAAAATTGGTCAATGATCACCAAAAAATTGGTCAATGAACGACCAAAATTTTGGTAATCATTTGTCGTGACCAAAAAATTGGTTAATGAACTACCAAAAAATTGGTTAATGAACTACCAAAATTTTGGTCGTTGGTTGATCTTTGAAGTCCTGAACTTTCATTTGTCGTGACCAAAAAATTGGCCATTGATTTGCTAAAATTTTGGTCGTTGGTTGATCTTTGAAGTCCTGAACTTTCATTTGTCGTGACCAAAAAATTGGTCATTGATTTGCTAAAATTTTGGTCACGACAAATGATTACCAAAAAATTGGTAATTACCAAAAAATTGGTCACGACAAATGATTACCAAAAAATTGGTTAATGAACGACCAAAAAATTGGTCATTGATTTGCTAAAATTTTGGTAGATGGTTGATTACCAAAATTTTGGTCGTTGAGAGATTGGCAACTGGATTTCATGAAATGTTGGGCATGACTATTTAGCGACGAATCCAATTTTTAAAATGAACGTTCATAATACGCCGGCAAATATTTCAACGTCTGTTCAGAATATAGTAGCCGACCTTCATGCATCGGAGTTTGCGGACGCCAACGTCGATTTGCAGATAGATACAATGGGTGTCCTCAACTACACAATAGGCATGAAGTTGCGTATGACCTTCGTTGACAGTTTTAATGACGAAGATATAGCTGAATGGCGTGCAATTGCTCGTAGACATGGTGCTAAAAATTTGACAACGAGAGTGAATACATCATCCGGCCATATTGATCTCAACATTGAGTATTTAAATGGTTCGTCATCTAAAATATCAACCCGATGGCTTCTGAGAGCGGTTTCAATACTGGCCGCCAGTTGGTCTTATCAACAATTACATCTTCTGAATCCGGGAAGATATCAGTTCCCGAGCGCATAGTCCGTGTAAAAAAGCCGGTCGCCCTGCAAGAATCCGAGACTGCATTTATTGAAAAGACGTTGCATTATATTTCTGAGATCCGTGGGGCTGTGAAGACGGATTTGGTGTTGTCTACGAATACGCGGTATCCTACACGTTACATTGTCATGGTTCGAGGCTTGCCAATGATGTCCCTGCAAGATTTTCAGAATATCCGCGACATGAACGATAATATTCGGTCAATTATTGTTTGTATGGCTGACGAATCTATAAAGATTGACGTTTGGCGCCAGGGTAAGTCTGCAAAAGGCAAGCGTAAACGCGCAAAAGAGAAGCAAATCAATGCACAGTATGATTTATCTTCAACAGACAAGAGAGATCGTAAATGTTTGACACAACTGTTGTTGCGTTTAAATCAGATGGACGACATTGAGTGTCAATTTGACATGCGTATTGATACGAGTACACCTGAGTTTTATATCCTGGACTTGCATATTATGGATGCGGTCCGTTTGGGGCCATTGGAGTCTGTTCTTTACGAATGTCGTTCATTTTGTAATGGTTTTGAGTTTGATTTTCCGCATAGAAGATTACGGGCCAGATGTTTGAGATTGGCGGCGCCTTTGAAACGTAGGACATTAACACTAAAAAATAGATAAAGTTAATCCTAAATGTTTTTTTTGCTAAATCCGTATTAATATGACTGACATTCGAAAAATGTACGTACGACGTACATTTTATTCTAAATTTATGCGCGGCATGAAAAGACATAGAAGACCAAATGGTTGTTTTTTCTCGATACTAATGACAGTTGCGTGTTTTTTTTTAATATATGTATTTCTAAGAGACAAAGATATGCCTCCAAAAGGAGGCCTGCGTACTATACCACCAAATATATGGTTTACATATAAAACAAATAAATTACAAGATATGCCACCATTGTTGAAAGCGAATGTGCACAAAACTATACGAATATACAAGGAAATGTTATATAAAAAATGGAAACAAGACGTCAACGTGAATATTTATGACGATACCCAATGCCGTCCCATTCTTGCGGAAGTGTTTCCAAAATTAGTGCCGTATTTTGACACTGAAAAGAAAGGAATGTATCGTGGGGATATGTGTAGGGTGGCTTTATTGTGGAAATATGGCGGGTACTACTTCGATCTAGACATTGAGGTAATCCGACCAGTTGATTTGTCGTTAGATGTGGAGTTTGCTTCTTCGTTTGAATATCCTCGCCACGGCCAGGTACAGGGTATTTTCCAAGCTTTCTTGGCTTCAAGAAGCAAGCATCCAATTTTAATGAAATCCTTCGAGAAAATGTTACTATGGTACGAAAGGCCCGACGAAAGAGGTACTATTATGGGTACAGAGGCAATGTTTCATGCGTATAATGAATCTGAAAACCGTGGAAGAACAGTGATGCTCGAAGAAGCGAAAGGAAATTCCAAACTCGGTTTGAAAGATTGGTCTACAAGACTAATGTCTTCCTGGGGATGTTTAATGATTGTGCGTTCGTCGGAAAGTCATTCATTGCCGTATTTTTATTCTAGAATCATTGGTATCGAACCGAACTGTCCTTTGGTAAAGGAGCACGCCAAACAATTGTCCGCAGTATGTCAACAGAAACATATATTCAAGCAAAAATATAGTCCAGACCTGCATATATGTTTTCATAGGATACACGCACCGTGTATCATATACTCGTCTGTAACGGTAAAAAATGCGTTGTTTGACGATTTTATGGAAAGTATTGGTTGTGAAATTTATCCCGTCCATCTTGACAGTACTTTAAATGAAATGGTGAAGATGTATGATCATAAAAAAATAGACGTTCTAAGAATTGGCGGTCATGAAATGAATTGGCGGTCAAAGACGATGCCGTGGGACAAAATAGAACAACTGTCTATTGTTGAATATACGGACTCCATACCGGACGTACCATCTCCTTTTTTACAATTTTATAAAACTCGTAATGAAGATAAACTGACGATGGGTTTCATACGCGTGTCAAATATTTGTGGCGTTAAAAGCGCCCCAAAAAACATAGACTATTTACATAAAATATTTGACACACATATAGTCCAGGAAAAATGCGATAAATATTCTGTTGCAGTCGTGATGGATTATTTTTCGATACAGAACGACATATTGCCACAGTATTTAATAGATATGGAGTCTCGATCCTGCGACAGAAAAAAAGAAGAAGTGTACAGACAATTTAAGTATGTTTTTAGGAGGAGTCAGTGCACAATCGGCAGTCCTTCTTTATTGGAAGGTAAAAACGTGGTTATTATCCCATATGGACCGGCATCGATGTTGCAATTTGGAGGAATTTCAACAGAACGCCAATATAAATGGTCGTCTTCGTCCTATGTGTTACCCGGAATGACCCCATACGTCCGAGATACCGACGTCAGCAGCATTAAAAATAGCTATTTTCTGATTTCTTATGCATTTGAAGACAGTCTCTTGTACACAGCCTCCATGCTCGGTACCATTCCTGTCGTGATCGGGCCTAAAGACATTGTGTCTTCAGTGTATGGACATTTTAATGGTGGGATACCGCCATGGATTTTTGCCAAGTCCCTTCACAATGCAAGGCAACAAATGTCTGAATTGTTGGCAGACAAATATAGATTGGCAACTAAAATATCAGACAACTTTGTCTGGTGGAAAAATCAAGTATCGTTTTTACAAATAAAGACTGAAAACAGATAAAGTTATGAATATATGTTTTTTATTTATCGTATGGATATTTAGTAGTATTAAGGATGACCTCATTTATGAAAGAAGAGGTCCAATTGCCAGCGAATCTGTTGCATTTGAAACCCCCATTGCCTCTGGAGATTCGTGGCGCAGGTCAGTTATGTCGTCCATACACCACATGGGCGTACGCGAAATGCGCTCCTGAACACATGCCTGTTCGGAAGACGTCAGGCGCTGCCGGGCATGATTTGTATTCCGCGTGTGCAGTGGTTGTTCCGGCAGGCGGATCGTCGATGATTAACACTGGTCTTGCGGTCGCATTGCCCCAAGGTCATTTTGGTAAAATTGAAGGCAGATCGTCGTTGGGTATCAAGCATTCGGTGGTACCTTTTGGCGGCATCATTGACGAAGATTATCGCGGGGTGATCATGGTAAAGTTGTTTAATCATGGTTCTGAAGACTATCGCATCGACGCGAACGACAGAATTGCCCAATTGGTGGTGCAAAAATATTCGGCACCGACTTTTCAAATGTCCATGTCATTGTCTACAACTGAACGTGCAACGTTCGGATTTGGTTCAACGGGGCGTTGAGACTATTTAGGGCCAAAAAAATATATATTATATGTATCGTTCTAATTACAAATCATTGTTTCGTTGCCATACATTGACTGAATGTGTAAATTATTCTCTGGATTCTTCGGTTTCCAAAGCCGATTTATTTTTATTTTTGTTGGATACTTATGACATATTGTTGAGCCATGCCGATGGTTCGATGATCTTTGACGAGGATGACGATTTACCCTACTTGAGATTGGCCGAAAAACTAGAGAAATATGCATTTGTACACTGGCATTCGTTATTCGACCGCATTCCGGGCCAATTGAAAGGTTGGTGCGAAGGCATGTTTTTATATGTGTGTTGTAGCAAATGTCGTTGGCTGGCTTCCAAACCGGGTTGTACGGTAGTCCCGTCCGAAACGCGAGAATGGATGAAGGAACATCGTTTGAGGACACATGCGTCGTATGATACGGCAAGTTGGACAGCAGGGGATCTGTTAAATGCGCTGGATGTTCTTGAAATGAAATGGTTTGAGTTTCAAACGATAGATCAACATTTTATGATTTATTTGAACACGCTGGAGTTTCGCGCCGCCTGGTTTGTAGCACATACAGCGCCATCGGCTATATACGACATTCAAAAACATCGGATCAAAGTATCCGACCAACAATTTCAAATTCATCCCGCACTTTTGCATGATTTTTATGTTCGTTTTATGGGATTACGTCGTTCATTCGCCCAGTCTATTATGTTTGATGCCCAACCTCCTATTAAGAACATGCCCGAGTCTCGCTGGACCGATTTCATCGAGAAGGAAAATCGTCATTTAAGCATTCGTAAATTTAGAGACAGAATTGCCGATTTAACCTGGGAAAATATGGCGCGATTGTCTGATACCCCCCGAGTGTCTTACGAGTGCAGAGGTTCCAGAGTCTCTGCCTATCAATCCGTGGCTTCAAATCGCCCATTGTCACTTTTGGATAAATTGAACAGTGTTTGTGCGTATTCTAAGCCGCCAGAAGTGCACGCCAATAAGTTTGTGATCGAGGGATTGCATTTACAGATGGTGCATGCCCATTTCATGTCAACGTATTCGGTGAATTTCAAGAATTTTTTCTTTTGTTCGTCCGAAAAGTCCTGGAAACATCGCCAAACCCTAATCACATCAGTTGTGCCCATTATTTTGGAAAGAAGGAGTCGGTTTGACGTCATGCACCGTGGACTTATACATTTAGTCCCTACAGGGACGTTTGCAGAAGCTTTCCAGCTCTGGTTATTGATTGTTCGGCGCGATTATAGAGGTATTTTATATGGTAGTATGGATTTTGGCCGTTTGTGTAGGATGATGTTTGATCCTCCCGAGGCTGCCCAGCAAAGACAAATTTCTGAAGGAGCAGTAGCCTATCAATGGGACGTATAAAAAGGTAAAAACATATTGCAAAATGCCATGGCGTTATTCTGGATCCATTGCTAGTATCTTAGAAAAGGAACGCAGGGAAGCCGAAATCAAGAAGAAACGCCCGCTTGAAAAGGTAATCTATTCGTCTGAAGAGGAAGAGGAAACCCAAGAGGAGCCGATTCAAACATTTCCAGACAATGAAAAATTTTCTGTGCAACGTCAGTCAAAGAATGATCTTTTGTGCGGTCTCAAATGTTTGCAGAATATGTACGGTCCACATATCACAAATCGTGAAGAGATGGATACGATCGCCCAACAGTTACAATCAGAAAGTGGCTACGAAATGTATAATAAAGAACTCGGTTTTTATGACATACAAGTGTTGCAAACGACACTTCAACAGAGAGGTAAGTGGGTTCAAAGAGTGGATATACAAAAAATAACACCAGATTATTATTTGAAGGCTATCGAGATGAATCCTACGTTTTCTGGATACATTGTGACAATGGGAACAGAACTAAAACACTATGTTGCTATACGTTTTTCCGGAAGATATAAAAAAATAGATTCTCTTCCGGGTGTGGAGCCGTGCTATATAGAACAAGAAAATCTGTTTAGAACACGTTCAAATGGACATGTGTATTGTTCTGAGAGTTGTTCGGCGCCGGTAGTGTCGCTTCATGCCGTCGGAAATTCTCCATTTGTAGAATATAATCTGTTACATGGCGCCTGGCGGGATCAATTACCGACGGCGGATGTGATGCACCAGGCCATTTTAAACACTATGAATCATTCGTCTAACCGCCGACCCCGAGGTCCAGTCTCGCGTTTTTTTGACCGATGGCAGAACATACGCATCGAACCGGACGAGACTGTCTACGAATTCTTAAACTCGAGCGTGCTCGACCAACTGGTTGTGGAAAAGGACGTGCATGTTCACTTTGGAAGTCAACAGACGGTCATTCGATGTAAAACTCTTCCACAGCTCTTAGACGAACTAAACAGAATGCAATGGATCACTGCAGAAGGTTATACTTTAGAACAAGATTCAGTGACAGTATTCAATTCAGAAACACCGAAATATAATTCAATCGATTGGTCTAAGGCTATACACGTTGGAAAGGCACAGCATCCACAAATAGGTGGATTTTATACGTTCAAATCGAGTGTGCAAGGTACGTGTACAGAGAAAGCGTCTGATACTTACTCTGTGAGAGATCCGGAAGGATGTATGCACGTTATTTATAAAAAAACAGTAGAAAATGTTATTAGCAAGTCTTAACAAATCTCATTTTAATATTTTATGCTATAAATTTGTATTTTTCCTTTACATTCCAAAACAGATACTTTGAAATGCGGCGCCTTTTTAGGGTTGGTTGTCTACAAACAGGACATTTATGTTTGACACGTTTGTCAAATTCGTTTAAACATGCCTCGTGTCCTACGCGCGTGGTACAGTGACAATGCAGCACTAAATAATCTTTTGAAATATCAAAAGGCATTCGACATTCGCGGCATTCTGGCCTTATATCCATAGATCTCTTTGGTATTTCTTTCTTTGTTTGATAACCGACATCTCCAAGTGCATTAATCATTGATTCCGAAAAACAAATATTGTCGGAGGTATCGTTAAACCATAGTAATCTAGATCTAGTTAGTTTCTTTTTCTCAGGAGTGCCTTGCGAAATAGCATCCAACCATGCGTCGTAACATTGACGGGCAGAAGGATCTAAAAGGATAGCCGCCGCTGATTTTATATACATTTCACCCTCAGAATAGACCTTTTGCACATTATTACCAGCTTCCAGAGCGCCCATATCTTCTGTCAACCGCTCCAAGACAGTGCGGACCGTCCATTGCTGACAATAAGATTTACATTTTGACAAAATTTCGTGCGGACTCGCTGAAGGATCAATAGAAAATAAATCGTAGATAGACATCCTTAATTTAAATTAGTGGTGTAAGGCAGATCCGTTCTTCTTTTTTTGGTTTTGTATGAACACCATCTTGTGATCATATATAGTATCGCTGAGAAAAAAATACCACAAAAAAAGCCGTTCGTCCAGTATAGTGGAACATGTATATTCGATGCGACAATTTGTTCGATTTTTTGAATAGTATTTTCTAACATTCTTTCTTGATTCGCAAAATGTTCTGATGCCATATCTTATTGAACGACACTATATATAGACCAAGACAAAAAATATTATGTATCGATTTATACTCGTCGCGGTTTCAATCGGTCGGTTGACGAATGCTTTTGATATGGGACACTATGCAAAACCATATCAAGCAGCTAGAAAAGAATATACAGAAGCACTGCGCGAAGTAAGATTGACAGAGGGCGCGTACAGAGCATCCAAAGGCGCGTACATCGCGGCAAGTGAAACGTATAACGACAATTTAGACGACGAACGCAAAGAAGAACATGACCATCATGACCATTCACATGACCATCATGGCCACCATATCCCAAAGCCTAAACCTAGTGTATGTAAAGATGTCTGGCATCCTGTATGCTGCAAAGACGTGCAATATTCGAACGGTTGTTTTGCGAATAAAGCCGGCCTTAAAAAGGAGGAATGCCACAAAGGAGAGTGTGAACATCGCGTCTGTCCAGAGATCTGGCATCCTGTATGCTGCAAAGGCGTGACTTATTCGAACGATTGCTATTCATCCCGGGCAGGATTAAGTAGTGATGAATGCCACTCTGGCGAATGCGAATGTAATAACTATGGCTGTTCAGCACTCGATGAAAATAGAGAGCAGTGTAAACATACGGGACGCACTTGTCGCGGCGCAACATTTAGTTGTGACAATTTCTTATTGGATTCGCCGCGCATGTGTTGTAAAGCAATGACCCCGAGTTGCATGTCGTGTGACGCTGGGCTCGATGTGGATACGTATTGTAAATGCAATCCACTCAAACATGGATGTCCAATTAAACAGGCCCAGGAAGCTACTAAAAAACTGGGCAAAAACTACGAATTCGACTTCAAATTTGAGTGCTTCTGTCCTCAGGCAGGCCAATGGCACAGAGTGAGAGTTATTGATGGCAAAGTTGAACAGGCAAGTGCTCCAAAGGTGGACGTGATTCGCGATGAACTAGACGCAATCGCGTCGTCGTTGGTAGCTCCTGTGGATGACGGGGCATCATTGGCCATTAAAGTACCGACCGTGAAAGCATTAGACATTGGCGAATGGACTCGTACAGATGATTCGGACGTGTTTTGGAGTGTCACGCTGGAAGAATTGGTTAAAAAATCCGCCCAGTGGTCGTTAGGTCATCGTGGTAAATTTTCATTTGAAACGAACCAGGCGGGTCAGTTAGAAGGATTAAAAACATGGATGGATATGGATCCTCGTATTGCGGACGAGGAGATTTCGATTGCAGTGAAAGACATTCTTCCTCTGCGTCTTAGATCGGGCAGGACTGGCAAAAAATTACGGTCAATCGACGATGCTATAAAGAGTGCCGAGGAGGAACACATGCATATGGAAATGGAACTTCGTTCTATGAGAAATAATTAAAGGTATATTTACTAAACGTAGAACTTGTAAATCGACATAAGTAACACTTATTCTTAAACAATATAAAAGGACATATATTTTTGTAAAAAAAATGGAACGCTACATCGAAATGGGATTTTCCGAGAGTCAGGCTGAACTAGCCGTTACTAGATTTAACGACGATCTTCATGCCGGCACACACTGGCTTATGACACGAGAATCGATGGGTTCAGTACCAAAACGTTTAAAAAAAATGGCTCCAAAAGATACTCGCTCTTATATTGGATCTATGATTCGTTTATCGGGTCAAAAATATGTTATTGACGAATTTGACGAGGAACATGCACTTGTGCGTATCCGCGAAGAGAATGGTCAAAAGGCCCAGTGGGAGCATATAGGCGATGGTCGAATAGAGTGGATCTCTGTGCAACATCGCCGAGAAAATATAACTGTGCCTCGTACCTCATGGAAACGCGAAGTTGCGGTCATTGTTTTTCCCATTGACCATATGCCAGAGGATCAAAAACGTCAAATAACTTGCAGTAATGCACTCTCAAAGGTTATTCACCATGGCCGGCCGACGGCTCGAGTATCAGATTGGGAGATCTGGAAATCCATCGTCTCACTTACTCGCGAATTTGTTCACGAACCTTCGGGCACGAGACCGAGAGGACCATTTAGTAATGATATTCACGAGTTCCGTATGGAAATACTGTCGTATCTGCATGCGGTTTCGGATGTCTATAATATTTCGCCCGAATCGGTGAACGATTGGCTATTCAATATTACAGAAGAAGAAATATTGAATAAATATCCAGAGAAGATTCGTCCCAAACTTGCAAAGACGATCGCCATCTGGAAAAACCCACAACCATATATGCGCAAGGTTTTGGAGAAATGGCGCAAAGATTGTGTCCCCCTCGTATTGTTTGAATGCACAGTCGTCAAAACAAAAGAGGTGCGATTCTCTGTCATTTTCCATGATATGACATTTGTCAGACCAAATCGCTATGAACCGGGAATGCATAAACAATTACAGCGGCTGTTTTTTAACATTTTTCCGAACACGTTGCCTAAAAACATTACACAAGGTCCTATGGATTCATCGTTCTTAAAATTAACGCTACAGCATTCCAAAAAAAAGGCGAATCCGGTCACGACAACAGGAGACAACTTCGTTTCACAACTATTGCCCTATCAACAAAGATGTGTCGGTTGGCTTCGAGACCGTGAGCAGCGAAACTCGACATCGGCTTGGGGATGGTCTCGACATCAATTGAAGGATGGCTTTGTTTTTTATACTTCTGTATTTGGACATCTGTCCTTAACCGCGCCCAATTCTACAGTATACGGCGGACTTTTAGCCCAAGATGTCGGGATGGGCAAGACCGTGGAAATGTTGGCACATATTGCCACGTCGCCGGCCAGTGGGCCCACTCTGGTGGTGTTGCCCACCACAATGTTGTCCGTGTGGATTTCAGAGGCGGCCAAGCATACGCCGAGTTTGTCTGTGATCAAGTTTCATGGCGCCCGCCGCACAAAAGACATGTCTGTACTCAAGGCGGCAGATATTGTATTGACGACGTACAAGATTGTCGTCAACGAAACGTCGCAACATGTGCCGACGATCGGTTCGGTTCGGTGGGGGCGAATCATTTTGGACGAATCGCATGAAATGAAGTCGGTACATACTGCCACAACAAGGGCAATCACGAGGTTATATGCTCCGTTTCGATGGTGTCTCTCCGCTACCCCTTGGCCAAAAGGCCTGCAGAATATTGTCAGTATGATGGCATTTTTAGGAGTCACGCCCTTTGACGAGGCCCCAAATGCCGGACAATATTCCGCCGCACAGCGCACATTTAGGACACAATGCCAATATAGCCCATCTCTATATCACGACGCGATCGTAGAAATGACATTCTGGCAGAAAAAGAGACATGTTCGACTAGCTTTGCCGCCCGTTACAGAACAAACAATAGTTTGTCCAAATACATGGCCAGAAATATACGCACAATTGTTAGATGTGGTCGGTGCGCGTACACATGCCGACGAAGCAGACGTCACTATCAATGCAAGGACACGACTCCTACATTATACACGATGGCTTCGGCAAGCGGCGACACATCCAACCTTAAACAGATTGTCTGATTTTGGGGCTCCGTCTATGGACCAAAACGTACACACAGAATCCACCGCCATAGATTCATTCTTAAATAGACTAGGCACCACACGATACGACCAATCTCTAAGAGATATCATTGATTCTTGGCGAAATGGACAGGAAAAATGCGCTATCTGTATGGGAGCCATGGACAGACCAACACTAACACATTGCCATCACATGTTTTGCTACGAATGTATTCAAACGGCGTATCAACATGACCGTGAAAGGAAATGCCCGTTATGTCGCGAACCAGGGGGCAATCATTCGTTAGAAGAGTTGACTCTAGAAGCCCCCCTGGAAGAAATTGTCGAAGAAACGACTTGTTACATCTCGGATATACAAGGTAATACTGTGGAAATGCCCAAGGAAATTCATGATAGAATTACTCAGAGTGCGGAGCAAATGGGCGGGAAAATTGACACTCTTTTCAATATGATCCAAAAAAATGAAGAAAAATTCATCGTCTTTACACGATTTCACAGCACATGGCAACTAATATGTAAATACATGCAACAACGAAATATTCAATACGCGTGCATTGAAGGAAAAATGACACCCAAAAAAAGATTCGAAAATATCCAAAAATTTCAATCCGATGCCAATGTCAAAGTTTTTGCCATGACAACAAAAACGGCATCCGTCGGTATCACACTCACCGCAGGTTCGCATGTTGTCTTTTTAGAACCATGCGAAAACGAAGCCATTAAAAAACAAGCTATCGGAAGAGCGTGGAGAATAGGACAAACAAAACCCGTCACAGTGACCACACTAAAAACAGAAGGGACTATCGACTGCGCGTCTGACCTTCAAGAACATATACATCCACCACAAATTATAAATGAACTCTCAGAACATGCAGGTATACGACTTTAAAATAAAAGAATATAAATACAAGAACAGTTGTTATATAAAATGTTTTTAGATCGTCTTTGGTTTTTTTTAAATCGTCTTTGGCCCATTCTATATATATTGGCACATGCTACCATTTTTGCATGGCTCGAAGTAGAAATGGAAGGAAAACATGGCTGGGCTGTTAATTTACCAACTTCATGCGCATTTGGGGGCTGGACATGGTATCATATAGCCATGAATTTGATCGTTCTTCTCTCTGTTGGAGCTGTGACGCGCGGTTATGACTCTATATTCAAAAATAACTGGGAAAAATACGTGGCCGCCGTACTTTTATATGTCTTCAGAGTCGCCGTATGGTTTTGTGTAGAAGACATCATGTGGTTCGTGATCAATAAACACTACGGTATACGCAAATATACCAAACATGATATATTTTGGCATGCTGATAAAACATGGATCCTAGGAACGATTCTCCTAAACTGGTTCGTACTTATTGGTGCTATCATATTGGGATTTGTGGAAAAAATAGCCACAAATAAATTCACAGTTTTTGTAGAAACGGGGATCGCGACATTGTTTTTGGTCGTATCCTGTCTTATTAGCCTATCATTAACATATGACTCTGAAGAAACCAGACCAGATAAATCAGTATGCTTTGGTTCAGAATCGACAGCCTTTAATTACACCACGGATTCTTGTAATATTTGCGCGTAATATAACTATAAAATGAATACTATTTTTTTTAATATGAGAAAACGATGTTTATCTCAAGAAGGTTTACATTTATTTCTAGATGGCTACCAAACACGCAGGTCTGGCTCCTTTTTTAGAAGATTGTTCTATACATTATTCCATACTGACTACGATGACCATCTATTTACTGTGGTCCTTAAATGCAGAGAATCTTCCAAAGCCATACTTGCACGTGCCAGTGACAATGATATTGAACCACGGTTAAAAGCATCTGTTACTCACACGGTTAAAATTATACTCTCGAAAGATAACAAAAAAACCACCGGCAAATATTGCAGACAAAACTACAGATTTTTTTTCGACGTCATGCGAGAATCTTACCAGAATAAAGACCATCAAACTGCACATATGATATGGTTAGCACTCCGTTCCATACAGAAACCAGAGGCCAATGCCAAACAAAAGGAATTGTTGCAAGAGATGGAACATTTTTACGGTTCGCCAGTTTACCAAAAACATATCGATTATTGGCGTGGCGTCAGGAGCGACGCCGAACTACCGTCGCTCATTGCATTTAATACGTACATACGCCGACGAAATTTTGCAGGTAGATTCGAGGAAGTCAAAGAAGCCAAAGAGATGATCGATATATTTCAATTTCTAGAACATAACCCATATGACATCTTGCCCATTTACAACCAAGAACCACTCACAAAATATCAGATGAAACAATTAACCCAATATCGTCAAAATAAATAAACTCTTAAAAGTCGCTTTCATTCACCAAAATTTTGGTCAGAGATTTACCAAAAAATTGGTCATCATTCGCCAAAAAATTGGCCCGACTCAGAGATTTACCAAAAAATTGGTCGTTCATTTGCCAAAATTTTGGTTGTTCATTTGCCAAAATTTTGGTTGTTCATTCGCCAAAATTTTGGTCATTGATCTTTGGAGGCCTCGTTCATTTGCCAAAATTTTGGTCTTTCGCCAAAAAATTGGCCCGACTCAGAGATTCACCAAAAAATTGGTCTTTGTTCATTCGCCAAAATTTTGGTCATTGATCTTTGGAGGCCTCGTTCATTCACCAAAAAATTGGTCTTTGTTCATTCGCCAAAAAATTGGTAAACTCATTCGCCAAAATTTTGGTTGTTCAAGGCTTTCATTAAGTAACGGAATTTTTTAATATCAATTAGTATTTTCCCCAAATCGTTGAGAATTATTATGCTGCTGCATCAAATAATGCAGATGCTGCATCATTGAATGCAGCAGCTGCATCAAATAAATACAAGTCCCCCTCTGCTGTATTCATTGCATCATTGAATGCAGCAGCTGCATCAACTGATGCATATGCATCTGCATCAAATAATGCAGATGCATGTGCTAATGCAGATGTATATGCATATGCATCTGCTGTATTCAATGAAAAATATGCATCTGCATCAAATGCTGCAGATGCTGCATTTAATGCATTAAATGCAATATCAAATAATTCAGATGCAATATTATATGATGCATATGCATCTGCATTATTTGATATTGCATTAAATAATGCTGCACTAAATGCATTTGCTGCTGATATTCTTGCTGTTGTTGATACAGCTGCTGTATTTGCTACATTAAATGCATTAAATGCTAATGATGCAACAGATGCAGCATTTAATGCATTTAATGCATTTGGTGCAGCAAATGTATTTAATGCAACAACTGCATCCATTCCTCTTGATGCCCAATTATTTGGTACAGTGTAGTATGCTGCATTAGCATTATGCGCATTTAATACATTGTATATAGATTCTGCATTTAATACATATGCTGCATCCATCACAAATCGCGGGTATAATGGTGCATTTGCTGCAGCAAATGCATTAAATAATGCAGCTGCAACAGATGCAGCATCTGCAGCATTTAATGCAGCATTTAATGCAGCATCTGCTGCATCTACACTACACCTTTCCATTGTACTATTCCATGATGTCCCGTTCCCACATAGGGTTATGTTCCCAACTTCATTGCAACCACCCCCTTTATTATACAAGATTTTAATCTCTGTTCTGCTAGGTTGTTGTGCGGCTGCCATAGGTTGTTGTACGACTGCCAATGTTAAAAACAGTAGTTGCAACAACATTATATTAACATAATTGGTTGTTTATATAGTGTTAATTCCCAGATTCAGAAAAAAAATAAAAAAATAAATAAAGGTTGTCATTGATTCTAATTTATGTTTGACAGTCCGGACTTGCTTTACACAACTGTTCAAGTGCATTCATTCCGGACGTTATCTCTGGTAGAAGTTGTCCGAGATCAAGTAATGTTCGCCGCATTTCGCCAAAATTTTGGTTGTTCAAGGCTTTCATTGGCCAAAATTTTAGTAGCCAAACAGATGATAGATATATTTCAGTTTCTAGAACATAACCCTGATGACATCTTGCCCATTTACAATCAAGAACCGCTCACAAAATATCAACTGAAACAATTAACGCAGTATGAACAAAATAAATAAACTCTTAAAAGTATACTATTTAATCGACAAAAGAATAAACATACATGAACATACTTTTCATCACACTTTTTACACTTGCCGTTGCACAAACATGTCCTCATAATTGCAGGACATGGTTTAACGGATGTGACACCTGTTCGTGCGATCCGACCGGACGACCTTTGTGTACAGAACACACGTGCGACCCAAAACTGGCAACTAGATGCGAAGAAGAATTTAAGGCAGTAGGGAATGCCTCCGAACTTCACATTCAAATCACTGGCAAACCGCATTTGAGAATAAATATACTAGACAAAGACTACTCGGATCCCGGCGCCGTCTGTTACGATCATAACCACAACACACACGATATATACGTCACTGGAGATGTCGTTAATTTAAGGCGAAACAATACTTATGTTGTAAAATATCTGTGTGAGGCCAATTCCTATATCACTTCTGCTGAAAGAATCGTCGATGTAGGACCAGTGGTATGCACGAAAGAATTGAATCCAGTCTGTTGTGAAAAAAATACCTACGGCAATGCGTGTGAGGCAGAAGCAGACGCATGTCTGGTCACCATAAAAGGAGAATGTGAGGTAAAATATGAATGTTTTGACAAACGGTTGCCCATAGATCACGAAGAGAAAACGAATAAAACTCATGCGTTCTGGTCCAAAGAACAAACGGATTGGTGTTGCAAACATCATAATATAGCATGTCCTGCTCCTTGTCGCATGGTCCTGTGTTCTATAGGATATAAACTTGTAAATACAGATGACAGAGGATGTGGTGGTGTATGTGTGACCACCAAAGATGAATTACACGCATGCACAGAAGAATGGAGACCGGTCTGTTGTAAACAAACTACATATGGAAATGAATGCAAAGCTTCTTCGCGCGGTTGTTCACCTATTGAGAAGGGGGAATGTGTGTCTGCGTTCACTAGTTCCGAGTCGACTGTCGACGACGAGACAAATTATGGGCTTATTTTGGGTCTTGTTGGAGGGGGTTTGGTTGTATTGGGAGTTTTAGCGTTTCTTATTTTTTGGTTTTGTCGTCGGCAAAAAAAGACGAATGCGTTAGAATACAGACCTTTGTCGAGTGGACTCTTTTCCGACGAGTCAAAGTTGGTCTTTTAACTTATAAAAAAAAACACTATAAATAAAAAACACTTTTATATAAATGATGTTCACCTGGGGAAATTATGAAGAAAATGTCCCATTCATTCACAAGATATTTCCATGTGGAAAAGCACCAACGTTTTGGTCTTTAAACTGGTCGGCGGCACTGCTACACTTGGTCAATACCATTGCCACGCTTCTTTTATGGGCCACTTCCGACGGAAGAGATCAAGTCTTTAAACTTACAGAAAATTATGCCCCATGGGTGCCACCCACTAACGGAACATGTCCAGAAAACGCTTTCAAGGTCTCCGACGAATGGTGCGTGGCCAAAGAAAACAAACCGACAACAGAACTATCTCTGTGGTGGCTCGTCATCGCCTTCCACTTTCTATCGTTCGTATTCCAATCCATTGCTATGGCCGAATGGGACATTAATCTCTGTGGTTACAAAGTACAACGCGGCTCGTACATCCAAGAAATAGAAGAAGAAGGTACGAATTCGTTAAGAATGATCGAGTACTCCATCTCGGCGACACTCATGCAAATTTCCATTTCGCTGATTCTCGGCGTCTGGGACCGACTAACCATTATTGGTATTGCTTTCTTAACGGTTGTCACTATGTTACAAGGACTGGTCGCCGAAAAAATCAAATACACAGACTTGGATATGGCATGGGTCTCCCATCTTTCGGGATGGGTATCTATGGGAGGTGTGTGGTTGATCATAGGAAGACAATTCCTATTTACCATTGAAAATTCTGGAGATAATTTACCACCAACGTTCGTGTACGTGATCGTAGGCGTTATCGGTCTTCTGTATACTGGATTTGCACTCGTTCAATTTGTTGACCTGTGTATCACAGACAAAGACAAAACGACAGATAAAGCCAAGGCAAGGCATATTAAAATAGAAATGACGTATTGTGTGTTGTCACTAGTGTCCAAAACCTTCTTGGGTTGGATTATTTTCTCAAATGCGCTCGTAGGAATGGCTAAAAATGAATAATAGTTTAATTATATGTGTTTTTTTTGTGGATGACGTTGAAAATAGTATTCCAAAATGTCTCGACCAGCTACGATCCCACATACCTTGAAAGAAAAATTTCATAACAAGCGTTGTTGTATTGATATTCGTGACGGAAAAGTCCACGCGATCAAGATCAATACGAATAACCGAAACTGGCACAATGAAATTGACCTAAAAAAAGCTATCGTTGCTTGTAATCCAAAGACCCGTCGCGAGAATCGACTTGTACGCACTCAAAAAGAACCTTTCCACATGCTTTCATTTGGATGTGGAGCCGATACAATGTATTGGGGTCGTTATGTTTGCAAACGTTCGCGCGATTCTTCCAAATTCGATCTCAAATATGTCGATGATGGTGATTTGGACGAATGTCTTCCAGCTGGCACGCGTAATACTTCTCGTAGTTATTTGGAGCGCCAATGGGACGAAGCATTTGCAGTGGCCGGTACTGTGAATGTATACGAGCCAGCAACGATGAAATTTCAACCATGTAATACTTTTCCTAAAGGTAAGGAATATTCTCCGGATGTTTGGCTTCCGGAGAAGGGTGAATTTATTGAGATTAAGGGCCCACCTCCAAGCCGCGACGAGTTTGAGAAATGTCGTTTGACACGCGAACTTGGATTTAAGATCAAAATGTTTCATGGTGCTCCCGACGGTTTTGATTGTTATGACTGGCAATCCGACGGAAAACGCACCAAAACCTCTCACGCCTCATATTATCGCTACTTGCATCCTCCTAATACGCGCAAGAAGCGCAAACTTCATAACGTTACGTGTTGAGAGATTTAAAAAAAAAATAATCTGTATATAATAGTCAACGTTTATTATAGATGACTTTAAAATGTGTATATTGTGACATCCGTCGCGATTATTATGCGACGGATGAGCACGCTTCCCGTCAAAATTGTTTGTGTTCTGACAGTGGTTATCATCATTTTGAGTTCTATTCTTGGTGTTGGCCATTCCGGCGGAAAAGTTCAAAGAGGAATCAACTTTTGACACATCGCCGCGGAAGACGACCAAACACTATATAAACAGTCTTTTTTTTATGCACCGGATATGAGTGCGATTAAAACACATGAAACCTTTAACATAGTATCTGGGGATGACATTACTTTTGAAAATGACGAAGGCGAACATATTTTCCAAGTGAAATCGTTATTGATCGAAAGGCAGAGACCGTCTATCTGTCAAATATTTGCCGAAAAGGAGAATGCTGGCAGTATGTCACGGGCTACAACCGTGTATAATGCCAAAATCGAGAATATCGTCCCTGGTTCAACTTCCACCGAATTTTCAGTCAAAGCGAAAGTCAATGATAGTTTTCATGTATTGAAATTAAATACGGTTCGTTCCGAATCTTCAGAGTGTATTATAAGTTAATATAAAAGTTGGATTTTTATTTTTGAATATAAGTGTATGTATTTTTTAGTAAATGAAGTGGTATCTATTCTGCATTGTTTTGCCGTCTGTAGCAATGGCCGTGGACTGGCCACCGACCCACTGTCCACGGCCAATACAGATTTCAAAGGACGGGGCGCTGGTCATGACGGCGGGCAGGATTCGAAATATAAAAACGGAATGTTTGTTTGAAGAAACTTTTCGACATCGCGTCTATATAAAATTTAGTCGCCGATACAATACCGAAAAAATAGAGCCAAGGACAGAATCGATCATGGGACTTCAAATTTTATTCGCATCCGTGCCGCGCTTTACAGTAGAAATGCATAACGACCGTTTAAAACTATTGCACGACGAAGACGAAGACATTGATGTCTCTTCGAACAAATGTTTGACCATGCTTGCGTCAAATTCCCGCGATTGGTTTAATTGGATGAGAATTCGCGCCAATCATTTGCGTGAAATAAGGCGTACATTTGTATCTATTGATCTGGCTTCTTCGGATGGCAATGTGTTCACACCGTGCATGCGCTTTGAGTTGAAATCAGAGGATACCGATTTTCAACTCAAAGCATATGCGAAATCAGATGCGGGGATGATTCAAGAAATTCAAAAGATTACGGAGCAGAGGCCCGATTTGAATAAAATGATCCCTGCGTCTTTGACGACAAGGATGGACAGACTCGAAAAGAAAATAAACAGGATTCATAGCACACTCAATCAATACATGAGAGACCATGAAAACCATGTTGTTCGTACAAAAAAAGAAACCACAAACTTGAAACAATTCGCACAAAATACGAAAAACAATCTACAAAATAAGTCGAACAGCCATACACTAATGTTCTTGTTCATGTTCGGCTTTGTTATCACTGGCCTCGTATGGTTTATTAATTACAAATTTACAAAACAGAATAGATGGAAATTGTAAATTCCACATAATCATGATTTATATGGTATTTACAATGTGAATTGGATTATAAGAGCAAAAAAAAAACCATGGTAATCGAGAAATATCTCGGATACAACCCATTGCAAACGCCCTCCAAAAGCCAACTATTGCATTCGATGGGAGATGCGCGGTGGATACAGCCGGTGATGGATACAGCGGGTTTGGGACGCATTTACTTTGGTCGGGGAATATTCAAAGCCACAGATACCAAACGTGACACAATTGTTATTTTTTTAAGCAATACGAACACATTGACCTATGACGACGTGTCAGCTTCGTATGCAGCCATCGGGTACAACAGAGACGGAACTCCCTTATAACAATTAACAATATTTACTAACACACACTTATCTATATTAACAAAAAAGATTTAGACGGTTCGTAATTGAAGATAGACAAATTTACAAAACAGAATCTCCATCGATTGTAAAAATCCACATAATCATGATTTATGTGGTATTTAAATGTGAATTGGATTATAAGAGTAAAAAAAAACATGTCTAACTTCAATTACGAACCTTCTAAATCTTCTTTGCGCGCCGACACTGTGGTTGAGTTTGTCAACCGATCTCTCTTGGATTTTAAGATCAACGAAATTCCAGGCATGGGGCCCGCTTCTATCAGCAAGTTTTCCGACCACGGAATCTATACACCGGCTCAGATCGTCGCCAAGTTCCTTTCCTACGTCGATTCACACGATACCACCGGACAACAAGTCTGCGAGTCCTTTTATAATTGGGCCAATCCTATTATGGGCAAAGCAAATACGCATAACCTAACGTTTGCTTTGGCCAATTACTGTAGCGAACACGGACTGTTCAGCCTTGACGACTGAATGATCATATATATTGCCACAGAAGTCAGCATTATTACACCTAACCAATATATTAGAGATGAGCCTTGAATTGTAGCGACTGTTAACAGCGTACCACCTAAAACAATCACTAAAAAAGATATTATTACTTTATACCTTCCTCTATCATGAACCTTTAACACAAATTTCTCGGACGAAACTTGCCTTTTCATAGCCACTTCGGCTATAGGTAACTGTCTTGTTGTTCGCCCATTTATATCGGACATCCATATCCAAAAAATCCACCTCTAAATACAGATTTTCCACAAAATCCACTTTTTTTAAGAACATGCGAAAAAATAATACGAATCCCAATTATACCAATAAAAAAAATGGACGACCATATGGATTCAATGTCACAAGAAGAATTTGACGAACTTAAACTTGCCTATCAAGAAGCTATTCCCGCCGGTGATGCTCTAAAACAACAGCTCAAGGCACACAATAAAGAACAAAAAGCAAGACTAAATCAAATCCACTCGTACATGCGCGAAAACAACATTATGTCGGCCGACATTGGTGGTATTACGATCGAAAGAGAAGAGAAAACAACTGTTTCCGTATCCGTTAAGACACTCGAGGAAGTATTTGATAACCCCGCAGACTTGGAGCAGTACAAACGCGACCATACCACGACCAAAGAAGTCCTCAAAGTTCGTAAGCCAAAACGTCGCCGTACCGACAACGAGTAAACTAAATATTAATATAAAAAAGAGTATTTTTTCTATATAATGAAACGACGAAGGTGTACTAAATGTAAACATACGATGAAAGGCCATAAAAAACAACGATGCGTTGGCGTCAAAATGTTATATCTGGAAGACGGTGCGAAATACATAGGAACCGTTTACGAAGACAAACCATCCGGACATGGGATCCTCGAAAAGGAAGATCTGACCTACGAAGGGTTCTTTTTAGCCGGAAAAAGACACGGGACTGGCACTGAAATTGCCAACAATGGTAGAAAATACGAGGGAGAATGGCGGACGGATCTATATCACGGGAAAGGCACGCTACAACTTCAAAACGGAAATCTATACGACGGCTCTTTCCACACAGGGACCTTTCACGGACACGGAAAATTTACCACGGAAAATTCGAGCTACGAAGGCCAGTGGAATCACGGAACCTATCACGGACACGGCATACACCAAACACCTACTGGCACATTCGAAGGCGAATTCTATTATAATGTCAGGCACGGAAATGGCTCCTATACAGAAACAGACGGTTCCATATACACAGGAACGTGGCGCAGGGGCCTGAAAGAAGGAAGAGGCATCTATACAACCATAGACGGAACATACACGGGCAATTGGGTCCATGACCATCGCTCAGGACACGGTAGATGGGTTTCCAAAAGACATGGGATCTATGTAGGTCAATTTAAAAGAGGAAAACGCCATAGGAAAGGCACACAAACGTATCCAGATGGCACTGTCTATTCGGGCGGATGGTCGAAAGGATATAAAACAGGACATGGGACTCAAACATGGCCCGATGGTTCCTCATATTGTGGATTCTGGATCAAAGATCAATACAATGGGTCAGGTACATTGACTCTAGAAGGAACTTCCTTTAAAGGTTCCTGGGAACATGGGAAAAGAGAGGGGGAATTTGAAGAATTTAGACAGGACGGTTCCGTCTCTATTGGACCATGGATAAATGACGCTAGACACGGCACCTTTAAAATAGAAGAAAAAAGGATATTGTATATTTGGAACACCAGAGTGGAATTTGAATCAGAGGCCGCCGCAAGAGCCTCGGCGTCGAGATTAATGAAATCGCATGACTATGAAGGAGCGTCAGTTATTTTAAAACACATACCAGCGCTTATTACTTGGAAATTTTTGTGGGCATATGATTTCAGGGGAATCCTAATTCATTTACTGCCCACCGACGCGATCCTACACATACTCCAAAAACATAGCTGGAAAATATTCAAAACGAAAAGGTATGAATTCCTTGAAAGAACCTTTGCACGCCTCTCCGACGACGATAACATCTCAGAAAAAGTTCCAGAACTGTTTGATATCATTACCAAGGATTTCGTAGCCAATCCGTGGATGGTACGCGACCAATCCTACTCAAAAGAAACCAAAAATAAACTCCTAAAAGGTATTTTCTTAGGCGAGTTTGGTCGATGTCCGCCCAAAGACCCTTTCACTAGATTACCCATCACGCCAAAATCGGGAACATTTCTAGGGAACAAACAAAATAAAAAAAAAGCTAAACAAATATATACCAGATTTATGGCCGAAATAGGGACAAAGCCATGCATTAGAGAAATAGCAAGGTCATTTGATCTACAAGACTTTGAAGAACTGCTCAAAAATGCCAGAGAAGCAAACGACAGAGACACTATTAAACGTATCATGAAAGAAAGAAACGAATACATACAACAAACATAAATAATTTTATACTTGTCAACAAATTTTATACACTATAAAGTATCTATACTGCGAAACAATCATGTCAGCTATTGCTTCCAAAACACACAAGACAACAGACGACGAAGACGCAGGAAAACAACCAGCCAAGAAAAAAAGAAGAGTTTCCTTCAATCCAATCGCACTCAGAAGACAACCGTCAAACGAAAACGGCGAATATGATGTCACATCAGAGCCT
>Ga0209533_1001038_pt1 | contig 26220 bp, 20 predicted proteins | sample COG_04_FD_184748 | JGI IMG/M metagenome (GOLD analysis project Ga0209533, IMG submission 184748) | Pelagic Microbial community sample from North Sea - COGITO 998_met_04 (SPAdes) (version 2) | ecosystem: Environmental > Aquatic > Marine > Neritic zone/Coastal water | place: Helgoland, sampling...
GATTATTTAGGAATAACTGATAATGATTGTGGTTGTTAAAAAAATAATTAATAAATTATCACTTATAATTTATTTTATGGAATATTTATAATTTATATATGTATATAACTTATAAAAACAAAATGGCTCATAAAGATGGCGATGAATATACCAACTTAATTGACGCATTATCAGCGGATGTCACTAATGACCACTCTGCCTATGTCACTACGCCAGACGAGGAAGACGTCACCTCGAAAACATATAAGAAAAATAAGGATTACTGGCTTGAAATCACTCAAGCAGACATTAATGGTGCATTAGTAAATTTAATCCCATATGATACTAGTGATACTACTGGTAGCAGCGAGGATGTTCAGGCATATGCTTTCAATTCTTCATTGATAGGTGGTAGCTCAGGAGCACATTTCGTGAGATACATTTTATCAAAATGTATTGTAATTAATGATCCTATCAAGACAGGTAAATTAATTGAACCTCTTGATTCTGCCCTTGCAAGTATTGAAGAAACGTTTGGTGACGCTGAAATCATTATACAAAACGGTATGCAGGGTATATATGATAACGATTCAGGTTCTTTAACACAGCTTATTGCTGGCCTTGCGACACACGTCAATGATCCGGAACCGAGTCAGGGTATGATCCCAGTTGCGTTTACCTATGGTGATTCAAATGACACAAATGAAGGTGAGTGGAAGTTGAGTAAGCAGACAGTTTCGTGCAGCATCTCGGCGGACGGTGATGTGGATGCTTTATTTAGGCAGATAAATAGACTTTGCGCAGAGAAGAAGACATCACTGGACACGAATTTTGGACGTTCTACCGGCGACGATGCATCTGCCCAGTTTGTAGTAGGTGATGTTTTATTATTAAGTAAAAATTCCGTATTTAAAACAACACTCAATCTGACACACGGCGAAAACGACACGCTCGAACCTAATGCCGACAATATTAATGATTTGGTGACCGATACCGATTCTGTCGATGTGCATGATTGGTCCGGATTTGAGGTTAACACATCATGCCCTGTTTTCGAAGACGGTAATGTCTTCCTCCAGGTTGTGAATACTCTGGGGGCCTGAAGCTGATTAATACTGAATCTTAAATTCAATAGACATATTAAAATCATAACCTTGTAAATCAACTAAATTTCCATATTCATTTAATAATTGAATATGAAAACGGTCAATATCAACTGGTCCAAAATAATTTCTACGACACATCATAATATTTTTATTTTCGTAATGTAATATATCTGAATCACAATTACATGTTATTCTTGCTAATATATTTTTATTTATAAATGATTCTGTTAAATTACCAATTAAATAATCATTGACATTATTATTAAAATCATTAACCATTAGGTAATAATATTTACATCCACTAATATGAGATAATTTAGGAGAATATTCAGCTAGTATTTTTGGTGTCTTCGTATGGTAATAATCATTCTTAAAACCTAATAGATATCCAAGAGAAGAATTATCAGTGCAATCATCAAATCTAATTTCATAACCAGGGGTTATATATTTGAACTCTAAATGAGTTGGTTGTGTAGAGCTTAAATCATAATTAAGTGTAATAGGTGAAATTAAAGTATTTATTACATCTTTTAATGTATCAACTGTATAATTATTAGATGGGATTGTATATATAGTGTAATCAGAATCCCCTGGGTATTTTATATATATTTTATTGTTGTTTAAACTTTCAGATATATTATGTAGGTTATTAGGTAAACAAATATCTAATAATGCCATACTAATAACATTTTTTAATTTATAATTTAAATTAATATTAAAATTACTAGTGCTTACTTTTTCATTTTCAATGGTATTATCTCTAAATCTAGAATTAATAACCATAACTTTTGTTATATTATTTTTATAAAAAGGATTTACAGATATTTCTTCTGATAAAGTATTATACGGCTGATTAATTAAACGTGTTCGATCTTTTTTATTAGCAATTTCACTGATTCTTGGTTCTATATTTGAATTAATTAATTTTTCATCACTCTTATTTCGAGTATCAACATTTCTTCTAATTGGTAACGGTTTTACTAGCTTTCTGTAATCTGATTTAATATTTGATGCCAAATCTAAATTTTGCATTAATCTGTCTTTGGCCGAACTGCCCTTAATATATTGATTTTCTTGAGTTAATCCTTTTTGAATGGTAACAGGATTCATATATGTAATAAAATTATAATATATTTAAATGATTTAAATAAGTTTTTTTAAACTTGTTAGATCATCTTTCCACATTTGTTTTGAGGTTGTTTCCAAAAGAACAGTGTGTTCAGCCTTTTTAATATCTTCTTGCTTTTTAAGCTCTTCAATTCTTTTCTTAGTTAATGATCTGATCTGCATATTAATTAAATAATCAAACGAATCATTGACTTTAAACAATTCCATATCTTCTAACTGTTCAACAATTTCTTCAAGTTCAATATTTAGAATCTTAATTTCATCATTGACAAATGCTAGAATAAACTTAACTTTCGATTCAATAATATTTAATTCTTCTTCTAGTTTTGCAATTAAATATTCACGACGTTTGTCATAAAATCCTAATCGAAAATTGTAAAACTCCTCTAAAATCTCCTCTGGTGAAGAATATTTCTGAATTCTACCATCTTGATTATACAAATGTATATTACTCATTGATGTATTCTTAGAATCAATTAAATTGAGCGATTTATATGCATCGCCACAATTTTTAGCAAATGTTAATGTAAAATCAACATCCTCTTCTGTACAATTAGTAACATAATCTGATAAAAATTGTTTCTTTTGTTTTTTATCTGGGGCTTGTTTGTCTACTAAAATATTTTCAATAAACTCTTTATATTTATCTGTCCAGCACCCAATAGGTAGTTCAGTAATATTTAATTTACCAGAACCAATTGATTTACAAATACCTTTTGAATAAAACTTACCCTCTTTTGAATAGATTTTACCTTTAAATTTTCTATACCATGGAATTATTTTTTTAACACCTTGTCCATCCATTAGACGAATTAAATTATTAATTAAATCTTTTGGATTAAACTTAGGTATATTTGTACTAAACCCTGTTCCAATTCCAGTTGCTCCATTGACTAAAATCATAGGAATAATTGGAAGATAGTAATGAGGTTCAACAAATGTACCATCATCGCTATTATATTCAAGTAATGTATTATCATTTGAATTGAAGATAATTGGTGTTATCTTTGACATTTTAGTAAAGATATAACGCGGTGAAGCAGAATCTTTTCCACCCTGTAATCTTGTTCCAAATTGTCCAATTGGTTCTAATAAATTAATATTATTAGATCCGACAAAGTTTTGAGCCATCGATACAATACAGTCATTAAGACTTTGTTCGCCGTGATGATAACAACTTGTCTCACTTACATAACCTGACAGTTGTGCAACTTTAATTTCTTTTGTAAGATTTCTTTTTAATACACTAAATAAAACTTTTCGTTGTGAGATTTTTAATCCATCAATCATTGATGGGATTGAACGCTCACAGTCATAGTTTGAGAAGTGAATAAAATCTTTATTAAAGAAGTCTTGACAACTAACCTTTGTAGCTTTCTGATCCAAAATCAATTCACGATCATAATTCATTAACCATTCCTTTCTATCATCAGCTCTTGATTTCTCAAAAGCTAATTTAAAACATTCTGGTTCATCATAACCATAATTAATTCTAGTATTGTGAAGTTCTTTAAAATATTCCTTGGCTTCGGCAGAAGTACTCGTACCTAAACCTTTGTAATATTTAATATTCCACTTCTTCATATCTTTAATTGTATGTTGCCAATTTTCATAATCTGTTAAAGTATAAAATGATTTAATCATTTTACCTTTTCGAGCTTTAACAATAGGCGTTTGCATAGATGTCATAAATCCATCAATTTCTAATAGTGATGGCCAGAATGTTTCTAACCAATTCATTACTAGACCTTTGATATGGGATCCATCAACATCTTGATCAGTTAAAATAAGAACTGAACCATATCGTAATGATGATAAGTCTGAATATACTTTATTGTATTGTAAACCTAAAATCTTTACTAATGATGTAATTTCATGATTTTCACTAACCTTTTTCTTACTAGCCTCTCGCACATTTAATAATTTACCTCGAAGAGGAAATACACCAAATTTATCTCTTTTTAAAACTGATAAACCAGCAATAGCAAAAGACTTTGCTGAATCTCCCTCTGTGAGAATTAATGTACATTGATCAGCTTTTTTAGTTCCTGCCCAATTGGCATCGTCTAATTTTGGAATACCACGTAAGGTAGACTTCTTTTTACCATCCATCTTACTTAATTTTGAATCATCTTTGTACTCTGATAATTTCATTGCTTTTTCAAGAACACCTGTTTTAGCAAGTTTTTCAATAAATTTATCTGATAATTCAATTGATGATCCAAACTTTGAAGGAATGGTTGTTAAATATTCTTTTGTTTGTGAATCAAATGATGGATTCTCAATGGTAGAACGTACAAAAATCATTAAATTATCCTGAATAACAGATTGCTTTAATTTCATTTTTTTACGTTTAATACCTTTTGTTTCAGCAAACTTTTGTAATTTACGACAAATGTATCGTGCCACATGATCAACATGTTTACCACCCTTAAATGTATAAATACCATTTACAAATGATAAATGTTCAAATTTATCATCTGGACTAACTGATGCAACAATTTCCCATCGATCACTTACATTTTCATATAAACGAGGATATTCTTTCTTATTACCAATATATAAATCAACATATTTCTCAAATGTTTTTGTTGTAATTTTTTTATTATTAAAACTAACAGAAACACCTTTTGTAACAACTGCTGTATCATACACACGCTTACGAAATAAACTAATAATATCATCATCAAGTGTTTCCATATTAAACTTTTCAAAGTCTGGAAAGAAACTAATTTTAGTATATGGTTCATCACCACAATCTGTAATTCGAGGTTTGCATTTGTGACTCATATTATTTTTAAATGTCTGGATGTATTTTAAGTTACGTGTACTATCAACTGTTTCTATAACAAATTTCTTTGAAAAGATATTAGTTAACTTAGCACCATAACCATTTTTACCACCGGTAATTTTCTTTTCAGTCTTGTCATAATTAGTCGATGTCAAAAGATGTCCAAAAATCATCTCTGGTACATAAACTTTTTCTATGGGGTGTTTAACAACATCAATACCTTCACCATTATTATAGACTATAATTTCACCTGTTTTAGGTTTAATTGTAACCTTAATAATAGTAACTTTTAATTTACCTTTGTTATTTAAACACCTCACCCAATGGTCAATTGAATTTACTAATACTTCATCAAATATCTTATAGAGACCTAATGTAATATTAATATTTTTCTTAACCATTGTTTCACCATCATGAACCCATAATTCTACCTCTCCTTTCTCGACAGAACCGATATAAGTGTCTGGTAAATCTATGATATGTTCAAGTTGACTCTTCTTTTGATATTTATCTTCTATTTTTTTAGACATAAATAATATTGATTACTTATATCGTTTTAAATGGTAATTTTATTCATTTTTTTATGTATTTATGTAACTTGAATATCTTATTATAACACTTATAGCAGTATTTACATCGCTTGATTTTATAAAATAGATCTTTTCTTATACAATAGCCACAATATTTACACTCTTTTAAATCATCATTGCCCAAAGATAGCGGACATAACATTCTATTATAAAAATACAATCCCTGAAGGTACGTATCGCATAAATCATCTTTCTTCTTATGAGTATTCAAATATAATAACTGTTTCGGATTATTTTTTAAGAAATATTGGGTGTGTCGTATTGCCATTTTTTTTCTAATTGTGTATTTACTTTTATATTCTTTATCTAATTTTATTTCAGGTCCCTTATATACCTTTAACTTATTTGAGGCATTTATTAAAAATATACCTATCTGATTATCTTTACATTTATGAATCATATATATAGAATATAAAATCATCTGTATAGATTTCATAATTGGATTTTTTAAACACGGTTGATTCTCTATTAGTACATAATCAACATTTAAATATTTTTCTTTATTTACATTTTTAATTAATTTTTCTGAAATTAAATTAAGTTTTTTTTTCTTTGTCGATATACTTATGTCTATTATATTCCAATCAATTATTTTATTATCTTCAAATAAACAATATGCTAAATTTGTAATACCTATATCCCATGATATTACCTTCATTCTATATCTATGATTATTCATCTATTTTAAGCTTCATATAATCTTTCAATGTATTTTTAGTAATTTTATTTTTACGTTTTAACTTTAATGAGTCATTTGCTGATTTTATTAAATCTTTATTTAGTGGAATAAAAAGATCATCTTTTGCTTTATTATAATTTAAGATATTTTCTTCTATCTGTGGTATAATTGAGATCATGGGCGGTTTAATTATATTATACGTTATATTGTTTTCTGATTTTTTTCTAAATTGATCAATATCAAAAAACCCACCAAACATTTTCAAGGTCTCTTTTGGTGGAGCAAGTACAATTTTTTTATTAATGTCAGTGTCAATTAACTCTTTTCTTAATAAATGAAGTAATGAATATTTCTCCCACTTGGTAGTATAATTATCATTTATTGAAAATATATGACTTGCGGCACAACTAAATGAACAGAATGTACCACATAAATGAAATACATCTTTCTTTTTTTTTTGTGGTATTGCAATTGGTATATTTGTAAATGTATGACAACACCACATACAATGTGTATTTACTTTTGTTGGCCACGATTTTCTATTATTACTATCAATAAATTCATACATAATATGTTTTAAATTTTTTTTGATTTTAATATTATTATCTTTCATTATCAAAGATTGCTTGTTAGTTGGTTTTAATTTTTTGGAAATTGTCTCATCAATTTCTTTATATATAAAGGTAGATTGATCATATGCTTTAGGCGAACTAATTCTATCATCAGATAATTCTGGATCTTCTATACTGAGATGTAATATGGATGATTTTTCTAAAGATGGTTCAATAATATTTTTAGTCTTCTTACCTCTTTTTTTAGGCATTGTTACTAGAATAATATTATTTGTTTAGTCAAGCTTTAAATAACTTTTAAAAAGTGATAATTATATAGATAATATATTACTATATTATTTATACTATGAGCTTGCAATTAATCATTGGTCCGATGTATTCGGGTAAAACAACAGAACTACTTAGGCTATATAATAGATATAAATGTATTGAAAAGAAAGTAATTGTTATTACTCATTCTATTGATACTAGATATCGTGATGGTATTTGTTCACATGATTCTCAATGGTGTGATAGTATTTATCTTTCAACATTGTCTGAATTAGATGAAAGGATATTAAATAAAATGGATGTTATCATAGTTGAAGAATTACAATTTTTTGAAGATGCATTTGATGTTATTACTAATTGGGTTGATAATTGTAATAAAATAGTAATTTGTGCTGGATTAGATGGTGATTTTGAACGTAATCCATTTGGAGATGTTCTCCGTTTAATCCCACATGCAAATAGTATTACTAAATTAACAGCTTTATGTAAAAAATGTAATAATGGAACACCTGCTATTTTTTCAAAAAGAATTACAACAGATGATAAACAAACAATGGTCGGTGGCGAAGAATCATATGAATCTGTTTGTCGAAAACATTATTTAGAAGAAAAAAATATATTTGCTGTTAGTATATAACTAAATGGCTAATCAACTTAATGGTAAATATTTTGAAAGTGTTAACAAACCAGCCGATGTAAATTATAATATGGGATCAGGTGTTCCAGGCTCCTATGATGGTATTAAACTTAAACCAGCTGGTGGAAGTGATTGGCGACATTCCCCATCAGATAATAAATTATTAGAAGGTAAGTTTTTTGTTCCACAGGGCACGCCACTGCCACTAAAACATGAAATGCAATTCATGACATTGCCAAAAGATTCAATGTTTATGTTTGCAAAAAATAAAGCAAGTCCAGAATGCTGTCCATCAACATATTCAACCGATCAGGGATGTGTATGCACAACACCCCAACAGAGAAAATTTATTGGCGAACAAAGAGGAAATAACAAAAATTTCCCAAATGGATCATTTTAAATATACATATGTTTCCAACTCTCATTTTCTTCTTCTTTTTCTTTTTTTTCCAATAATCCATCAATGTCTTCTCGTGTAATTGTATATGGAAAATTAATATTATCTATCCTATAATTTAATTTGATATCAGAATATCGCATTAGATTAATTTTCATTATCATTTTATCCAAACATCTTTTTAATTCACGAACACCTTCTTCATTTGTAAATGAGTTAATAATATATTTTAAGGATTCCTCATTTATAATAATACTATTTTTTTTTAATCCAATATTTTCTAATATGTCTTTTAATAAATAATCTGTTGCAATTTTAATTTTATCCTCTGTTTTAAAACCAGGAACATTAATGACCGTTAATCTATCTTTTAAAATTGAGTTGATTTTATGTGGATTATTATATGAAAATACAATTAAACATTTAGATAAATCAAATGGAATAGAACTAAAATATTTATCATAAAATTCATCATTTTGACTTGGATCTGTCAAATGTGTTAAAACTCCAATAATTTCTTCACCATGTTTTGTTTCACTAACCTTATCTAATTCATCAAAAAAGATAATTGGATTCATACATTTAGTTTCCATAACTATATTTGCAATTTTTCCACATACTGCACCTTCATATGTATAATTATGTCCAAGTAAATAGGATGAATCTGTTGCACCACCCAAAGGAATAAATGCAATTGGTCTATTTAAAGCTTTTGCTAATCCATTTTTAAGAATAGTTGTTTTACCAACACCAGGTGGTCCCTCTAAAGCTAATACAGCACCAGATGATTCTGGTTTAGAAATCCACCTTGCTAGAATTTCTAAAATTTTAATTTTTGTTTCTTCCTGTCCATAAATAGAATCTTCTAAATATTTATACGATTTTTTTATAAATTGATTTATTTTAATAGTTTTATCATTTTTTTTAATTGGCATTTTAATGTAAGTATTAAATGGTATTTTATTTAATAATGACATATATTTTTTCATTTTACCATATTCTGATTCTCTTGATGACATTTTATTAAATGTATTAATTTTATCAATTATTGAAGATTTTGCAGACAATGAAATATTTGAGTTTAGTATTTTTATTTTAAGTGGCACATCACCTGAATTGAAATATTCCAATACTTCTTTATTTATATTTTTTATTTTTGTTCTCTCATCAATCGTTAATGTTTTTAAATATTTTGATTCATCTTGTGTATATGTTTTATGATACTTATCTACTTCTTCTTTTTGACAAGAGGGATCATCTTCTTCATAATCTTCATCATCTTTATCGTCCATAATTTGTTGATGAAGATTTCTAAAAGTCCGATTAATTAAGAATCTGGTAATATCAATTAATTCATCATCCTTATCACCTTCCCCACCATCATTCATTTTTAATATAAATACATCATCATTATCATCATTATCAATAAATTCTTTATCCTCTGGTGTTTCTTCAACATCCGATTCTTCTTCATCATCAGTATCTTCAATATTTTCATCTTCAATATCTACTTTATTACTTTTATCACTTTCAGTAGAATTATATGTGTATTCTGAATCATCTGAATCATCTGAATCATCTGAATCATCTGAATCATCTGGTATTTTTTTTATAAGAACATTAATATTTTCAACATCGTCCTGTTTATTTTTCTTATTTGGGGATGAATTATCTGTATCGTTATCATTTTTTCGTTTAACCATATATTTATAATAGATACTTATTTTTTATATAAATTAATAAAAAAAAGGAAATTAGAAATGATATATAAAAATATATAATGATTATATTATAATGTCAAAATTAATTTACAAACTGGATGATGTTGAAGACGTAGAAACTGTTAGGAAAGTTCAGTTCAGTATTCTAAGTCCAGAAAGTATTATTAAATCTTCTGTTTGCGAAGTTACATTACCAGAAACATATGATGGTTCTAATCCAAAAATTAATGGCTTATTTGATCCCAGAATGGGAGTATTGGACGATGGTCGAACATGTCCAACAGATGAGAATGACAATACAATGTGTCCTGGTTATTTTGGACATATTAATTTAGCATTGCCTGTATTTTATTATCATTTTATTCCATATATTATTAAAATATTACGATGTGTTTGTTTTCGTTGTTCAAATATTTTAATTGATAAATCAAATCCAATGATCCTAAATGAAATTAAAAAAAGGACAGGTAAAATTAGATTTAATTTTGTGTATGATAAATCTATTGCAAGTAAAAATAAAAAATGTCAATACAATTGTGGATGTCACGCAATTCAACCTAAAAAATACATTAAGTTAAACTCTGATAAAATTCTAGATCAAAGTAATATTGTACAAATTGTCGGTGAGTTTGATAAAGCAGTATTAAAATCAAAAGAAACAAATATTCATCAAGTATTTACACCAGAGTTATGTTATAATATTCTTAAAAATATTACTGAGGAAGATGTTAAACTACTTGGTCTATCTAATAAATACAGTAGACCTGAATGGTTAATTTGCAAAGTTCTTCCTGTTCCACCACCATATGTACGACCATCTGTTAAACAAGATAATAATATGCGTGCCGAAGATGATTTAACACGACATTTAATTCAAATTATTAAACAAAATAATCAATTACGACAAAAAATTACATCTGGTGCAGAAAAGAAAACAATAAATATTTATGAAGGTGCTTTACAATGTTTAATCGCTTCATATATCGATAATGAGATTCCAAAAGTTCCATCTTTAATTGATCGTTCCGGTCGACCATACAAAACACTTAAAACAAGATTAAAAGCAAAGGGTGGTCGTATGCGAGGTAATATTATGGGGAAACGATGTGATCGTTCTGCTCGTACAGTTATTTCAGTCGATCCAAATATTAGTATTGATCAATTTGGAGTACCCATTAAGATGGCTATGAATCTAACCTATCCAGAAATTGTAAATAAATACAATATTACAAAAATGTATGATTATGTTCGCAATGGTCCAAATAAATATCCAGGTGCCAAGTTTATTCGTAAATTAATTGAGAATCAAGAACCACGTGATTATTCATTAAAATACATTGATCCAACTAAAATCAAATTAGAATATGGTGATATTGTTTTCAGACATTTAGTAGATGGGGATATCGCATTATTCAATCGACAGCCATCTCTTCATCGAATGAGTATGATGGCTCACCGTATTAAGGTTGTTAATGATAATACATTTCGATTAAATGTTACAGTTACAACACCATATAATGCTGATTTCGATGGTGATGAAATGAATATGCATGTTCCTGATAGTATTCAGACAAGAGTTGAGTTAGAAAGATTAGCATTAGTTTCTACACAAATTATTTCACCATCTCATTCAACTCCAATTATTAAGATTGTTCAAGATTCAGCAATTGGATCATATTTATTTACAAAAAAAGATACACGAATTAGTGGTTATGATTTTAATAATTTACTAATGTTTTTAGAGTTTAATGATAATCGTATTGATGCACCAACTGATACAGTGGGTAAAGTTAAATATTGGGATGGTAAACAGGTATTTTCAAAAATTATTCCAGAATTAACACTTAAAATGAAAAATGACAGTGGAGAAAATTGTTATTTTGAAAATGGTGTAATGAAATATGGTCAATTAGATAAAGATCTTATTAATAAATATTTAATTGGAACTATTCATAGTATTTATGGTAATATTGAATGTAAGAATTTCTTAAACTCAATTCAATCATTAATTATTCGTTGGATGGTTGATCAAGGATTTAGTATTGGATTTGGTGATATTGTTGCACCCAAGAAAGTAAGAGAAGAAGTTAATAATGTAATTGATAAAGCGATCTCAGATGTATATGAATTAATTGGAAATATTAATAAAGGAAAAGATACTATTAATATTGATGCTTCTATGAAGAAAGCATATTTTGAAACAAGAGTTGGAAAGATTTTAGGAGATGGTGAAAACGACGGTAGAAAAATTATTGAAAATTATATTAAAGAAAATTGGAGTGATAATTCATTATATTCAATTATTAAATCTGGTTCAAAAGGCTCAATGATTAATATTCAACAGATCATGTCAGCTGTTGGACAACAATCGATTTGGGGTAGTCGTATTGGTGATGATTTCACTAATAGAAGTCTTCCACATTTTCCTAAGTTTGATGAATCACCTTCAAGTCGTGGATTTATTAAAAACTCATATGCAGTTGGAATGACACCAGTTGAAAATTTCTTTCACGCAAAGGCAGGTCGTACTGGTTTAATTGATACTGCAATTCGAACAGCACATTCTGGTTATATTTCACGCCGTTTGATTAAGGCATTGGAAGATATGATTGTTCGACATGATTACACGGTTAGAAATACACAAAATAATATTGTACAACTTAGTTACGGTGGTGATGCATTTGATCCAACCAAAATTGAAAAACAAAGTTTTAAACTTCTAGAATATAGTAATCTTCAAATGGGTGAAGAGTTTAAAATCTCAGATGATATTAATTGGAAATTAATTATTTCGTCGAAGGCATATTCTAAATTACAGACGGAGACTGAAAGAAATAATCTTCTAGATAATGAATTTAATTATTTGATGAGTTCACGAACCCTATTACGTGAAACAATTTGTAAAAATCTAGTACTTCTAAATCCAACTGATATTCGAGCACCATTTAATTTACGAAGATTAATTTACAATACAATTAAAAAGTTTGATGGTTCTAAGATTTCAGATTTAACTCCTAAATATATTATTGATTCATTACAAGGATTAGAAGATTCAATTCTTAAGTTTTTCAAGTTTGATGAACAATATACACTTCTTAGAATGTTAATTAAAGTTGAATTATCTACCAAGAGATGTATTATTAAATATAAATTAACTAAACAGATGTTTGATTATATTATTAATCATCTGAAATTAAAAATGTATGAAGCATTTGTCGCTCCTGGTGAGAATGTTGGTATTGTTGCAGCTCATTCATTGGGCGAACCTTCCACACAAATGAGTATTATTAGTAGTGAAAATGTAAAAATTGTTTATAAAAAGAATACAGAAAAAGAATATAAATACTATAATGGAGCAGTATCGACTTTCATTGATGATATCATTAATGATAAAGAAAATAGTATTGTAGAATTAAATGAAGGAAGTATTGAAGGGAAATTATCAGATGAATCTTCATATTATATTATTGGAGTTAATGAAACAGAGAAAACTGGATGGAATAAAATTTCACATATTAGTCGTCATATGGCAAATGGTGGACTTGTTAAAGTCACAACTAAGAGTGGTAGAACGATTACAACAACATTATCACATAGTCATTTAACTAGAAAAAATAATAAAGTAATGCCAATTAATGGAAGTGATTTAAAAACTGGAATGCGTATTCCAATTCTTAAAAATATCAAATATAATTTAGACGTAGTAAGTAAAGTAGGTGATTTTAATTTAACATTTGAGTTAGGATGGTTAATTGGTGTATATTTAGCATCTGAAAAGATTATTAGATATGATGTAAGTAAATATATTGATTATTTTAGTACATTAGGTTATGAAGTAGAATTACATAATAACAAACTTAAATTAGTAGATGATACATTATCGGATTTTATTAAGACAGTTTGTACTGATGATAAAAAGATTCCACAATTCACATATACGGCACCAAAAGAGTTTCAGACAGGATTTCTAAGAGGCTATTGTGATCAACAGGGAAATGTTATCAACAATAAAAGAAATAAATTACTACATATTTATTCCTCTAATTTATCTGAGGTTAAAGATATTAGCATTCTATTTAATTATTTCAATATCTTTACAACAATTAAAACAGTTAAGAATACATATTATTTGACTATTATAAATAAATATGTAAATTACTATCAAGAACAAATTGGAACAGATAATGATTCATTTAATAAAGAATTAATTGAGATTATTAATTATAATGATAGAAAGAATCAACATGATGTCGCAGACTATATTGATAAAATCCCCGCAATTGGTGATTTAGTAGCTGAATGTGGTAAAAAATTACAAATCACGAATCATAGTCGGATTTATGGTAGATGGAAGAGTAAAGAGAGTATTGGTAGACGAACATTACAAAAATATATTAATGAGTTTAAAGAGATTTCTATTAAACAAAAGATTAATATTGATGAATCAATTAAATATTTAGAACAGGCTGTTCAATCAGATGTTGTATGGGATGAAATTGTAAGTATTGATATATTAGATGATCCACAAGAATATGTATATGATTTTACTGTACCCGGTAATCAGACATTTATGAATGATTGGGGCGTATTAACACATAATACATTAAATACTTTCCACTTTGCGGGTGTTGGATCACAGTCAGTAGTTGTTACACAGGGTGTTCCTCGTCTTGATGAATTACTGAATAATACAAGTAGTGCAAATATGAAAACACCATCAATGACAATTTATTTATCTGATAAATTAAAGAATAATAAAGAATTATCAGAAGAATTAAAATACCAGTTCGAATACACTCAATTACGAGATATTATCAGTCAAACAGAATTAATTTATGATGGTCCAAAGATTGAAACTGAGGAAGATGAATTTTTATGGACAACATTTAATTTATTTAATAAGATCTTAAATGTTGAAGAAGAAAAAGAATTATCAAATTGGTCATTAAAATTATATTTTGACAAAGAATCAATCCTCAAAAAAAATATTAATATGAATAATATTAAAGATGCTATCTTATTTAACACAGTATCTGATGAATATATTACTTCACGAATTAGTGATAATAATTCAGAAACGCTGGTATTAAAATTAAAACTCACAATGCAAGAAGATGATGATATTGATTTTTATAAAGTCATTGAAAAACAGATTCTAGACATTACATTACGAGGTATTAAAAATATTAAACGTGTTGAGATGCAAGAGAAGAATATTGTAAAATACTATCCAGATGGTGTTGCTGAAACACAGAAAGAAATCACATTAAATACTGATGGAACAAATCTATTAGATATTATGTGCTGTGATTATATTGACAAAACACGAACTACAACAAATGATATTAATGAGATTTATAAGATTTTTGGAATTGAAGGTGTTAGAAGTAAATATATTAAAGAGTTCACGTCTATCTTCGAAAGTTATCATTTATTAAATAGACATATTGAATTACTAACAGATTTAATGACATATAAGGGTATTATTATGGTTATTCGTCGCCATGGTATTAATAAATCAATGGAACGTGGTCCAATTGCAAAAGCATCGTTTGAGGAAATTAATGATATTTTTCTAAATGCTGGTATTTTTGCAGAAACAGATAAATGTAATGGAGTATCAGCAAATGTAATGATGGGACAATTTGTAAAAACAGGAACAAACTTCAGTGATATTATTTTAGATGAAGAAAAGCTGCTCAGTAATGTATATGATGATTCTGAAAATCTTGAATTATCAATGGAAGATATGGAATCATTAGAAAAGAAAATTGATAGTACATTTAATGATGAACCAATTATGGATGATGATTTTGAAATTGGTATTTCAGCCTCACAATTACAAGAAACAACAAGTAAAAAAATTAAAAAGATTAAAGTAGTAGTTAAATAAGAACTTATAGTTATAATTATATGTTAAAACTTTCACAAAAATTATTTAACAAAAAATTAACAATTGCTGTGGCTGAAAGTTGTACTAGTGGGTTACTAGCTAATACTCTAAGCAATGTATATGGTTCAAGTAGATATTTAATGGGTGGTGTAGTAGCATATAATTCTTCTATTAAATATACTTTTTTGAATATACCCAAACATACAATAATTTATAGTAAAAAATGTGCCAATTTAATGAATATTGGATTACAAAAACAAATTAACGCCGATATTTATGTTAGTGTTACTGGTTATTTAGAACCACTTAATATTGAACTAACTAGTGTTGTTTTTTATTCTATTTTGTACAAGAATAAAAATCATAGTTTTAGAATGAGATGTCGCCCTAATTTAAATAGACAAAAACAAAAAGAGTTTGTTGTTAATCAAATCATATATACATTAAATTCTATATTTTAATGACATTGACTTTTTGAAACAATTATTTTAAATACTCCAGTAACAGATGAGCTAATTAAAATTAAAATCTTTTATTTCAATACATCTTAAGGATTTTTGTTTGAAATTGGCCCTGATATTTTTACTTTAGGCATATAATTATATAAACGATATTAATTTATCACGATACATTTCATCATCTTTATGAACACAATAGGCTTTATAAAATTCAGAAATATTACTCAGAACACCATTTACTCTGATTTTAGGTGGAGAGTGTGTATCAAATAACATTTTAAATAATGAAGATTTTTTAGTTTGTTTACTTCTCCAACAGATAGCAAACGCAATAAAAAATCTTTTTTCAGGAGATAAATTATCAACTGAGTAATTCTTAAGTTTTAAAAAAGCGTCAAACGCTACTTTAAAACCTTCTAAATCAGCAATATTTTCTCCAATTGTTAATTGCCCATTAATCTGTTCATTATATAATGTGTAATTATTGTATTGTTTGATAAGTAATTTCATTTTTTTATTATATTGTTGGGAGTTTGATTTTCTCCACCAATTTTTCATTATACCATTTTCATTAAATTGTTTACCAGTGTCATCAAATCCGTGGGTTAATTCATGGCCAATAACAGCTCCAATAGATCCATAATTTAATGCATTATCTGCGTTAATATCATAATAGGGTGGTTGTAAAATACCAGCAGGTAAAACAATTTCATTATAAACAGGTTCATAATAAGCATTCACTTTATAACAGTCCATTTCCCAAATAGAATTATCTATTTTTTTATCAATTTTAGGTAATATATAATGTAGAAAATAATATTTATTATATGAAAATAAATTATTGAGTGGGTGATTAAATGACTTCAATCCTTTGTAGGTATTGTATGTTTTAGGATAACCGACTTTATAATTTAAAGTTTTTATTTTTAATAAGGCATTTTTTTTTGTATCAGCTGTCATCATTTTACTATTTGTTATTTTTTGTTTAAGAGACTCTTTTATATTTTCAATCATTTTTATTACATTGTTTTTTTCTTTTTTTGTGAAATGTTTCTTTCTATATCTCTCACCTAATAATTCACTAACAGTTGTATTTATAAAATAAATCCCATCTAACCAAAGTGGTGATTTGTCTATTACTCCTAACATATTTTTACTAGAAAAATCAAAAATTAGATCACTAAAACTTTCAGATAAATATGGTGCGGAAAATAATAATAATTTCCATTTAAAAAATAATTTTAAATCTGTTTCTAATACTTTTTGTATATACTTAAAATAATTTAAATTATCAATTAATATCAGTGTTGGAATATTAAAATCATCCAATAATTTATTAAATTTATTATTTAATACTTTTTTTCTATTTACTTTATTAAATAGTTTTTTTAAATCTTTCTTCTCTATTGGTGTTAACATTTTTTGTGCTAGTTTTTTTTCAATTTGATAGATACTTGTTGAATCACACTCTTCATCTATTAAATTAAACATATTTTTAATTAATTTTTTATATTTAGATTGAATTGATTTATATTTTTTATCTTTATAATAAAATGTTGGTAATCCACTATTATCTTCTGTTAAAAAACAATAATATTTATCATTTTTATATAAATCAACTGATTTATTTAAATCAAATAGTGTTGGTATACCCAATACAAGAAATAGTTTTAATATTGTATAATTACTTGAAATATCAATGATATTAAGGTATTGATAAATTGGTTGAAATCCCATTTCATTTCTTTTTTTTATATTTGTAAAAGAATTATAATATTTTTTTATTATATTTTTTTTAGATAATTTTTTAATTATATCTTTTAATTGAAGATTAATTTTATCTTCTATTATTTCTGTATTACTTATTCTGCTTTTGTCTTTTGGTATATTTGTATGTTTGATCCAATTCGCATTTACATAGTCATAAAAATTATCTTGGGGTCTATCTTTGCCATATTTAGTTGATTTAAATATTTTCAATGACATATATTAATTAAAGTTATTTTAATTACTTATAATGAATATTATTTTATATGTATATAATATAATAACAATGGAACATCGTACAATTAAAAATATTATTAATGGATTCGAAATTAATTTTGATCAAGGTAATTTGGATAATACTTCAGCTTATTATGGGGATGCTGTTATAAGATACGGAACTCATCCTACAAAGTTTGAGATAATTACAGGGGCGGAATTTAAAGGAAAGATAGAAGTGATCAATGATGCGATACCAGAAGGCTCACTCATAGTAGACATTCAGGAGCTCTCAATGTTAGGAAAACATATATTATCATCATCATCATATACCGATGCCGAAAAACAAAACATTATTGCGGGAATTGGCACATTTATCCTAACAGCATATTTTCAAATGGAAATACATGTTGATGCGTTTAAGGAGAATCATTTCGGAATGTATGACGGTGAACCAATCACAAATAACATTGTCGTAGGAAAAAATAAGATTGATGAAACCGAGGTAGCTGATACTGGCGTATATCCTTCGGATAGGTCTGCGATTGAGCAGACTGACTATATTAAGAAAGCACTAGATATAACAGCACTCAAAAATAACGCCAATGGTGTTGGTGTTACATTATTAGATTTTTACATGATCATGTCTGAAGAGACTACTGTTGATATTGGTGAACTGACTAATCTTAATTATTATGTAATAGGTGGTGGTATATTTACATCTTGGAAAACAATGGAAACGACTATTAAATATAGTCTAAAAACAACTATAAGTAGTAGCGATGTGTCTAAAATAGATACATTAGTTGGTAGTACTACATCATTTAAAGAAACTACAGATAGTATAATTAAGATACTTGAGTCGGTTAATAATATTAAAACAAATTCTAATATAGACATTTATACTGAGGTGACTGAGATTGGAACTGATGCTAATAATAATGATACATTCAAATTTAAATTTAAGAATGTAGATTTTGATAAGCTTGACCAATCACATAAAGACAACATCATAAAAAAACTAAAAGAATATATAGGTAATCCCGATGCAACTATTGAATTAAGTTCGGGTTCTTTAGGGGTGGCAATTAACTTAAATAATTCTATCGGTTCCAATATCTGTTTTTTAAAAGGATCACGAGTGTTAGTGGATACACTTGGATATAAAAATATTGAAAATGTTCAGGCAGGTGATTATATCAATAAAAATAAAGTTTTAAATATTGTTTCACATAAATTAAATGGTACCATTGTTAAAATTAATAAAAATGCATTAGCCCCATTGGTTCCATTCTGTGATACTTTTGTAACACACGCACATAAATTATATTACAACAACAATTCTTTTCTAGCACAACAATTAATTAATGGTAATACAGTTACAGAAGTTGAAGTAAATGAGACAGTTTACAATGTATTACTTAGTGGATTTAAACATAGTAAAATGAGTGTAAATAATATTGAATGTGAAACATTACACCCATTGAATAAAAAAGCAATTAAATGTTACCAAAACTATGTATCTGAACAAATTAAACATAATAATTCTACTCCACTAAGAGCATACAGTATTATTCGCCAATTATTATAAATATAAAAATAAAAATATATTTTTATTATATAAAATCATTTTAATTAAATAATTTTATATATTTTTTAGAAAAGTATAATAAATTATTTGTATATTATATATGACATCATATTGCGAAATATTAGGTTGTAAGGATAGATATTCTCACGTATCTTCTATGCATCGGTGCGTTAAATGTAAACAGTTCGGTCATGGTATAATTGATTGTATTGATGCACAATCTGTTAAAAAAGCAAATGATATAATTGATAAAAAAATACCAACTGTGTTTCACTGTACTAAACCAGAATGTAGTAATCCATGGACACATATATCATCTTATCATATTTGTGAATATTGTGGAGGGAATCATTCAATTACTGAATGTAATTTAATAAACACTAAAGAAAAAATAATTGAAATAAAATGTCCACTGTGTAGAGTTGATAATATATTTACATCGTATATGAAAGTAAATGGATCTGATAAGACCTGTTGTATTTGTTCAGATAATATTGCCAATATTTATTTACCAGATTGTGGACATAACATAATGTGTTATTCGTGTGCAGAAAGAATAAGAATAACAAGTAATCAAAATATAATTTCAGAATCTGACTTACCACATGCTGTTATTCAAATGGTTTCTCATATTTTTAGTAATAAGATTGGTAAAATATATACAATTGTTAATGTTGGTCTTGGGAATATGTATTATGTGAAGCGTAATAATAATACAGATGAATTAATTGGTTATTTAATGTATTCTGACTCATGGAATGATGAACATATAACAGAATTATATCAATTTATTTATAATTATAGTTTTCTAAAATGTATTATTTATGATCCATTCTCGGTAGTTCAATTTTTAATATAATATATATATAATAATATATGTCTAATAAAAAGACAGAAAGTACAGATTTATTAAAAGATTATATTAAATTAATGTTTGACTCTGTAATATTATCATTGCAACATATTTATTATCATAAAAAAAAATATACTATTCTAATTTCAGGAATAATTATAGCATATTCTATTTATTTATTAAGCAATGCAATTTCAGTTGATGTTACTAAAGCAGAAGATGAAGCTGAAAAAGAAAGAGAAGAAAATATAGTAGATAATGGAAAACCAACTACTAATCAAAAAGATGGTATATTAAAATGGTTATATTATCCAAGTGATACTTTTTCCACAATGTTCGCTTCTCTTATTCATTCATTCTTAAAACCATTTAAAGTAGCTATTAATACAATTGAGGAAACATTAGCAGCATTGGCAGGTGATATTCAAGAACAACGAAAAATGATAAATTATATGCGTGAATCTATTAAAAGGACAACTATTGATACGTATACTAAATTAAATAATATATATCTTAGAATTAGAGCACTTATTCAGAGATTAGTATCAATTTTTTCATCACTTAGTTCAATGTTCAATTCATTATTTTTAGCACTAACTGATATTACTTATACATTTGAATCTATCTTGAATGGACCTCTTGGAACAGTATCTAGGGTTTTCTGTTTTGATGAACATACAAAAATGAATAATGGAAAATATATTAAAGATATTAAAGTCGGTGATTTATTAAATACTAACTGTAAAGTATCATCTATTTTTAAATTTTCATCATATGGTAATAAAATGTATAATTATAATGACATTCTTGTTAGTGGATCACATTGTGTATTTGAAAATAATAAATGGATTCGAGTTGCAGATAGTCTAATCGCAAAAGAAATTAAATACGATAAACCATTTATATATTGTTTGGAAACAAATACAGCTGAAATAAATATAAATGGTATTCGATTTAAAGATTATCACGAATCAACTGATAAAAAACTATTATATGATTATGAATTAATCAAATTAAATTATTTGAATACAGGTATTCTAATTGTTGAACAAAATAATAAAGATAAATATTATAATCCTGGATTTCATAAAAATACCAAAATAAAAACATGGAAAGGAGTAATACCAATATGTAAATTGAAAATTGGTGATACAGTGAATGGTTCTAAAATTATAGGTATTGTTAAATCAAATAATAAAGATATTATTTTATATAAATATAAAGATATAATAGTATCAGGATTAACAGTTATATATCATAATGATACGTATTGTTTTGTTAAAGATGTCGGTGAACGATTAGGAAATAATAATGATATTATTTATGATCTTTTAACTGACGATGATAGAATATGCTTTAATAATTTAGAATTTAGAGATTTCAATATTTATCAAGATAAAAAATTAAATGATCTAACAGATTACTATCTTGATAGTTATAATAACCTTGAAAGTATAATATTATAAATAATAATTTAATTAAATTATTATTTTATTTAAAAGTCAATATTAATTCCTGAACTTGCTTTCTGTCTTCTTCTACTATTTTGAGTAGTTGTTTCATTTAGATTATTGAGAATATTATCTACTCCACTTGGACCTTTCATTCTTGAACTACCAGATGATTCTGCTCTAGGATCTGGTCGTCTTCCCATCCGAGCATTTGATGCAACGTCTATTCCCTGAGACATCATATTAAACATTGGATTTGAAGCACCTCCCATATTACCATTCATTGTATTTAAGGTAGCCTGGGATAAACTTCTCATTAAATCTGGATTTTTCTTAAGTACTTCATCTAAACTGGGTGCATTATTCTTGAATAATGTATTTGTTAAATGAAACATAAATGCACTTCCTCCAACCATAAACATTAATTTTAATTCAGGTGCCATATTAATAGTATCTGAATATTTGTCGTGTAATTCTTCAAATACTTCATCATAATCATTAATGTTTTCCATCTGACTTTCTGACCATCCAGTAAGTTTTAAATCAAGTGGGTTAAACTTTTTATTTAAATATTCAGTACCACTCGTAAAACCCATTAGAACTTTTCTATACATTCGAATACTCTTCTCAACATCTCTCTGTCTTTTTACTTTATTATGTTCATATCTGATATCATCTAAATTAGAGGCGAGTGTGTATTTTCTAGATATTCTGTAACCTTGTCTTTCAAGTTTATCTAATTTATATAATAAATCTTGTTTCTCTGTAATTATATCTTCATATGACATTGGTTTTTTTGGCTCTTCAAAATCATCATCATCATCATCATCGTCATCATCATCATCGTCGTCATTATTGTTATTTGTAAACATTGTAGAAAAAGGATTATCATCATTATCATTATCATCCTCATCGTCCTCATCAGTATCATTATCCTCTACTCCAGACAAGTTTATATCAGGCACATCATTATCTTCTTCATCGGATGACATATCAGATGTTTTTTTAGGGTTCGCAAGAAATCCAAGACCATCTAAAGGGACTCTTGTTTTAGAAACAGATATATTGTTCACCGAATTTCCACTAGAGGGAGTTGAGGGTATCGTAATTTTACTGTCATCTTTCACTATACTCATTTATATATTTTATAAGAAACTATTTACTTAAATATTACGCAGTTTTATTGGAACGGTATTTTTTAATAGTATTTAATGCCTCCATATATTCTTTTTTTGTTATATCTTTTTTTTTTAAAAGTTGTTTTGGTATTATACAACTATTACTTGTTTCTTTTAATAAATATGTAAAAACTAATATAAATAATAATGTTATTAATAGTGCAATTTTAATATCTTTTGTGGCAACAAAAGCTATACAAAATACAACAAGTATTCGTACAATTTTTTTATCAAATAAATCATCGAAAAACTCTGGTATTTCCTTTGCAATATGTCTACCACCTAGATTCATTAAAAGCATTGCTAACCCACTTAATAGTTTACTATTATTTAATATACCTAAGTAACTCATATATTGTTATGTTATATTATAAAATTAAGTATGAGTCTTACACTTCTGGTAAATAGAACCACGGGGATCCGTCTTATCAATGATTCCTTCCATCATCCAATAGTAATCATTGTCTGATCCACGGGTATACCAATCTGTTTCACCACTAACTGGTTCACCAGAATAACCAGTATACACAGAACCATTGTACTGAATCTCTCGCTTAGATGGATTATTCGAATGTTTGATTTTGTCTGACATGTTATAGTATTTAATCTATTAAAATGATTTATATATTATATTATTTCGTTTTTATTTAAAACATAGAATATATATATGTATTATGTTTACTCTAGTATCAGAAGGTAATGAAAGTAAGTATATTATTTATAAAGATTTTGAAAAGAATATTAAAGATAAGAAGAATTGTATAGATAAATATGTTAAAATGTGGAATAAAATCAAGAAAATCTCAAATCCATATGAATTAATTCACAATATTAATAAAAATAATTATAAGCCTATAAGTCGGTCATATTATAAAATGTTAGAAATGATTTCTGATTATAATTTATTAGATAGTAATAAGAATAGAGTGGCATGTTTGGCAGAAGGACCCGGTGGATTTATTGAAGCTATATATAATTTCAGTAAGGTCAAAAATAAACAAGTCAGTATATACGGAGTTACTCTACCACCAGACAATGACAATGATATTCCAAAATGGAATAATTTAAAAATAAATGATTTTATAAATACAAAGATAATCTATGGCGATTTATGTCAGAAAAATGATATTACTGGCTTTATGAAATATATAGATACCAAAGTTGATTTTGTTACAGCGGATGGTGCTGTAGATTATTCTACTAATTATAATAAACAAGAACAATTATCATATAAATTATTCTTAGGGGAAATATTAACAACATTTATGATTCTTAAAAAGGGAGGTTCATATGTTATGAAAATTTTTGATACATTCCGTATAGTAACTATTAAAATACTAGGATTATTATATGAATATTTTGATGAATTTACTATTTGTAAACCTAAAACTAGTAGAGTATTAAACTCCGAAAAATATGTTATATTAAAAGGATTCAAAGGAATTAATAATACTAAATTAGATGAACTATTAGAATTATTAATGGGATTAAATGAAAATACACTAGATTTAAATATTACAACATTAACTAATGATTTTATTCATATTATAAATGAGTATAATATAAAATTTTATAATCAACAATTGAATTACTTAGATATAGCACTTAATCATGCTAAAAACTTTACAATGTTTGATAAATCTGAAATAATAATAAAGCAAAAAAAATTAGCAATAGAATGGCATAATATTTATGGTATTTAATTACTTATCATCTGGTACCTTTCCTTTAACATACTCATCATAGTATCTTTGTCCCATATATAATGAGGCATCATCATAACTAACATCCTTTTTGACTACCTTTTCTCTGACATTTAGCATTTCGATAATTCTTTTCATTTCAAAATTATGAGGATCATCTACTATTTTTGTAACTAATGCTGGATAGTTTTCGTAATATTCTGTGAATTTTTCAATTGTAGCAATTCTACTTACATTATTATTTCTAGTATAATCAAGTACTTCAAGAATCATCTTAATAATATATTCTTTTGAATCTTTATTTAATTTACTTTCATCCATTTTAGGAAGTGTTTTCTGTTCTGTGTTGTCTGAATTCATTAGTTAATATATTATAATTTATATTTAAATATACTATATGAAACGAATTTTAATATTTGTATTATTTATTATTATTTTATATTATTTATATAAATCTTCAAAAAATAGAACCGAATACTTTGAAGATTATTTAAATTTATTAGATAATATTGATGAAGTGTATGCTAAATTTTATAATATAGTTTTCAATGAAAAGTTTGTATTTGATTATGATTATAAAATTATTAAGAAAACATTAAATAATAATAGTAGACTATTAGATGCCGGAACTGGAACTGGTAAATATTATAAATATTTTAAGAATTATAATATAATTGGAGTGGATGTTTCAAAAGAGTTTTTAAAACATGCAAAAATTAATTCTCCATTGGGGAAATTTGTAGAAGGAAATCTTGTTAATCCCGGATTATTTAAAATAAAACAATTTAGTCATATTTTATGTTTATTAGAAACATTATATCATAATAGTTATAAAAATCAAGCAATTATTCTTAAAAACTTTTATAAATGGTTAGAACCAAACGGTTATTTATTCATTCATATATTTGATTATGGTAAATTAGTACCATCTCCTAGAAATTATAGTACATTATATGTTGATGATTATAAGAATCTCCATTCATACACAGAGTTTCCCAATTTTAACCACGATGCTTATTATATTAAGAATGATAATAATGTAACATACAAAGAAAAATACACACTGAATAAAACCAAAAAGATTAGAATGCAAGAAACCACATTACATATTCCTAAAAATAAAGAAAAAACAATTAAACAAATATTAGAAGTTGGATTTAAATTACATAATACACATAAAATGGAATTCTATGATGATACAGATATGGAATTATATGTTTTTAAAAAATAAAGATATACT
>Ga0209533_1001039_pt1 | contig 26209 bp, 18 predicted proteins | sample COG_04_FD_184748 | JGI IMG/M metagenome (GOLD analysis project Ga0209533, IMG submission 184748) | Pelagic Microbial community sample from North Sea - COGITO 998_met_04 (SPAdes) (version 2) | ecosystem: Environmental > Aquatic > Marine > Neritic zone/Coastal water | place: Helgoland, sampling...
ATGTCATCATTAGTTTTTGCTATTTGTTTATTTTTGTCAGAAACTTCTTTAGCTTCAAAAACTTTTGTGGTAGCCTCTTTTACTACTTTTTCTACGTTTTCAGGTTTCTCTACTGGTTCAGTTTCTGCTTCTACTGTTTCAGTTTCTGCTTCTACTGGCTCAGCTTTAACTTCTTCAGCTAACCTAGCAGCTTCTTCAGCTTTAGCAAGATCTTTTTCTAGTTTATCTCTTTGTTGCTCGAACTGATATTCATCTATTTCTTGATCAAAATATTTATCTTCTAACTCTTCTAGCTTTCTTTCTATAGAATCTACAGATGTAGATTTACTAACTTTTTGACCGCTAGTGTCTTTACCTTCTGCTTCTATAGACATTTGTTTAGCTGCTTCTATACCAGCTTCTTCGCCTTTAGAATAACTTTTAATTAGCTCGAATAAATTCTTACCAGTATCAGCATTTAGTTCTAGTTCTGGCATCCTTTTTCTAAGAAGAGGAACAAACTTTTCAAAAGCGTTACCTACGTTTTCTTTAAATACTATTTGTTTTTCGCTTATAGCGTCTGATAGTACGGTAAGATACTCTTCGTAGTAATCATTAGGAGATCTTTCTTTGCCGTCTTTATCGTACTTGTAAAAATCGTCGATACGTTTTTGTACAATTTCTCTTTGTTTGGGAGTTAGTTCACTTAATACTTCGTCTATAACCTTTATACCTTCGTCTGTGACTCTACCAGTTTTATCTTTCAAAGAGTCTCTTAGCACGAAATGACCAACCTCATGTTTTTCAACGGTTGTATTTCTAGTAGCTGCAACAACTTGTTCATTTACATAGAAAATTTTATTTTCAGCGTCATAAAAACCATCACTAGATCTAACATCTTGACCATCTTTATTTATAGATTCATACTTCTTCTGGAAATCCTCTACAGATCTCACGGAAACAGACTCACCTTCTTGGGTAGCACCTAAGACATCTTCAGCTTGAGCTTTGTTTGCTATTCTTTGCTTTACGTAGAAATCGTCTAGTTTGTCTTGAAGTTTGTCGTATTTATAACCACCTGGTTCGTAAACCTTGTAATCTTTCTCTAGTTGCTGTAGTTGCTTCTCTTGTTCTTCGTTTCTGTCTTCTACCTTTTTTAAACGTTGCATTTCACCACCAATTTCAAAAGCTTCGTCTAAGAATTTGTAAGACTCTGCTCTTTCTTTTGATCCATAAGGAGCTTTAAAACTAGTGTTGTTATTCATTATGTCTTCGATAACGGACTCTCTATTCCATCTACCGTCTAGACTTTTAGTTGACGAGTCAATACCCATCCTATCATAAATTAAAGGTAGAGGAGTGTTAACTAAAGCGTTATTGTCTTTATCGTTGAACTTCTCACCTTTTTTCATTTTGTTGATAAGTATTCTTATACTTTCGTCGGTAGGTTTTAAAGCGCTGTTATCTTCAGCCTTAGCTCTCTCTTTAGCTAAGTTTAATTCAGCTTCTGCTTCTAATATATTATAATCTTTATTAGCATCCTCTATCTCTTTTCTAGCCTGATCTTCTGTTATTTGCTCTGTCTTAAGCTTAGCATCTATACCGCTCATTTTTTCAGCTCTAGCAGCGTCTATTTCGTTTATAGTATCTTCACCTGGCTTTCTAACTGACTCGGCATCAATACCTGTTTTCTTAGCAGCTTTGTTTACGTATGTGGGATTTAGGTTTAATAAACGCATATCTCTTTGAGCTGCTCTATATATACCGTTTTTGTGAAATATAGACTTAGCTCCAAGAACACTCATCTTAGCAACTTCACCTACATACTCTTTAACAAACTCTTCTGGGCTTCTATCAAAGTAACCTTCTTCGTCTTCGCTGAGAGCAGCTGTTGCAAGTCTAGCAAACTCAAAAGAAAAAGCCCCAGCATTAGCATTGACGAATGTATTACCAGCACTTCTTGCTAGATCTGACTTAGATAATTGAGCTAGTATAGGTGAAAATATAGATTTAGATGGCATAGCTCTAAGAATAGTAGAACCTAAAGAATTACCTACACCTAAAGAAAACCCAAATTGACGTCTAGCGAAGTCTTCCTCTCTAGTTGTCTGTTGAGATAAACCTAAGCGAGTTTTTCCAGCTTCAAGAACCTCGAAAGCTGTAGCTTCTTCAGCTCCTTTCAAAAAGACATTCCCAGATTTTCTAAGTATCTTACTAGACTTAGCCGCTTTGCTACTATTAAAAGCTTTACCTAGCCACTTAAAACCTTTGTTTACGCTGTTTCCTGTTAGTTTTCTAGAAGCGTATAACTCTCCAACAAATAAACCTAAATCGACGCTTCCACCACCAACTACACTCTTCCAGTTTTGAGTAACTGCTTCATCAACTTCGTCTTGGTTTATTCCGCTTAAGCCAGCCTTTTGCAAAGATTCAACAAAAATGCTGTTGGCATTTGCTTTTACCTTAGTTGTAGGTTCACCGCCTGTCATGTCAAATTTTTCAACTAGAGTTTCTAATCCGGATTTCCAAAAACCTTCTTGCTCTTCTGAAAGAGGGTCGGTGTTTGTCTGAACAGCTTTATTTAGTATAGTGTAATCAATTAAAGCTTGGTTATAAGCCTTAGCTAAAGGGTGTTCACCAGGCAGCTTGCTTATGTTTTCAGGTATTTCACCTGTTTCCGATATTTGATTTATTCTATTTAAGTCACCTTCTACAGTCTCTTCAGAACCAAAAAAACCTTTTATAACGTTAACTATACTTTCAGGTCTTGTTATTGAGCCGTCCTCTGTTGTAAACTCTTTATCGCCTTTTTCTTTTACAAATTGAGATACTCTATTTGATATACCAACAAGGTTAGCATATGAATTAGTTAACTCATTCTTTAAGGTTGACAACTCTGTTGTTGAAGCTTTTTCTTTAGCTTGTTGTTCTATATAGTCGTACTCTTTTTTAGACTCTTCAGGTAGTTTATCATACTTAATTAAATTACCAGTATTTACATCAAACAACTCTTTAGATTCTCCTTCTCTAACGGCTTCTATTTCTTTAATTATACCGCTCTTGTCTTCCTCGTCAGCTGTTTCAAGTGAAGAGTAAAGCTCTTGAAGTTTCTTGTCTTTACCAGCTAGTACTGTCTTACCTTGGTCTAGTACAAACTCGTTAGATTTATCACCGTACTTCTCTATGATGTTGTCGAAAGCTTGAGACTTGGCTTTTTTAGTGTCTTCTTGTTGTAGCTCTGATATAGATATTCCATTTATTTTTTCATCATTAATGAAGTCATAGTAACTAAAACCACCAGTTAAAGAGTTTTTATAAGAGTCATACAAAGCTTGTTGTTTTTGAGTCGTAGAGCTGTAACCTTCTAACCCTTGTTGGGAAGTTTTAGCGTATAAATTTGAAATATTAGCAGGCGTGTAACTCCATATACTAGAGCCAGCCTTGTTTAAAGTATTAGGTATACCTTGAACATCTATCTCATACTGCTTAGCTTCTTGAGCTTCTTGCTCCGCTTTTAGTTTATCTTTTTCAGCTTTTCGTCTAGCATCGCGTTCAAGTCCTTCTTTTCGCACTCGACCTCTTATGCTGTAATTTATTCTACCATTGGAGTCGCGATCACTATTCGTATTTGATGCCGAAGAAGTATCTCCCGATTTTAAATCCGTATTCCTTGGTACGTCTTTGTTCCCTGGTATTACATTTGCACCCTCGTTTGCAACACCTTTCTTCTTTTTTTTCTTATCGTCATCACCTACTTCCTTTATACCAGTCTTTGTTAAGTATTCGTTAAGGTCTAAATTAGATTGAGCCGCAGCAGATTCAACTTGATCTAAAGAATATTCTTTATTATTGAATTTAAACATAGTTTTCTTATTTTATAATATTGGTAAATCTGATGATTTAGATTCTAGTATTTTCTTTAACTCTACTTTCATGTCTTCGTTAGCATTAGGTAACATGTCTATCAAAGCTCTTACTCTAATTGGATCATTTAAGTCAAAGACCATTGTGTCTTCATATATAATTTGTCCTTTACTACCAGTGCTTTTACCTGTTTCATAACCTAGTCGCAATAGACCTTTTGATTTCGATTTGTTATCTGGCATCAAATCACCAGCACCTGCTAACGTTACTTTAGATATTTTATTACCGTTTATAGTTTTGTTTCTGAAAAAAGAAGAAGGTTTTTCAAACATATCACTATAGACAGTAGGAGCGTTTTCAGCTGCTCTAGATCTCCTTAGATCTCCTTCAGTGGGAGCTTTAGTTTCTTCAATCTCTGGTTCTTCAATTTTACTGGTCTTAGTAGTTTTGTACAGTATGTCTTGACCCACTTGTAGACTTGTGTTAGGATTACTCATCTTTAAAGCTTCTACGTCTTCAGCAGTAGCTTCTCTTTGTAGATACTGTGAAAATCTAGTATCTACACTGTTCTGCATTAATGCATCCGCTATAAATTTCTTTTGAGAATCAAGGTCAGGGTTTTCTTTTAAGAAGCTAGAGTAAGTAAGCGTAGATCTATTTGTACCAAACTGCAAGTTAGCTTGTATCTCTTCTGGACTACCCTCTAAAATCGCAGCAGCTTCACCCATCATCTCAGCGTATAATACATTATTTGATGTTACGTCAGTGAGATTTATTATGTTTTGATCGTATTGTTCACCTTTGTCGCTGTTCATAGTGCTTACGCTAGCAGAATACTTAGCTGTGACATCAGCATTTTTATCCTCTATACCCGCTACATTGTAAGATTCAGAATACTCAGGTAACTTAGATAACTTATTAATGAATTCACCATCCCAAAGATTAGCGTCTTTTTTGTATTCAAACTTGTAGTATTTTTTATCGTCTTTCTCTACTGTCTCTATTTTCGCTAATTCTTCTGGGGTTAAGTACTTTGCTAAAGGTCCATCGTCTAAATCTTTAACAGGTATAAGAGTTTTTGCTGTAAAAAAGTTCTCCCCATTTTCTCCCATATTGAAATCATATTCCTCTATAGTTCCAGGAGAAATCATAGCATCTTCGTCGTACGCGTAGTAAGCTACTTGAGTTTTAAACCTTTCGATGTTATCTTTACCCTTCCAGGAATATCCGCCTGGGTAACCTTCGCTGTTTACTCTTTGTGATTTAACGTTGTCAACACCTGTTTTAATATTAATAGCGTTTTCAATACCTTTAGCTTGGAAATTTCTAGAATCATCAACTTTTTTTTGTAAAGCGGCTCGTTCTTTACTTGACAAGTCTTGATTGAACTCTAACTGAACTCTAGCATCTACAGCTCCCATTGAATAGTCCTCTTCTCCTACAGTGCCCTTACCATACATTAGTTCCGTGGCTTGGGCTTTAAACTTTTCAGCCAAAGTGTTTCCATTCTTCTTTTTTACCGCTATATAGTTGTCTCTTAACTCGTCTGAGTACTTTTCCCTTGTTTCAAGAGAAAAAGACTGCATAGCTTGTCTACTTTTCCTTGTAGCTTCTTTTTCAGCTTTTCTAGCCTCGCTATACTTTATAACGTTATTTGCAACCGACTCTGCGAATCCGGATATAGCCTTAGCCCATATATCGCCAGATTTGTCTACTATTATAGGTGGGTTTCTATAGCTCATATTGTATTTATTTTCTTTGTTTTAATTGCTTTTATGCTGATTTATATTGTCCATAAGCCATAGCTAAATTACCAACCGCTTGCATTCCAGCAGCTGTAGTAGAGGCTTGAGCCTGTTGAGATTGAATTTCTTGCGCTTGAGCTTGTGTAGCAACACCAGCATATCTATCGAGGTCTCTTTCAGATCTATTCTCTTCCACCTGAAATTCAAATAGTTTACCAGAAGCTTCGTTTTGTTGAATTCTTTGACCTTCGGATATAGCTATACCTTGTAATCTTCTTTGTTCGGCTACTTTTTGAGATTGTAGCATTTGTTCTCCCTGAGCTCTTAGCTTTTGGTTTTGAGCTTCTTGAGCTTCAATACTAGCAGACACGCCTTTCTTACTTTGTAAAGCAGCTAGTGCCAAAGCGGTAGCTCCACCAGCACTAGCACCTGTAGCTCTGATAGTGTCCAAAGCATTAGCTAAAGATATATCTGATTGCTCTATTTGTATTTCAGCAGCTTGAGTTGCAACGCCTAGGTCATTAAATGGGTTGGAGAAGCCACTAGACAAATCAACAGCTAACTCAGACAAGTTTTTAGTAGACTCGTATGGATTTACAATTTCTTGCCTATCCTCTATAATTTGCGCCATCTTTGCCTCTGCTGCTCTTTTATCTCTTGCGGCTGCTTCTCGTGCTTTTTTATTCTGAGCACCTTGTATACCCATACCTATACCCGTTACTCCTAATCCTATCGCTAATGCGCCAACTACAAATCCCATGTTTTTTATTTTTTTTGTTTGTATTCTTCTGTGTTAAAAGATACTATGTCTTTTTCTAATTCTTCTATGTTTTTCGTGTTAGAAGGGTTTTTATGTACATTTACAAATATAGAGTCTTCTAAAGCGTATATAAGCCTTTTCGATCCAGGCTCTGATATTGTATAACACGGCGCTATATGTTCAACAATCTCACCGTTATTATTTATTATAACTCTACCTTCCATTAAAAACCAAACGTGTAAATGATTGTGAATAGCGCCAACAACTATTTGATCCTGCTTCATATTCATTTGTCTAATATAAATTTGATCCGCAAAAAAATGACTAATAGGTATATCTGGAACTTCAGCTATACTCTTACCATCTCCAAATCCAGCATCACTGCTAATAATTAAATCCTGAAGCGCCTGTACTTGTTTATCTATCTTTTTTAATTCCATTTAATTTAATTTAATATGATGATTCTGAGTAGTTTGTAGACACTGCAAATAGTTCTTTTTTACCACCTATGCTGTTATCAACGCTCATATCAACCACAGCAAAAAATCCCTTTACACCTGACGTTCCTCCGTTTCCAAAGACAATATCCCCTGCTTGTACAGGCGTTGAGTTTACTATGTTTGCAAAGTATTTGTTTTCTTTACGTTTGAAATTATTATTCCATAGCTGAGCTTCTAGTCCTAGTAAGGTATTTCTAGAAGACGAACCTGCCGCTTTATCAATAGACAGACCCGTGTCGATAGTAGTGCTTATAGCACTAACGCGCCAATCAGTACTACCTTCGTAGTTTATTGTTTTAAAATTTTTAACTAATGACTGATTACTGTTAAACACAAACTGTACGGATGATTCGTACTGTTGTCCGTAAAAAATTCCCCTACGAACCGAGGAAGAATCGTCAAAACTATAGTGTTTCCAAAGCTCGCCATTGTATGCAGAATACAAAGAAGAGTTTATGCTTAGTATAAAATTAGGTTTGTAACTAAAAAAACTAGTCCAACCCTTGGCCTCTTCGTCGAAAGATAGAGTATCATAACTACCGTTATCCTGCTGGATAGATATCACGTAATTTTTACTATGTATATCCCATCCGCCTACTATTTTACTAGACGGGCTTAGAGAACTTATTTTATCTCTAAAAAAGTCACGCATACCATAAGATGATATTTCTGTTATGCCGTCTCTAGAAAGCCTTAAAACAGCGTTCCTTTTTCTATCTGTAAAGTATTTTCTATAACCGTAGACAGCAAAAGACTCTGGATCTGTTGTTATACCGTAATTTCCTAAGTACGGAACCATTTGCCCAACAACTTGTGCTGCAGAAGTAGTTATAGCACTTCCCTCCGCTGAATAAATAGCGTCTTTATCTATTAGAGCTCTACTAACTTTGTCCTCCTGAAAAACAATTAAGTCAGTATTTTCAGCAAACAGCTTTTGTATAGAGCCATTAGCTGGATCAGCTGATTTAGTTATATCATCACCAACTGAAAAAACATTTGTATCATTAACACCTGTTCTAGAGTTGAAAACACCAGAGTATATAATAGAATTAAACCTGTGTTGTTGGTTTGATTGATCTTCTACTAAGTAAGCTTTTACACCAAAATCTACAGAAGTGTTATTGTAGCCTCCTCTTATTCTAGCTTCTTCTATATACCAATCTGTTTGATCATTAGAGGAGTAACCGCCTGGAACATTTGCTAAATTACTACGTGGGTTAGAAGGTAGGTTAGATACCATGCTACTAATCTTCTTTAGCCAAAAAGAGTTAAAATACTTTAAGTTTAGAATTGCTGACATATATTATTATTACTTGTTTAAACGTTTAGTTACACTTGCTACTGTGCAGGTCTCTCGTATTGATAAGAATAAAAGTACTGATACGAACTATAACTGCTATTACACGCTTCTCTCCATTCTGTTGAGTAGTTTGTGTCTATGTAAAAAACGTTAGTTTTGTAACTACTTGTTGTTGTTCCAGTACCACTAACAGTGCTTTGTTGGCTAACCGAATTGAAATTTGCTGTTCTAGGTTCACTAAGAAGATTTAATTGAGTAAAAGTCAAGTTACCTTCACCGCCTGACGCGTTAAAATCGTACTTTCTTTTACCATGAGTTGGGGTTGGTGATATAAAATCTTCTAGTCCAGTATTTAAGTAAAGCTGAGTAGTTATGTGAGGGTATGGAGTTCTCGAATAAACAACATTGCTGTTCGTTAACGTGCTACAGCTAACAGAAGAGCCTACATCAGTAGAATAATTGAACTTAAAATAATCAGCATTTTGACCAGTTCCACCAGCTTCGTCTATTAAGTTTCTACCATAAAGAGGTACACAAGTAGGGTAGTTTGCATCACTAACATTTACCCATGCTTTAGTGTGGTTTTTAGTGTAAGTTTGTACTCTGCACTCTATAAAATACTCTCCAAGCTTATCGAAAGCCATGGGTATGCTAACCGATGAAGTCGCTGTAGCGATAGTGTTCCCAGCTGTAACAGTTCTATACATGTCAGAAACTGTCTGATTGTTAGTGTTTATGGCCCCGAACTGCCAGTTATCAGTTACTGATTCTCTATACCAAATCGACCACTTCACTTTACAGTTGTTAGTGTATGTTTTTGGAACTGTTGCATTAGTAACTTCAAACATAAAATCAAGCAGCATGGTTCCAGAAGTAAAGCCGCTTTTGCTTCCTGCTCCGTCGTTACCTAACCTATGAGGGTAGTATTGAATAAAAGCTGGATCTGTGGTAGGTCCTAAATCTTCCTGATCTGTAGCACCGCTTGGTTTAGTAACCGTTTCATTGCTACTCACATACCATTGCCAGTACGCTGTTTTTATACTTGGATCTGATGGTGGCGCCAGGTTTGAAGTAGCTGCAAATCTATTACCGTTTGAAGAACCATCTGGATCTGATTGTAAGCCGTTATACAAACAAGTATTTACTAAGTTGGGCGGTACTTCATCAGGCTCTATTATTATTTTTTGCTGATACGTAGCACTTGTCTTCGTGCCACTGCTTTGTGTTCCGTTATCACCTATCCTTGTATACCCGCTGCCACCGATATCTGTCATAGCGTCTTTAACTTTGAAAGTTAAATCATAGTGCCCAACTTGTGTACCGCCGTAGATATCAGGTTTATCGTTTATTGAGAAACCATCAAGCGCTATCTTTCCAGTCGTATGCTGAAGTTTCCATGGGTTTAAAGTTTGCTGGGTTTGCGTCTTTGGCACTGAGCCGAAATAAACACCTACACCTCTTGTTTCGTTTGTTATTGAGCTGTTGGTAAAAGCTCCATTAGATATATACGCTCTACTCGAACCTCCAATATAATCAACAAGCTTATTTCCGTTAAATGTTGGAGCTGTGGTTTTTATAGTGCTCAACGTTGTAGATGTAAGAGGTGTGTTTATCGTACTGTACAAGTATGGGTTTGAGTTCGTCATAGAACCTTCGAAACTAAAAGTATTAGACCATTCACCATTGTTATCGAAAAACTCTAAACCAAAAGTGAATTGGTTCACGCTTCCATCACTTGTGAAAGCAGCGTAACCAACGTCGGTTGGAGAAGTAGCACTAGAACCTATGATTCTGATTCTGTAAGCACCGACATCGCTAGAAGTTGCATTAGTATTTTGCTCTAGTGTAAATCTTTCCACTGTATTACCGTTGGCGTCTACTACGCTCATTCTAGAACCCGTAGAACCGTTTGGCAAACTAGATAAAGCACCAGACATTAGTCCAGTGTTTGTTAGTTCTTCTCCTTCTAAAGATAAAGGATAAAAATAATTAGTGACATAAGACGAGTTTATTGCTCCAGCGTTAGTGCCAGTTCCGTTTATATCTTGGTTTTCTACGTAGTTAAAGCTAATGTTAGAGGTGTCAGAAACGCCTTCAAACGCTGTTAGAACGTCGTCGTTTAGATCAGATATTAAACCAGTTGTACCTGTTTCCCAAAATATATCTAACAAAGATACAGTAGGTGGTGTTTCTAGCACAGCCAAAGTAGCTATATCGTTATACTTTCTCTCTGTAAACTTTATTAGATCATTATTACTTAGCGTTATAGCTCTATTTAGCGTTAAAGTAGGGTTAGTACCATTAGTAGTGTTAACTACTACATAGTCAGTTGTCGCGACTACAGCAGTTCCATTTATTTCAGTTATTACGCTACCTATTTGTACACTACCAGTTTCATTGTCAACAGGAACGGAAACATCGTCGGTTACAACAGAACTAGTATTAGCTGTTACGTTAGTTGTGGTTACACTATTATTGACTCCAAACTGCAAGTTAGAATCTTTAGAAGTGTTTATCTCCGCTATAAAAGGATCTGAATCTGACTTGTAGAAACCGTGAAAAGGATTAAGTTTACTGGTTATAGGTATATTGACTAAGTCTCTTGTCGATGTTTTATACTCAGCGACATCAAACAAACCAAACAAATCTTCTATTGAAGACGTGACAAATGAGTTTCTGCTTGGGTAAAACTGAGAATTACTAGTTGCATTGTTCTGAACTCTACCATACAACACTACAGAGCTTCTAAAAGTTCTATCTTGTGGACCAACCTCAGTTAAATCTCTAGGTATTTTATTTATATTGTCGTTTAGTAACGATATAAAAGACGTATCTTCGTCTTGTATTGGGGTTAGTTGATTCACGTCGTAGTTAAAAGGTAAACCCTTCATAGCCCCAGCGGAGTAAACGTTATAATACTCCTGTTGAGACTGTTTAACTACTAGTTTATAAGAATACCAACCTGTCGGATTTATTCTATAAGCAAATTTTAAGTCTAAGCTACCTGTTGGAACGAAAAGTTTTCTCAAATAAATATCGCTTATTTCGCCATCACAAGTAACTACGTTATAACCACCACTTCCAGTTTTAAATAGCACCTTTACGTAGTCTTTGTAAGCTCCTCGAAGATAACTACCAACTACAGGCTGGTTAGTGTTAACGTTAGGATTTCCAGTAGTACTACCGGTTGGATTCATTTTGTAGTTATACGTTTTATTGCCATCCGTAAAATAAGGTGCATCATCAGGGTTTAAAGATATAGAAAAACCATCACCGGTGTTGGGATCTTTTAGAGGTACAGCGTACAAACCTGGTTCACCTGTGACTATGTTTGGATCACCTAAACCTGTACCACTGGATATACCTTCATTTACTTTTACTTGCACTTGGTCCCCGAACCACTCTAACACGTCGTCTGCTGAAGTGTTGTAGTCGTGGTAAAACGTAGATCCATTTCTTACATTAGAACTGTCAGTCTTAACGACAGGTGATAGTATAACAGGTGACTGTCTACCAAACTTGTCTGACAAAACAAAACCTACTTGATAATTTCTATTTTGCTTAACAGTATGGTTAGGGTATTCTACAAAACTATCGTCATTTATAGCGTCTTTTTTAAAAACTCCAACACTGTAGTTTATAGAGCTAGGAGGAGTATGTTTGTCGTAAAAGTTAGCATACATAACTCTATTACCTGTTGTTTCTTGAGCAAGAGCTCTAACAGGTACTTTGTCGTATACTCTAGATATTTCGTTACCAGGTAGAGTTCTGTAGGGTTTTCTAGATTGATAATCGTAAACGTAGTTATTGGTGTTTGGGAAATCAGAAGCTATACTAGAGACTTTTACAGTTTCCAGCACTTTTAAAGCTAAAGCATCAGACTCTTTATACAATATATCCACAGATGATATTTTATACTGTGAAGAAAGTAAAGAGCCTTTTGACGGTAGAGGTATTATTAGTTCTACGTTATTTACATTATTTTCCATAAAATCTACTATAGTAGACTTATATGCAGAATCTTCGTCTCCGCTAAAAAAATACCCTTTTTGCTTTGGTATATAAGCTATTTGCGTAAAAGGAGCAGCTATAGAGTACTCACCGTCTTCAAATTTGAATCTATAAGAAAAGCGTATAAATCTTTCTTCCATGAAATCTGGATCACCTGGCCAGTTAGCGTCGGCTTCCTTGTTGCTCATAGTAGAACCTAGAAAAGTAATCTCATCACCAACCTGTAAAGTTAAAGATGGATCGCCAGAGCTTTGTTTACGTAAAGTTACAGTTGTACTGGTTAAGCTCTCTACAGTTACAAAGTCAGCAGCTGCTAAACCACTAATAGGTAATCCGTTGGCTATTTTCCTACCTACCACTGTCATACCTACCTGCACGTCACTGCTAACAGATGAAAAAGTTATTACGTCTGAATTAGTGGAAGCTGCAGACACCTTGTACGTTGTTTTTTTAAGTAAACTAATCGGTTGATAAGGGCTGTACTTGGCTACAGAAATAGAATTTTCAGAATTATAATGATCATTGGATTCATTAGACAAAGCTGTTGTAAGGTTTATTTTTCTTGGCTGATTTCTATTATCTGTAAAAAACAGTAAATCTTCAATTAAGCTTACACCTATTACTCTGTCTGTAGTTGAGAAGTTTAAAAACTCTCCAGTGACTATTATGGAATAAGAATTTGTTTGCTTGTCAAAAACACATATATGACAATTATATAAGGGGTTTGGGGTTGGAGAAGCGTCATTAGCTCTAGAAACTGAAGTGTGCTGACCGTTAACGTACGGGTCCGTATAGTTTGTAACAAAAGTTATAACTCTATCGTTAATCGAATCGCTATAGTAACCTATTATACTAAAAGTGCTAGCATCGTAGGGTACACTGGAAACAGCTTTTGAGTTACCTATAATATTTTCTAGAGCACCAACATCATCATCTTCTGATTTACCTACAGATACATTAAGCGCGTCACGGTACTCGCCGTTGGGTACAAGTCTATCATCTAAGTCTTTGTTCATCTTAGATTTAATAAAAGTGTTTTTGATTTCAGCCATTTAATTTACGATTTTATCCATTTAGACTTACCTCTCATAACTTGCACGAACTCGCTTAGTTTTATATTAGATAGTCTTATCTTAGCATTTCTTAATTTGGCGCTTTTTTCTTGACGCAGTCTCTGAACTATATATTCAGGTTGATTAATTCTTGTGGAAATTATAGCGTGTAGTATATACGCGTATAAAGCTTCTTCAGCCATCTTAGGGACTCTAGTGTCTAAGTCGTAAGCTAAACCATCAGAAATGTACTCTAAAATGATTACTCGGTCGACTAGATCGTTTGAAAAAGAAAAAGTATTCTCTCTTTCGTTTATTGTAAACCACCCGTTTATTTGGCTAACTTCAGGTTGCATGCCATAGAAACCACTTTGATTACTAAAGCCTTGACCAAAACCACCACCATATATATCCGCAAGTACAGGTGAACCGTCTTGTATTTGGTTATTTATAGTGTTTATACCATTTGTATCCCATCTGTCTTCTGTTATAGAAGTACCTTGCGTGTTATTATCAAAATTGTCCTGTGTAGGTATACCTCTACCATCTTGCAAAGGTGTAGAAGTAGGGTTGCTAGTTAAAGTCGTAGGATATATTATGTGTTTAATACCTGATCCGTCGACCCAAGACATTTTAACGTAGTTTACATAGTCTTGAGGCATTGGAACACTTAGACTTGGCGGTATAGAAAGCTCTTGAGACTTTACGCTTTTTAATGTATCATAGCTAAACTCCTGCATAGCTCTTTTAGCAAAGAAGACTACGTCTGTTCTTTTTACAGATGTAACCATTTTTCCATCTCCAACGTACGCAACCATAAAATTATTTACTATGTCGTCGAGTTTAGTGTAAGAGTATGAACCCCAGTTTTCTTCAACCGTATTACCCACAGCGTCCTTGTTCCCGTAGTTACCACCAGATAAGGTTTTGAGTTGAACAGCTATAGAAGTGTTAGCAGTTAAATCACCTGTTATAGTTATAACATTACCAACAACTGTATATGCAGAAGTATATTCTGTATAAACAAGAACACCTGGAGCTGCTGTATAAAGTTTAAAGTTATTTGAAGCGTAACTTACGTCTGTAGGATTGTAGCCACCAAAAACCAAATCAGTGTCAAACGTAGTGGTAAATGATTGACCTGCTCCTGCGGCAGATGTAAACGTCTGTGCTCCAGCATAGTACTGAGCATTAGTTTCGGTTATTAAACCTCCATTAGGTGTAGGCATATTTTATTAGCTTTTTTGGTTTATTTCATTTTGCTGTACTTCTTGAGCAGCTAACTGAACTACTTGGTAGTCTTTCACAACTATACCACTATAAAGAAGTATTCTAACTATGACCTCCGTTTGCTCTGATTGTAGTAATTCAAAGTTTGTACTTGTTAAAGCGTTCCAAGAGTACGCGTTATTGTTATTAGAGTCGGTTGTGAAGTTCCATACAACGTTTCTAGGTTTTCTTATAAAGCTAGCATATACGTCGTCGGTTATTGTATCGGGAGCTATTGTTAAGCGATAGTCTTCGTACATAAAAATAGGTGAATACTTGGAAGGAGCTGTTAAATCAGACTTGTTAAGACTATTATATTCGTCTCTAGTGACTAATTGTATTTCTGAGGTTGGTGTTGGTGTGTCGGGGTTTTCATAAAAAACAGTACCTAGCTTGTAAAAAGCTACTTGAGTTTCTGCTAACACAGCTGGAGTAGCGTTAGGGTCAGCTTGCGTGTCCACGGGTTCAAGCCCTGAGTTTATAACTACATTACCTCTACCGTCTACTATAGGTATTGCAAAAGTTTTATCGTCCACAGTAACAGGATCTGTGACTCCAGTATAAACACACTCGCCATATCCTTTAAAAGGAGCTAGCTTTTGCTCAATTGCTCTTTGCCTGTTAGCGTAGTCATTGCCCTGTTGAGGCACGCGTAGTTGCTGATTCAAGTCGTCGAAGTACTGCTCAAAAATATCAAGCTGTACCTGAGTAGCTGTTTTGTTGAACTCGTCGGGTGTTATGTACCCTCTGTTTTCTTTATTAAGAACCAGCAAAACGGTTCTGTATACCGTATCTACGTTTATCGCCATCTTTATTTTGTTTTATTCAGAAAAATTAGTGAAAACTAATCTAGACTTAGATCTTTCTAGTTTGTCAATTTTTTCTATTAATAATCTTTGAAGTAAATTTGGATTTGTGTTTTCTCTGTTTGCTAGAATAGCATACACCATACAAGAATACAAGGCTTCTTCTGCTAGCTTAGGAATTGCCGCTGTTTCGTCGTTAGTAAGAGAATTAGACAAGTAAGTCAATACAAAGTTAGCACTCCCTACATTCCCAGCGTTAAAAGTTACGGTCTTAGTAGTGTAGTTGATAGAATACTGAGTCGCTGCCGGAGATGATGCTACTTCGGTGTAAACAGTGGAACCTACTTTAATTTCAATTACGCTAACAAAATCAGCAGGAAGCTGATAAGTCGCTGGTAAATTTGCTGCATCAGTTGAGAATTGACTTTTTAAAGTCTCGTAAGCAAACTCTTGCAAGCATCTTCTAGCGTGGAATACCACTTCTGTTCTTTTAGAATCTGGTATTAATTTACCTGGTCCAGTGTAAGAGATTATAAAGTTGTTTATTACATCGTTTAACGATATAAAAGCATTTGTTGATGTGGTTGCTGCCATTTTTTATTATTTTTGGTCGTTAACGTTAATTTGTTGTTCCTTGTTGTTAGCTAAAGACATTGCAAATTGGTCTTTAGTCATAACACCTGCGTAACCTAGTATTTTATCTATTAACAAAGGTTGGTCTGAGGAATGTATTTCGAAATCCACGGAAGCATAAGAGTTGTACACGTAGTGGCCAAGCTCGTTGTCTATGTCGAAACCCCACTTAGGAGTAGCAGGAGACTTTAAATAGTTGATAGTCACAGTGTCACTTAAGATAGCAGGAAATAGCTTTAGGCTTTTGTTTTCATAAGTGTACACCGGATAGTGTTCAGTTGGCGCAGTTAAAGGTGAGGCATTTGTAGTGAAAACCTCGTACTGTTGTATTCTTTGAACCTCTCTGTTGTTATATATTACAGAACCCAATTCGTGTACATCAGTTGGAACAGCATATAAACCGCCTGACTCAGAAATAGCAGCTGAAGTTTTCTTAAACAAAGATATTTTCTCATCTAGCAAAGCCATTCTATCGGCATAAGCGAGCGATGTTTGAGGCATGCCTAGCAGTTGGTTTAAGTCATCAAAATATTGATTGTAGATCTCCTGCTGTGATTGAGCAGCGATCCTGTTGAATTCGTTAGGCGTAATAACACCTCTTTTTTGCTGCTCTAGGACTACTAAAACAGATTTATAAACATCGTTTACGTTTATAGCCATTTTGTTTTTTGTTTAGGGTTACTAATTAAAGTACAGCCGATCAGAGTGGTGACCGGCTTATACTAGTATTACATGTTATATGAATTTTTTCTCTATAGACCTAAAAACTTCTAAGCCTTCATCTGTTTTGAAAAACGCTGCCATAGCGGAGTATGGGTGCTCATCAAATGGTACTGTTATAAGTTTTTTACCGTTAGAAGACCATACGAAGGTTCTTTGGTCGTCAGACAGTTTAATTATGTCTGCTTCTACAGCTTTTACGGCAAAATTTCTTAATTGTACGTTTTCGTCATTAGCCAAGTCTATAAATAAGCTTGGATTATTTTTAGCAAACATAAGTAGATCTCTTTTTATCTCTCTGCTTGTCATTTTAGATACTTCAGATCCTATTTCTACTCTAAGAATAGCTTCAGCTTGATCTACATCCATAGACTTAGCCGCGTTTAAAGCGTCTATTTCCATTTCTAAATATACTAGATCATCTGTAGCTTCTTCAACTCTGCTAAACTCTTGATACTTAACGTTTAAAGCTGGGTGGTAAATAGATAATAGTTTCTGTAAATTTTGTTGTTGTTTTGGTACGAATAAAACTCCATCTCTAAAAATTATATGACCTAGAGTTGATTCACCTTTTTGCTCTTCAACAAGTGGTGAGTTTTGATTTGTTGCATACCTTATTTCTTTTTGTTCTCCTGTTTTTTCATCGAACCACAATAGTGGAAATCTAGAAGAATGTCTAGATGGTAGTGTAGATGTTAAAGGAGTAAATGAACTTTTTAATAAGTAAGTTCTGTCTTTTATTTCCCAACTTGGTTTAGCTGGTTCTTGTTTAGTTACTTTTTTTGGCGCAGCCTGTGTTTGAACTGCTTCTTTTTTAGCTTGATTTGCCATGATATAATATAATATAAATGTTAATAAAAGTAATAATTACCCCCGTTGTTATAACGAGGGTAAGAATTACAGTAATTTACTCTTGTGTTAGTCAGTGAACAATACGAAGTTATTCGCAGCTTGTACACACAAACATCTTTCAGATAGGAAGTGTACTTCCATTGCATCAAGATCAGAAGTGTAAGCTCCTCCAACAGATCCAGTCAACCAAGACTTCATACGACGATCATCAGATTGAGATGCTCGGTAACGTACGTGCAAGAATGGACGACGGATGTTAGTTCCTAGGATTTGGTCATAAACTGTAGATGTTCCAGCTGGTACCAAGATACCTTCAATTCCTGAATCTGCAACAGCTCCACGAGTAGATGCATCGTTCAAGTATTTCCAGTCAGTCTTGTAGAAGTCATAAGACCCTCTACGGAAACCAGAGAAACCTAAGTTAAGTGCCATATCTTCAGAGTTTTCGAACAAACCGAAAGCAGTTCCTCCGTTAGCTCCACCTGAAACTCCTCCAAGCATGTTATCGATAGTCAATGAAAGTTGACGATTAACGAATAGCATGTTCTCTTCAATAGCTCCTTGTGTGTCTAAGTTCTTAAGGATAGCGTCAAAATCTGTCAATACTCCTGCAGCAGGTGCGAAACCAGAGAAGATGTTACCTCTTGATTTAACAGCAGCGAACAAACCTTCAGTACCTTTTTTACCAGCAGCCAAAGCTCCAGATCCAGCAGCAGCTAAAGTTCCTTCAACTACAGACATCTCCAAGTAATCTTCGAAACGTAGACGAGTTTCAGACTCAGCCTTCAAGTACCACAAGTACCCTCCAGTTCCATCTTCAGTAGCAACTTCAACCCATCCAATCTGAGCAGCGTCAGATCCAGAGATAGCGTATTTGTCTTTAATGATGATAGGTGAGTTAGAGAACTGCGTGAAAGTAGGAGTAATTGACTTGATGTCAGCATCTCCAGTTCCTTTAGCATACTCAGAACCGTATACGAAAATCTTAAGCCCAGAGTCACCAGTTGAAAAACCAGCAGCAGCGTTAACGTTAGCAGCAGTGTAAGTAGCAACAGTAACAGTAGCCAAAGTACCAGCGCCATTCACAACACTAGCTGTAACAACAGCTGTAAGCTCTGCTCCACTCGTTGGGTTCAAAAGAACGATAGTATCGTTTTTAGAAATAACGTTAGATACTGTACTAGTTCCACCAGTTACAAATGTCAAAGTAGTAGCTGTAGCTAGAGTTACATCGTTGTAAGAAACGTGCAATCTGTTTTGCTCAGACCATACTACTTGATCAGAAGACATAGGCATTTCAGCTCCTACCATACGCAAGAATCCAGACAAAGTTCTGTTTCCGTAACGCTCTACTTCTTGTTCGTAAATCTCAGGTAGATACTGTTGTGCAAAATCGTTTCCTGATCCGTCTGTAAAACTTAAGTAGTTGTCAGACAATAATTGTTGTTTTTGACTTGGCTTAATTGAGCCAAATGTGTTGTTTAATGCCATTTTAAATGATTTTAAATGTTAAATTTTTATTTTCTTTATTTTTAGTTTTGATGCGTTCAGAGCACTCTCTCCTAATACTTTTACTTTTATACCATTTTTAAAACCTGTCTGTGGCGCTTGTCTAGCACTTTGACTTGGATTTTTTGAACTATCAATTACTTCTTTGACAGCGTCAGCTTTTCCTTGTTCGTAAAAATGATTTGCAATAGTATCAACATTAGCAGCAGCGTACATAGCTTTGTGATAACCAGTAGGATCATTAACATTTCCATCATTGTCGAGGAACTTCCCTATAATGTTGTTAATGTTTGACTGTTTATCTGCAATTTTACTAGGGTCTTTAACTCCATATCTAAACTTTTTCTCTCCTAAGTTGAAATCAAAACCTTTGAAATCTTCGGAAAATAATTTTTTAGTTTGGTCTTTAAAGTCCTCGTGCTGTTGCTTAGCTTTGCCTTGCTCTTCATTGTATCTATTGAAAAAGTCAGTAGCTTTTTGTTGGTCTTGAGTAACGCCCGGTCTCAACTTGATCTCGTCGTAGTATTTACTCTTTGTTTCCTCCAAAAAACCCTTGGCTTTTGCAACTTCTTCTTTGTATGCAAGTTTCTTCTTGCGTATATCTCTTTCTTCGTCTAGATCTTCGTCATATGAAAAATCCTCTAGTATAATGTTTAAGTCCTCAGCATCTAAGTAAGGTTTTGTTTTAGCATAATACTCTTTTAGTAGAGTGTCGTTATCTATGTTAGAGTAGTCAGCGTTTAACCTCACGTAGTCGTTTATATCACCACCGGTTTCTTTCATAAAGGAAACTAGCTTTTCAATATTTTCTGGTAAATCAATACCGTCTTCTTGCTCAATAATAGCTTGCTTTAACTGCTCTTCTACGACCTCCACTTCATCAGTGATCTCTTGCACAATAGGCGCTTCTTCTTCTAAGATGTCTTGCTCCTGTGTAATTACATCCTCAACAACGTCTTCGACGGTTTCTACTTCTGGTTCTTTTATTTCAACCTTTGTAACCTCTTGTTTTTCTTCAGGCTTTGAAGATAAGTCAATCTTTATAGGTTCTTTACTTGTTTCACCTAGGTTTTTAGGTTTTGTTTTTTTACCTTTCAAGGAGAACTCTCCTTCTTGTTTTACTTCTGACATAATATAATAAAATTAAATAATTAAAATTAAATCCTTTACATAGGATTAGGTTGTTCTGTTCCAAAAGCGCTAAGACTTTCTAAGTCACCAGATTCAAAATTCTTAGGCAATTCATCGTTTTTTCTTTGAGAAATCATTTCTGATTGCTGCGTTGCTTGTATTCTAGATCTCTCGTCTTTTCTATCCTCTAGCTTAGATTCTCTACTAGCTTCGGCTTCTACCTTTATTTTAGCTAGCTGCATTTGATAGTTGAACTCTTCAGCCATAAGCTCTCTCTTTATTTGAGCCTCTGTTTGCATTCTTTGTATCTCGAATTGAGACTTAGCTTGTTCTACGTTTACTTTCTCTTGTGTCAAAGCTTGTTGTTTCTGAACCTCCGCCATAGCAGCCGCTTCAGAAGCCTGCGCGTTAGCTTGGGCCTGAGATTGTATGTTAGCTTGTTGTTCAGCTAATTTTTGCTCGTTGCGTTTCTTCTTTTTCAGCTTTAATAACTGGTTAGCCATTTTTAAGTTTCTAACCTGACGTATATCTATTATGTCATCTAGGTCTATGCTGCCTGTTTGTAAAGCTATTTGTAGGTTCTGTTCTAGTTTAGATTTTTCTTCTTCATCTGGCTCTAATTCCAAGTATATACCAAAATCATGCAGGTTTAAAGACTCTATTTCTTTTAGTGTTTCAAAATTGTAGCTAGATATACTTTCCTTGAGGGAGTTAGCTGTTAGCGGATAAGCTAGTGAATCAGCTATTTTTAGAGATATATTCTCGCAAACCCTAAGCGTGAGATACAATTGAGCCTGCATAAGATGCCTAGTAGCCGTGTTAGATGCGTTAACAGCCATCTTTTGTAATCCTAACAAAGAGTCTTTATCAGGAGTAGAACCATCTCTAGCTTCATTTAAACCTGTCACATCTCTTATCATTTGTAGATAGTATTGATACGTACCTATTAAGCTTTGTATTTTAGCTTGCCCAGATGATGATGCTAGTTCTTGAATAGGCACTTTACCAGCGTTCATACCTCCATCTTGAGTTAGTGATCTACCTACGACACTACCTGTTTGGAAATACATATTCAAAGCTTCTGCTGGATTATAGCTAGTGCCGTTGCCTAAGTCAACCTCTGCTAGACCATCCATATCTAAGAATACACCATCAGGTACTATTCTAGACATTACTTGTTGCAATTTTAAATGGGTTAACTGGATCATGTCCGCAAACCCTGTTATCCTACTGACTATAGATTCTATTCTGCCCTTGTACATTCTAGGCGCGCAAATAGAGTAATTCATTTCTACTCTCGTGGTATCAGCAAAAGGGCGAGACATGTTTTCTGCTAGCTTCCATTCTAGCATTTTATTATTACCTAAGATTTTAGCTCCTGTGTATAAAACTTCTATACTTCTACTAACTCTTTCAAAGTTATCGTTAGGTGGTGGATCAAAAGCGTCTGTTTTTTCTATAGCTTTCTGCAAGCCATTTTCAGTTTGCTTTATTTTAAAAACTTGGTCCATATAAGTTTTGTATTCAAAATACATTACTTGAACAGTGTTTTCATCGTAGTTGCCCCAGCCAGTTACATATTGAGAGTTTCCAGGCATTTTCTGTATCTCATCTAACTCTTGTTCCGATATGTTAGGGAATTGTTTTTTTAACTCAGATATAGTTACAGATTTTACTTCACCTACGTAATATATATCATCGAAGTTAGGGTCTTCAGTATAGGAATAAACCATATAAGCAGGGTCGACATAGTCTATTGTAACCCCATTAGAGGTGTTAAATCCTGTTTTAACAGCCGCTATTCCTAATACTGTCAAATCATGGTTTAACCTGCGTCGTATCAAGTCATACTTGTTTCTAGCTAGAGTGTTGTTTATAACTTCCTCTTCAGCAACTTCTATACCTTGCTTGTACGTGAGCTGCATGTGTAGCTCTAGCTCTTCTAAAGTAGAAGGTAGTTCGTTTACCGGGATATTAGACTTAGAAAAATCCATACCAATAGCCTCTTTGGATTCAAGTATTATTTCCCGCGCTGCCATATCAGAAGCTATATTATTAGCGCGATCAGTTCTTTTCTTTTGAGACTCCGGGTCCTGAGCATAAGCTATTATATCGTACTCTTTATTAGACATACCATTAACTACTATATCTACAAATTTAGATATTACAGGTACAGGTTTCCAATCTAAGTTTAAATAAGACAAATCACCGTTTATAGATAACTCGTCCTTATATTTAGCTATAGATTGCTCTCCTCTAGCATACAATCTTAGTTGGTGAAAGTTACTATAGCTTTGAGCGTATCTATTTCCGGAACGACCCTCTTGAAACCACTCTCCCTCTATAGCTCTAGCTACTTGAATACCGTACTCTAAGCTTGATTTAACTTCTTCGCTAACTACTTGGCTAGGGAAAGAGCTGTTACCATTGGTGTATACTTTCATTTATCTTATAATTTTTGACGACGTACCTTTGTTGTCGTATCGTTTTATACCTAAATCTATTTTTTTACGCTCTCTTTTAGCTACAGGTGTATACCTGTTTTTATTGCAGGCCATTATAGCTAAGCCCGAGCTAATAGAAGCATCGTGCTTTGTTCTATTGTTTATATTAAACTTAGCCCAATCCTCTAATGTTCTCTGAAAGTACATGTCTCCATAACCAGCAGCTGTTTTACCTATGTTTTCCTCTATGTAAGTTTCAATAGCTGCAGCGTGAGCTTGCTTCATATCTTCACTAGAGTTTGGTACTCCACCTATTTCTCTTTCCGTCACGGATAACTTGTTGTACACTTTGTCAGGTCTATTCATAGAAAACCCTCTATAACCTCTTCTCTTAAAATGATATAATAACCTAGGCTTGTTATTCTCCGCTAGTATTGGCATACCGTAAAATATGCAAGCCATAAGAACGTCTTCAAAGAAAATCTCAGCTGTTTGCGGTCTAGCTATATATTCTAAAAAAAATAGATTAGGTGGTACATTTTCCATAGAGAACTTGGTGAGACCATGTAAAGATCCATTAGAACCTCTTTTATCTACAGTTCCTGATATATCATAGCTATCACACCCAAAAGCGCCACAGTGATCATTACCAGGATATTTTATACCATTTTTTACTATAATTCTATTTTGCAAGTTAGATGGAGGTGTCCAAGATATTTTGAACCTACCGTCTTTATTTGGGTAAAATATAACTCTAGTATCTTTTATTCCGTTTTCCCAAGCAAAGCTACCGGTTGTAACAGCTGATGTGTTTCTTAGGTCAGCGTTGTAATCTATCTGCTCGTATATCTTAGTTAGGTTAAACAGAGACTCTTTAGCTTCATCTCTAAAAGCGTGTTCCTCTGTTCGTGGAAACTGCCTGTAGTATTCGTTTAATCCATCTTGGTCATCTTTCAAACCTTCTACTTCATTGTTCCAATGGTCAATCACACCTTGGTTTATAATATCACCGAAAGGATCTAAAACTTCCTCTTCCGGTGTGTCGAATACAGGTGCTCCATAAGAATCAATGAATCCTTCGTAGTTCCATTCCATAGGTATGAACAAAGAATATAGTCCCGAACTAGTCTGTCCGTTGCGGTTTCTTTTTTCGACGTTCGAAGCATAGTAAAGTTTTTTAAAGTTTTCACCACCCTTGTCTAAAGCGTTTGATGTTGAACCCATCATACACTTACCTATAATTCTAGAACCTAGTCTAAGACAAGTTTTAGTTACTCGCCAGTTATTTAAAATATTGTTTGGTCTCTCCCACTTTCCACTTTCGTCGTGTACTAGTAGCTTTAATTTTTCACCATCATAACTGTTGTCCCCTGTGTTCTTCCAGTCTATAGTTGTGTCTAGTCCTTCTAACTCTTCTGGTTTATCTGTCGACGTTATACTTCTTCTAGTTAATTTAGAAGCTGGTACTCTATACGCTAGCTCTGTCTTTGGTCTATCCATACCATCTTGTATGGGTTTGAAGAAAAACGGGTAGTTAACTGATATTGGCACAACCTTGTCTGTAAACATTTTCTTCGCATCGGGTCCTGATTTAGATAGTATTCCAAATCTCGCGTCACTAGAAATTGTAGCTTCATTAACTGTTTCTCCAGATGCCATGAACGAGAAACCCGAACGTCTGTTTTTGAGGTAGCACATACCGAAACATCTCTTATCTGCTTTACAGGCTTCCCAAAATATGTAAAACAATCTGTTTGCTTCTCTAAAGTCTGGGTTACCAACGTCGATCTTTGACCACTGAAGATACATATAGTGAGTACCTGTAATATAAGTAGCTTTATCATTGTTGTTAAACCAAAAACCTTCATTCCTTCTTTTGAACTCATTGTCTATGTAATCATACCACTTCTCTTTAAAACCTTCATCATAGTTTTTCCAGTCGAATATGGTTTTTATTTTTTGAAGTTCCTTAGGATAACCTAATGGTTTCCATTTCTTGTCCTCACCCTCGTGCACGTCTTGTTCTTTAGGTAGAGCTATCTTTAGATTTTGTATCTCGTATATCTCTCCTATTTTACCAGTCTTACTGATAACAACCATGTCAAACTCTTGGTTGTAACCGTACTCCCACATGTTGTACCTATTTTTTGTATTTATTACCTTAGGCTTTATGTGATCAGGTAATATTTTACATAGTGTCTGCTCGTACATTACTTAGACCTTCCTTCTGCAAAGCCCTTGAAAGTTTTTTCTTTCTTTTCAGTTGGCTTATCATTAAGTATATTTTCTTCGTCCTCTATACGTTTAAGTATTTCAAACGCATCAAAAATAGCAAGCTTCTTTGTAGCAGCTGCATTTTTAAGTCTGTCAGCAGAGATATCATCATCAGAGTCGACAATAGCTTCTTTAGCTACTTTTATTAACTCCTCAACTGCTTTTTGCCCAGCTAGGATTATATTCTTTTTCGTTTCCTTGGTATTCATATTTAATTGCAATATCATTTGATTTCATACAGTATAAACGTTCGTCGTCAATTATAAACTCAAACTCACCGTGAGGCGTGTAACCTACGAGGTCTCCAGGAACGATTTTAGCGGCTTCTAAGGAACTATTACCATATTTTAGTATTCCTATAAGCTTTCTTTCTTTATCCAGCGTTAGATGGTTATTATCTAACAAGGGTTTAACGAAGCATCTATCTTGAAAAGAGTTCCAAGACTCGTTGTTATTATACAAGTATATTTGGTCAGGCGAACAAAAGTATAAATCATCTATAAATTTAGATCTACTATCTTTACGTTTGCCTCTAATATCAAAAAAACTTCTAAAAACATTGTGGTGTATAATAACCACGTCACCTTTTTTTATCGGTGTAGAGTAAGCTGAGGGAGTTGAAACTACTACCGCTCTGTTGCTCACAGCTTTGAAGTCTTCAGTATTAGTGTTAGTTATAAGGCTTTTGTCACCTACCTTTATCTCAGTATCGTACCTCTTGTTTAGAGGTTTAACGATAAAGTCAAATAAACTTTTCATTAGTATTCTAGATCATACTCAACGGATATTGCCATGTTAGAATTAAACTTCTTCCATGGCATAACCTCGTCTTTCTTTTTTATGTAAATACTATAAGAGTTGTCGCTCTCAGAATACAGTATAGCCGATATAGTATGGCCACCATACACTTGCTGACCGACAGCGTAATGCATTGCGTCGTTTTTGTAATCAGAACCTATACTTATTTTTCTAACTACAGAGCTCATTAGTCTTCAGATTTAACTACAGATAATTCACTATCATCGTTCTCCTCGACTTTAGTGTAGGTTCCGTCTTGCATGTTAATGTTAATAGACCCGTATTCTTTTTCTAGTTCTTTTTTAGTTTCTTCTATTTCTTGAGAAACTACAGCTTGCGCGTGTAAAGCTTCGTGTTTACGAACTTCAATAACTCCAATATCAGTCAAGATACCTTGCAGTTTCTTTTGTTGATCCTGAATCTTTTCTAGTTGTTCTTTTGTAATCTTTGCCATTTTACTTAATTTAATTTAATTTAATTTGATTTAGTTATTTTTATTATCACTTGATTTTTTGTTCTTTTCCCAGGTTCTACCAACAAAGTAAGCACCGTAAGTTGTCAT